>Ga0247727_10000029_pt1 | contig 293730 bp, 281 predicted proteins | sample WisWelCaveWW1625_FD_202498 | JGI IMG/M metagenome (GOLD analysis project Ga0247727, IMG submission 202498) | Biofilm microbial communities from Wishing Well Cave, Virginia, United States - WW16-25 | ecosystem: Environmental > Aquatic > Deep subsurface > Groundwater > Cave microbial mat... | reverse complement strand
CTGCGCCACCCCACGGCGGTGCTCGGCGGCGGGGCGTGCTGACTCAGGCAAGTGTGCCCCCCATCCCCCGCTCGCGCCTGCGACCGAGCCGCCGGCGGCGAGGAAGTGTCGCAGTGCACTGGCACTGCGACCGGGCCGGCGTGGGGCCCCGGCTCCGCGTCACCCGGCACAGAGAGACAACACCAAATAGCCCACGCCCTTGACGCTGGCGCGCCGGATCAGGCACAGTTGTAGATAAGCTCGTGTGCCTGAAGACCGCGAACGTCCGCCAGCGAACCTGGCGGATCCGTCGATCGGAAGATGGATTGGCGGAGGCAAACCACTCCCGCCCACAAAGCTGTGAGGCGGGACCCCGCCGTAGAGTGCGGCGGGCGGGGGCGCAAGCGTGGGGCGCAAAGCCACAAGCCCCGCGAGGGGTGGTTGGGCTGCCGAAGGACTCCTTCAGCAGCCCATTTTCATTGTCCCGTCATCCCGGGCAGCGTCATGCAGCGGGAGACAGGAGGCAGGTCGACACTATGCGGCGAATGCTGATCGTGGACGATGAGCAGGACATCTGCGAGTGCCTGCAGCAGCACTTCAGCGCGCAGGGCTTCAATGTGACGTTGGCCTTCAGCGGGGAAGAGGCGCTGGAGCGGCTGGCGGCGGCCGAGGCGGACATCATCCTCCTCGATGTGCTGCTGCCAGGGCTCTCGGGGATTGAGGTGCTGAAGCAGATCCGGGAGACCCATCCCGATGCCCGGATCATCATGGTGAGCGGGGTGGACCACGCGGAAGTACGCGCCCAGGCCCATTACTACGGCGCAGAGGCCTATATCACGAAGCCGTTCGACTTCTCCGAGCGAACGTGGAGTGCGGTGTGGGGCGGGGGGGCCCGCTAGGAGTTGCCCCGCTTGGCGTCCTCGACGAAGCTCTTCAGCTTCGCCCGCCGCCGGACCTCCTCAAGCAGCGATTGAAGCGCCGCGCCCTGCTGCCGCTGCAACGTCTCCTCACGGACCTGCGCTTTCGCCGCCTCGAATCCCGATAGGTCAGCCGGCATCCGCTCTTCAGGTCTGACCAGCGCGAAGCCGCTGCCGGCTTCGACCGGCTCGCTCAGCTGCCCCAAGACTCCCTCGAACGCCGCGGCGTTGACCGCAGGCGCCTGGCCGATCGGCTCGACGGCGCCGGTCCGGGTGATGGTGACCAGGCGCGCCGGCAGCGGCGCCGAGGTGAGCATCGCCTCTTCAAACCGGTGCCCGGCCTTCAGCAGGTCGGCGAGTTTTTGGCGCGTCTCGACGGCGGCTGACTTGGCCAGCAGCACGGTCCGTTCCTGGACGAGGCGGTCGCGGATCGCCGCGCGGACCTCGTCAAGCGGCGGCAGCATCGCCGGAATCCGCTCGGTGACGCGGGCGAGGTACACGCCGCCGTCGGTCTTGACCACCTCGGACATCGAGCCGGCCGGCACCTGCGCTGCCGCCTGCAATACGGCCGGGTCAGGCCCATCCGGCACCCAGGAGCTGCCGGCTGCGACCGGCCCGGCGGCGTGCTGCGACAACGCCCGGGCCTGCACGATCTCCTCGAAACTGCGTTTCGCCTCGAGATCGTCCTCCAGATCCATCACCAGCGCCGTCAATTGGCGGCTCACCCGCTCATCCGCGATCCGCCGGCGGAGCTCGTCCTTGACGCCCTCGAACGGCTTCGGCGTCCCGTCCTCGAGCGCGAAGTCGCCGGCCCGGTCCTCGTAAGCGGCCTGCAGCTCCGCATCGCTGATCTCGACCTTGCCGAGCAACTCGCTGCGCGAGGCGCCGGCATAGTCGAACCGCAGCTGCTCGGGAACGCGCACGGCCTCGGGGTTGGTGTCATAGGATCGCTGAGTGTCGTCGTCGGTGATCTGCGCGGCGGCGGCCTCCGTGTAGGCGACCGGATCAAAGAACAGCACGAGCGCCTTGGCCTGTTCGCGGTCGCGCAGGTAGGCGGCCTGCACCTCCGCATCGCTCACGGCGACCGTCTCCTTGACCGCGGACATCAGCTTGTCGACCAGGAGGTCGTTGCGCATCAGCCGCTCGAAGAGCTGCGGCGTCAGGCCCATCGCCCCCACGAACTGCCGGTAGCGCTCCTCCCGGAACTGGCCCTGATCCTGAAACGCGGAGATCGTGCGGATGAACCGGGCGAGCGCCTCATCGTCCACGCGGAGCTTGCGGCGGGACGCTTCCTCTACGAGCATGAGTCGCTCCCAGGCGGCCTGGGTGGCGAAGGCGGCGAGCGCGTCATCCATCGACGCTCCCAGCTCACCCATCTGGCTCGCGAGCTGCCGCATCAGCCAGAAGCGCTGCGCCTGGTACGTCTCCCAGGAGACCTCCTTGCCGAAGAGGACGCCGGCCGCGCCTCCAGGCCCCTTGGTCGGCGCCTGGCCGGACGCATGGAAGAAGAGGACGAACGGGAGGATCAGGATGGCGGCGATCACCCAGCTGGTGCGCCGCCGCAACGTTTCGGATTTGATGATCTGCTTGAACATCGTGAGGCCGTATTCTACGCCAAGCCGCGAAGCAGAGCAAGGCCGGTCGGCAACCAATGACTCAGGTTGCCGGGTCCTGCCGCCTGCGGGAGCCCGGGTTCGCGGGCCTGGCTATGTGTGGCCCTTAGGCGCGGTACCACCCGACTAGACGGGGAGCGTTCTGGTCGGACGGCCCGCTCCCCCGGGACTCCCTCCGGCGTCACCCGGCAACCGATCGTGTCTCACGTTGGCGGGCGGCCGGGCGTTCCGGAGCCGCACGTAGGATTTTCGAGCGGCCACGGTGTCCCCATCGGATCTGGGAAGGGACGAGCGAGAAAATACTCCGAGCGAAGGCCGGCCTCGGTGGGGCTGGCCGAGCGGTGCGGCGCAGGAATGCCCTGACGCCCGCCTTATGTACACTAAGACATGATCGCGAGCCCCCAGTTATTGACACTCCAGGACGGCTCTTGTACAATCGTTGGGCGTTCATCCGTCGTGGGTTACGTGCGTTTCCACCGGGAGCCGCCATACAGCATGGCCACCAAACGATCCGTCCGTTCGCGCCCCGCGCCCAAGGCCGGCAGCGCCGACACAGGCCGCCTCAAATTCGGCTTCCCTAAAGGCAGCCTGCAAGAGGCGACCGTCCGGCTCTTCGACCGCGCGGGTTTTAAAGTCGTCATCAGCGAGCGCTCCTACGCTCCGTCCATCGATGATGCCGAAATCGAGCCGATGCTGCTGCGCGCCCAGGAAATGGCGCGGTACGTGGAGCAGGGAGTGCTCGACTGCGGCATCACCGGCAACGACTGGGTCCTCGAGAGCGGTGCCAAGGTGCTGCGGGTCGCCGAGCTGGTCTACGCCAAGCGGACGCGCCACCCGGTCCGCTGGGTGCTGGCGGCGCCCGAATCCTCGGCCATCCGCGGCATCAAGGACCTCAAGGGCAAGCGGCTCGCCACCGAGCTCGTCAACGTGACCAAAGCCTATCTCGCCAAGCACGGGGTCAGTGCGGACGTGGAGTTTTCCTGGGGGGCCACGGAGGGCAAGGTGCGGGCCGGCCTGGTGGACGCCATCGTGGAGCTGACCGAAACCGGCCAGACGCTGGTGGCCAACGGCTTGCGCATCATCGAGACGATCTGCGAATCGACGACCCAGCTCATCGCGAACCCCGCGGCGATGCGCGATCCCTGGAAGCGCCGGAAGATCGAGAGCATCAAGACGCTCCTCGCCGGCGCCGTCGAGGCGGACGGCAAGGTCGGCGTGAAGATGAACGTACCGGAGAAGCGCCTTGCGCAGGTGATGGCCGCCCTCCCGGCCATGAAGCGGCCCACGGTCTCGAAATTGTGGTCGAAGGACGGCGAAGATCCGTGGTGGGCCGTGGAAACCATTCTCGAGGAGCGCCAGGTCAAGGCGCTGATCCCGAAGCTGAAAGAGGCCGGCGCGCAGGACATCATCGAGTTCCCCCTCAATAAAGTGATTTATTGAGATCCTTCGGGATGCAGCGCCTGGGGCCCTTGCTCACGGTGCTGTGGATGCTTGCGGCGGCCGGCTGTGCGGGGACCGCGCACGCCGGACGCGACCCTGGCCGGGCGGCCTACGGCGCGTATCTCAAAGGGCTGATGCATGAGCGCTCGGCGCGGCTGCCGGATGCGCTGAACGCGTACCGGCTGGCCCTCGAGCACGATCACCGCTCGCCGCAGCTGCACGTCCGCCTCGGCTCGACCTACGTGAAGCTGGGAGAGATGAGCCGGGCGCTCACGGAGTTCGACCGCGCCCTGGCCATCGACCCCAAGCATTCCGACGCGCTGCGGTGGGTGGCGATGCTGCACGCCTCGCAGGGGCAGCTCGAGGAAGCCATCGCCGCCTACGAGCGGCTGCTCCCCGTGACGCCGGACGACCAATTCGTGCTCAGCACGCTCGCGGATCTCTACGTGCTGCAGGGGCAGCTGCCGAAGGCGATCAAGCTCTACCAGGCGCTGGTCCGCGAGACCGGCTCGACGCATCAGCTGCACTTCAACCTGGGCGTGCTGCAGGGCCGCCTCGGGCGGTTCTCCGACGCCATCAGCGAGCTGTCGCGGTCGCTGGAGCTCGCGCCGGATTCGCTGGAAGCGCGGATCGCGCTGGGCCTGACGTACGAGCTGAGCGGGCGATTCAATACGGCGGCCGCGCACTATGACGAGGCGATCCGGCTCGAGCCGCTGAACCCGCGGCTCTACCATCACGCGGCCCGGGCGGCGAGCAGTGCGCGCCGGTTCGAGGCGGCGGGAGCGTACTACGAGGCCGCGCTGGACTTGGGGCCGCACGACCTTGAGGCCATCATGGGCCTCGCCCGCGTGCGGATGGCGCAGAACCGGTACAACGACGCCGCGCGGCTGATCGCCCAAAAGCTCGAGGAGCTGCACCACGCGCCGGAGTTGTACGTGGCGCTCGGGGTCATTTACCGCGAGGCGTCGCAGGCCCAGGAGGCGATGCGCGCCTTCGAGCGCGCGGTGACGGTGAAAGACGATTACGCGCAGGGCCACTTCTATCTCGGCGCGCAGCTGGATCAGCTCGGGCGGAAGGATGACGCCCGGGCGAGCCTCCGGCGGACGCTGGAGCTTGATCCGAACCACGCGGACGCGATGAACTACCTCGGCTATCTCGACGCGGACGCAGGGGTCAACCTCGACACGGCGAAGCGGCTGATCGAGCGGGCGGTCGAGCTGGACCCGGACAACGGCGCGTACGTGGACAGCCTCGGCTGGGTCTACTACCGTCTGGGACGGCTCGACGAGGCGATTGCGCATCTGGAGCGGGCGGCGGTGCTGCTCGGAACCGACCCGATCATCCACGTGCATTTGGGAGAAGCCTATCTCAAGCGCCGCGACCTGGACAAGGCGCGCCGGGCCTGGCAGCGGGCGCTGGAGCTCGATCCCGGCCGGCGCGAGGCGCAGGAGAACTTGGAGCGGAACACGCCACATGAGGCGACGGCCACGACACCATGACCCCCTCGCACGCCCCTGACGTCCGCGCCTTGCGCGCGCTCGCCGTTCAGTTGCGGCAGACCATCCTCCGGACGATCGCGAACGCGGGCAGCGGCCATCCGGGCGGCTCGCTCTCGATGGTCGAGCTGCTGATCGGCCTCTACTGGCACGCGCTGCGCCATGATCCGAAACGGCCGGACTGGCCGGACCGCGACCTGTTCCTGCTGTCGAAGGGCCACGGCTGCCCGGCGCTGTACACCGTGCTGGCCGAGCGCGGCTACTTCCCGAAAGAGGAGCTGATGACGCTGCGCAAGTACCCGACGCGGCTGCAGGGCCATCCGGAGCGCCAGTGCGTGCCCGGCGTCGAAATCGCAGCCGGGTCGCTGGGCCAGGGGCTGTCGATGGCGAACGGCATCGCGATGGCCGATCGCCTGGACAAGCGCGCGCGGCGGATCTACTGCCTGATGGGGGACGGGGAAATCCAGGAAGGGCAGGTGTGGGAGGCCGCGATGACCGCGCACCACCACCAGCTCGACGCCGTGTGCGCCATCGTGGATGCCAACCAGCTGCAGCAGAACGGTCCGGTCAAGGACATCAAGGACATCGAGCCGCTGGCGGAGAAGTGGCGCGCGTTCGGCTGGCACACGATCGAGATCGACGGCCACAGCATCGAGCAGGTGATCACCGCCTACGACGACGCGCGGACCGTCAAGGGCAAGCCCCAGGTGATCATCGCCCGGACGGTCAAAGGCAAGGGAGTCTCGTTCATGGAGCTGAACCCGGCATGGCACGGGATCGCGCCGAAGCCTGAAGAACTGCAGAAGGCGCTCGCTGAGCTCTCAGCGGTGACTGTGTGATGGCGGACAAACCGACGCGCGACGGCTTCGGGGAAGGGCTCCTCGAGCTCGGCAAGACCCATCCGAACGTCGTGGCCCTCTCGGGGGATCTCGAGGATTCGGCCCGGGCGATCTGGTTCAAGAAGCAGTACCCTGACCGGTTCTTCTCGGTCGGCATCGCCGAGCAGGACATGATCGGCACGGCGGCCGGCCTCGCCCTTGCGGGCAAGATCCCCTTCGCCTGTTCCTTCTCCCAGTTCGTAACCGGGAAGGGGCTTGAGCAGATGCGGCTCGCGGTCTGCTACCAGAAGCTCAATGTGAAAATCGTGGGATCCCACGGCGGACTGTCGGTCGGCGCGGACGGCGCCACGGCCGAAGCGCTCGAAGAGCTCACGGTGCTGCGCTCCTTGCCCAACATGACGGTGGTCGCGCCCTGCGACGCGCTCGAGGCGAAGCGGGCCGCGATCGCGAGCGCCGACTACCCGGGCCCGGTGTACCTGCGGCTCGGCCGCAGCCCGGTCCCCGTCATCACGAAGGAGACGGACCTGTTCCAGATCGGCCGCGCCAACGTGCTGCGCGGCGGCGCCCGCCCCGGCGATGGCATTGGGCGGGCCGGGGACGACATCACGATCGTGGCGTGCGGGGTGATGGTGCATCACGCGCTCCTTGCCGCCGAGGCGCTCGCGAAGGACGACATCCAGGCGCGGGTCATCAACCTGCACACCGTCAAACCGATCGACCGGCAGACCCTGATCGCCGCGGCGAAGGAGACCGGCGCCATCGTCACGGCGGAGGAGCACACCGTCGTCGGGGGCTTGGGCGGCGCCGTCGCTGAGGTGCTGGTGCAGGCCCACCCGGTGCCGATGCGGTTCGTCGGCGTGGAGGATCGGTTCGGCACCTCCGGCGACCCGGCCGACCTGCTCAAAGCGTTCCACCTGATGCCGCAGGATCTGGTCAAGGCGACGAAGGACGTCCTCCGGCTCAAGCAGTCATGGGCCGCGTCAGCGCAGCGCTGACGCTGTCCGTCTTCCCGCACGCCATGCGAGTACGCCATTGGATCGTGAGCGGAGCCGTCTCCTGCGGCCTGCTGCTCTGGCCGTGCGGCCAGGCGCTCGTCGCGTCAGGGAAGCCCCCGCCGCGTCCTCGCACGCTCACGCTGATGTCCAGCATCCGTGAGTCGGATGGCGAGGCCACCTACCGTTGGTGGCTGACCAACACCTCCGATCTCGTCTACCGGATCCCGCTGGATGCCGCGCGACGTGCCGCCCGCTCCTCGGGCTATAGCTTCTACGATCTCGATGTCAAACAGGGCGGCCGGTGGAGCCGCCGCGTGCGGCGGAGCGACCTTCGGAACGCTCAAGTGGAGTGGACGCCGCTGCGCCCAGGGGAAGAGCTGCCGTTGTTCTCCGTCTCGTTCCTGCCGGGAGAGCCGCGCTGGGAAGGGATGCGGCTCGCGTTCATCTACGAGGGACCCCTAGGGCCGCAGACGGCACAGATGGAATGGAACAGGTGATGCCCATGCCGCTCGTGGTGCGCGCCCCGGCCAAGCTGAATCTCTATCTGCGGGTGATCGGCCGCCGTCCTGACGGCTATCACGAGATCGAGACGCTCTTCGAGCGCATCTTCCTGGCGGATGAGCTGGCCTTCGAGCCTGCCGCCGCCGGCGTCCACCTGACCTGCGACGACCCGCGCCTGTCCTGCGGGGACGACAATCTGATCCTCAAGGCCGCAGCGCTGTTGCGGCAGGCGACCGGTACCCGGCTCGGGGCCTCGATCCATCTAACGAAGCGGATTCCGATCGCCGCCGGCCTTGGCGGGGGATCGTCTGATGCGGCGGCTGCGCTGCGCGGGCTGAGCCAGCTGTGGCGGCTCGGCATCGCTGCGGATCGGTTGCAGGAATGGGGGGCGCAGTTGGGATCGGACGTCCCGTTTTTCCTGCAGCCGTCCCGGTTCGCCATCGGCCGGGGACGGGGAGAGCGGTGCGAGCCGGTTGACGGGCCGCGGCTTGCCCATGTCCTGGTGGTTCCTAACGCTGCGTTGCCGACCAAGGAGATCTACGAGGCGTTTGACCAGACGCCTGTCTGGTCATCTGCCGGACCGTCCCGCCTGCCTGCTCATCCGCCTGGCGGGCAGGCAGAATTGAACTTGACAGCGTCGGCACCCTCGATTAGCATGGTGGCACACGCCTTCAGCAACGGCTCGCTCAGCGAGCTCGCTAAGGGATTGTGGAACGATCTTGAACCTATAGCGATCCGGCGTTGTCCTGTCATTGAAGACATTCAGTTAGCGCTGCACGCGTCCGGGTGTCTGGGTGTCCGTCTGTCCGGGAGCGGTCCTTCCGTCTACGGCCTCTGCACTGACCTGGCCCAGGCCCGAATCGTCGCCGCCCGTGTCACGGTAGCGCTGCGCGCCCAGGACAGACGCCGTCGCGGTCAAGGCTCGCAACGCGTCGAGGTCGTCGAAACCGATTCAGCGAACGCATCGTGACACCTCCCGTGGATGTGAGCACGACTCCTCGACCGGGACAGCGCGTGCCCGATCATAGTGGAAGACCCGGCAGCACCTTCACAATATGGGGCTGCAGGCGGAGGACGAGCTTGAGCGGGCTTATGGGCACCAGGCGCCCACGGCAGTCGACGGTGGGGAGTAGTGTAATGGTAGCACAAGAGCCTTTGGAGCTCTACGTCCAGGTTCGAATCCTGGCTCCCCAGCTTTCGCTGGAGAGCGGGGCGCAACGCAGCGGCACACCAACCACGGGGCTGAGCACACGCTGATGAGACAACTCCACGCGGTCATTTTGGCGGCAGGCGAAGGCACGCGGATGAAGTCGGAGCTCCCGAAGGTGCTCCATCCGATCTGCGGCCGCCCGATGATCGCCTACGCGCTCGACCTCGCGGCGTTCGCCGGGGTCAAGCAGCCGATCGTAGTCCTCGGGGCCGGGGCTGAGCTCGTGAAGCCGCGGCTGCCGAAAGAAGTGAAAGCGGTCCTCCAGGCGAAGCGGCTGGGCACCGGCGATGCCGTGGCCTCGGCCAAGAAGGCGCTCGGCACGACGGCCGGCGACCTCCTCATTCTCTACGCCGACACCCCGCTGCTCAGGCGGACGACGGTCCAGAAGCTCGTCGAGAGCCACTTCAAGACCGGGGCCAGCTGCACGTTGCTGACGGCGCACCTGGCCGACCCGAGCGGCTACGGCCGCATCCAGCGTAACGAGACCGGCCAGATCATCGGGATTGTCGAGGAGACCGAAGCCAACGCGGCGCAGCGGGCGATCCGGGAGATCAACGTCGGGCCGCTTGTTTGTAAGCTGCAGCCGCTGCTGGAAGCGCTCGCCGTCATCAAGCCGAGCTCCTCCAAGAAGGAGCTGTATCTCACCGACATCGTCGAGCACGTGGCGAAGCTCGAAGGCGCCAAGATCCAGGCGACCAAGATCGAAGAGGTGTCCGAGGCGCTCGGCATCAATTCCCGCACGGAGCTCGCCCGGGCGATCGGCGTGATCCGCCAGCGGATCGTGGACGTCCACCTCCACAACGGGGTGACGATCGAAGACCCCCACTCCACGTTCATCGACCATGGCGTCACGATCGGCGCGGACACGACCGTCCGGCCCTACACCGTGATCGAGACCGGGGTCGCGATCGGCCGGCGCTGCACGATCGGGCCGTTCGCGCGGCTGCGCAGCGGTGTCGCGGTCGGGGACGACAGCCGCATCGGCAACTTCGCCGAGCTCGTGCGCACGAAGGTGGGGGCCCGCTGCCGTATCAACCATGTGAGCTATCTCGGTGACACGGTCATCGAGGAGGACGTCAACATCGGCGCCGGCACGGTCACGGCGAATTACGACGGCAAGGACAAGCACCTGACCCAAATCGGCAAGGGCGCCTTCATCGGCTCGGACACCGTGCTCATCGCGCCGGTCAAGGTCGGCGCGGGCGCGGTCACCGGGGCCGGCTGCGTGGTGACGCGGTCGCACGATGTGCCGCCGAAGGGCGTCGTCGCCGGCGTGCCTGCCCGCCCCATGAGCCAACGGGCAGGCGGGCCGGCGCGGCCGTTCGGCAACCACCGGCCGGACAAGGACAAGCCCGCAGCCGCCCAACCGGCGGCGGCACGCGCCGCCAAGGTGAACGGCGGCCCGAGCCCGCGCGCCAAGGCACCGAAGCGGACGGCCGGGAAGCCGCGCGCCAAGGTCTCGCGCGCCGCGGTCCGCCGGAGCTCCGCGAAGAAGCGAACGGTTCGCAAGCCGGTCCGCGCGAGGGCCGCCCGCAAGCCCGCGCGCGCCGGCGCCCGCAAGGGACACAAAGCCAAGCGCTAAGTAAGGATGTGCAGTTAGCATGCCGGTGAAGCAACGCAACCCGCTCGCCGCGGAACTCGCGATCTTAAGCGGCAGCGCCAACCCGGATCTCGCGCGCGCGATTTGCCAGGAGCTTCGCGTGCCGCTGGTGGATTCGCTGGTCGGGCGCTTCAGCGAAGGCGAGATCCGCGTCAAGATCAACGAGAACGTCCGCGGCAAGGATGTGTTCGTCGTGCAGCCCACGTGCCCGCCGGCGAACGACAACCTGATGGAGCTCCTCATCATGATCGACGCCCTGAAGCGGGCGTCGGCGCGGCGGATCACGGCGGTCGTGCCGTTCTACGGCTACGCGCGGCAGGACCGCAAGGACCAGCCGCGGGTGCCCATCACGGCGAAGCTCGTGGCGAATCTCATCACGACGGCCGGGGCCGACCGCGTGCTGACGATGGACCTGCACGCCGGCCAGATCCAGGGGTTTTTTGACATCCCGCTCGACCACCTCTACGCGATCACGGTCTTCGAGCAGCACATCCGCCGGAAGCGGCTGAAGCCTCTCGTCATCGTCTCGCCCGATGTGGGTGGCATCAAGCTCGCGCGGGCCTATGCGAAACGGCTGCCGGCGAGCCTGGCGATCGTCGACAAGCGGCGCAGCACGCCGGAGTCGACCGAGGTCATGCATATCCTGGGCGAGGTGAAGGGCAAGCACTGCCTGCTGGTCGATGACCTGGTCGCCACCGGCAGCTCGCTCGTGGAAGCGGCGGAAGCCGTGCGCGGGGCCGGGGCGCTCAGCGTGTCGGCCTGCATCACGCACCCGGTGCTCTCGGGGCCGGCGGTCGAGCGGATCAGCGGCTCGTGCCTCAAGGAGCTGTTCGTGACGGATACGATCCCGATCCCGCCGGAGAAGCGCCGCGCGAAGATCACGGTCTTGTCGGTCGCCTCGCTGCTCAGCGAGGCCATTCAACGCATCCACTACGAGCAGTCGATCAGCGTGCTGTTCGACGGCATGCCGGGATAAGCTGAAGGAGCCACGATGGCGAAGACGAAGGGCACCGCACGGCAGGAACTGAACGTCACGAAGCGCGACGGCAGCGGCAAGCGGCGGATGAGCCGCCTGCGGCACAGCGGCGTGATTCCGGGCGTCGTCTACGGCGACAACATGAAGCCGCTTCCGGTCGCGGTCAGCAAGCACGACCTCATCCAGCTGCTCCATTCGACGGCGGGCGAGCACGCCCTCGTGACGCTGCGTCTCGGCGGCAGCGGGTCCTGGGAGAAGCCGGTCCTGGTCAAGGACATCCAGCATGACCCGGTCAATGGGCAGTTCCTGCACGTGGATTTCCACGCCATCGCGCTGACCGAGCGGCTGAAGGTCCGCGTCGCCCTGGTCCTGAAGGGCGAGCCGGTCGGCGTCAAGCAGGAGGGCGGCATCCTCGAACACTTCCTCCGCGAGGTGGAAGTCGAGTGTCTGCCGACCGAGATTCCAGCCCATGTCGAGTTCGACGTGACGGCGCTTACGATCGGCCAGACGATCCACGTCAAGGACCTGCAGGCGCCGGCGAACACCAAGATCACGAGCGATCCGGACGGCGCCGTGGCCGCGGTGCTCAAGCCGAAGGAAGAGAAGCCTGAGGCAGAGGCCGCCGCACCCGCCGAGCCTGAAGTGCTGAGAGAGAAGAAGGAAGAGCCTGCAGCTGGAGCCTCGGAAGAGGCCAAGGGAGACAAGCCCGCCCGCCCCGGCAACGAATAGAGGCGGGCCGGGGAGGCCCCTTGGCGGAGGCAAAGTAAGGACGGCGCGCGTCGTGAAGGTGATCGTCGGATTGGGCAATCCGGGCCACACGTACCATGCGACCCGGCACAATATGGGGTTCATGGTGATTCAGCGGCTGGCCGGGCGCCACCAAGCCAGCCTCGAGAGCCGGCTCTTGAGCCCCTCGGACGGGCGGCCCGCGGCCGTGCACGGGGAGTACCAGGACGCCGGCGAGACGGTGCGGCTGCTCATGCCTCTGACGATGATGAACGAGTCGGGTGAGGCGCTGCGCGCGGCCGGCCACGTGCCGAAGGAGCTGCTGATCGTCTGCGATGACGTGAACCTGCCGCTCGGGACGATGCGGCTGCGCACGGAAGGCGGCGCGGGCGGGCATCATGGGCTGCAGTCATGCCTCGAGGCGCTCGGGACCGAGGCGGTGGCGCGTCTCCGGGTCGGGGTGGCGGGCGGGGCCTTGCCGAAGGAGTTGCGGGAGTACGTGCTCTCGGCGTTTCCGAGCACGGAGCGGCCGGTCGTGAAGCAGATGGTGGAGCAGGCGGCGGATGCCTGCGAGCTGTGGAGTCGGGAAGGGATCGAGCGGGCCATGAATTCCTATAACAAGGCGCAGGACGCATGAAGACGACACGACGGTACGAAGCGCTGGTCATCCTGAAGTCAGTCGGCACCGAGCAGGAGGTCGCCCGGCAGGCCACCCAGCTGGAAGAGCAGGTCAAGAAGGCGGGGGGCAGCATCGAGCAAGCCCAAAACATGGGCCGGCGCCGGCTGGCATTCCGGATCTCCCGGCAAACGGAAGGCTACTACATCCTGATCCGGTTCCAGGCGCCGACCGAGTCGGTGGCGGAGCTGGAGCGGGTCTTCCGGCTCAACGACGCCATCGTCCGCTTCATCCTCCTGAGCGGGGACGAGGCGGCGGCGGCCGCCCAACCGGCGGCTGCGCCGGTGGCCGCATGACGACCAGCCTCAATCGCGTGCTCTTGATCGGCAACTTGACCAAGGACCCGGAGTTGCGGTACACGCCGAGCGGCACACCGGTCGCGAACCTACGCATGGCGGTCAACTCTTCCTTCAAGGGCCAAGACGGCCAGCGGAAGGAGGAGACCTGCTTCGTGACGATCGTGGTCTGGAGCAGGCAGGCCGAGATCTGCAATCAATACCTGAAGAAAGGGCGCTCCGTGTTCGTCGAGGGGCGGCTCATCTACCGGAGCTGGGAAGCGGAAGGCAAGACCCGCTCCACGATGGAAGTGCGGGCGGACCGCGTCCAGTTCCTCGGCGCTCCCGGGGGCGGGCCGGCCAGCGCTCCCCGCGGGGAGCCGGCAGACGAGGGGCGAAGCGAGACAGCGGAGAGCGAGCCGGCGCAGGAAGAGGCGTCGGATGCGGACGTTCCGTTCTAACTGAGCGAGGGGAACATGGCCATCGTACGGCGCACATTTGTCAGGAAGGTCTGCCGGTTTTGCACGGAGAAAGTCAGCCACGTCGACTACAAGGATCTCGACCGGATCGGGCGGTACGTGACGGAGCGCGGGAAGATCCTGCCCTCGCGGCTGACCGGGACCTGCGCCAGGCACCAGCGGGTGCTGACGCGCGCGATCAAGCGCGCCCGGTTCATGGCCTTGTTGCCGTACGTGTCGGCTTAAAGTGAGGTGAGCGATGGATGTCGTGCTCCTGAAGGATGTCGAGCCGCTCGGCGCTGAAGGCGCCGTCGTGCATGTGAAACCCGGGTTCGCGCGCAACTACCTGTTGCCGCGCGGGCTCGCCGCCCCCGCCACCCCGGCGCAGCTCAAGACCGCGGCGGAAAACACGCGGCAGCAGTCGCGGAAGCTCGAGCGGGCCCGCGGGGCCGCTGACACGCTGAAGCGGCAGCTGGAAGCAACGCCCCTGACGCTGACCCTCACGCTCGGCGAGGATGAGAAGGCGTTCGGGTCGGTCACCGCGCACGATATCGCCGAGGCGCTCACGCGCGCCGGATTCGCCGTCGAGAAGCGGGCGATCCGCCTCGCGCAGCCCATCAAGGGGCTCGGCGCCTACGACGTCCCCGTCAAGGTCCACGCGGACATCATCGCGATCCTCAAACTGACTGTCGTCAAAGCGTAACGCGGCTGCTATCATTGATAGCGGCATGAACAGGACGCGGTTCCCAACCCCCATTGGCCATGGACGTGCGTGAGCCTGAGCTAACCACCGCCCACTTCCGCTCCCCCCTCCCCCCGCACAGCCAGGAAGCCGAACAGGCGGTGCTCGGCTGCATGCTGCTCGATGAAGAAGCCATCGTGCAGGCCGCGGAGCTGCTCGAGCCGGATGCGTTTTACGAGACCGCCCACAAGAAAATCTTCACCGCCATGCTGCAGCTCTACAACGAAGATGCGGCCGTGGATCTCATCACGGTCTCCGAGCAGCTGCGCAAGAAGAAGCAGCTGGACGAGGTCGGCGGTGCGGCCTACCTGACCACGCTCACGAGCGTGGTGCCGACCGTGTCCAACGTCAAGCAGTACAGCGTCATCGTGAAGCAGAAGGCCATCCTCCGGCAGCTCATCAGCGCCACCGCCAAGATCCAGGATGAGTGCTTCGACAACGCCAAGGAGCCGGACCTGCTGCTGGACGAGGCCGAGTCCCAGATTTTCGGCATCGCGTCGCAAAAGATCAAACGGGACGCGGTGGCGATGAAGGATGTGATCAAGAGCTCGATTGAAATGATCGACCAGCTCTATCAGCGTAAGGGCGCCATCACGGGGCTGCCGACCGGCTTCATGGAGCTGGACCAGCTCCTGGCCGGGCTGCAGCCGTCGGAGCTCATCGTGGTGGCCGGCCGCCCGGGCATGGGGAAGAGCAGCTTGGCGTTTTGCATCGCCGAGCACGTGGCGATGGTGGAGAAGAAGGGTGTGGCGGTCTTCAGCATCGAAATGTCCAAGGAAAATCTGGTCCAGCGCATGCTGTGCTCGCACGCCCGCATTGACGCGCACCGGGTCCGCACCGGCATGCTCTCGGCGAGCGACTGGCCGACTTTGACCAAAGCCGCCGGGAAGCTGTCCGAGGCGCCGATCTACATCGAAGATTCGGCCGGGCTCTCCGTGCTCGAGCTGCGGGCGAGGGCGCGTCGGCTGAAGCGCCGCTACGACGTGGGCCTTATCATCGTGGACTACCTCCAGCTCATGGATGTCTCCTCGAAGGGCGCCGAGAGCCGCCAGCAGGAGATCTCCGAGATCTCGCGGGGCCTCAAGGCGCTGGCCCGGCAGCTCAACGTGCCGCTCATCGCCGTGAGCCAGCTCTCGCGGGCACCCGAGCAGGAATCGCGGCGCCCCCGCCTGTCGGACTTGCGGGAGTCCGGCGCCATCGAGCAGGACGCCGATGTGGTCCTGATGCTGTTCCGGGAGGAATACTACAGGCCGAGCGATGAGAACAAGGGCGTCGCGGAAGTGATCATCGCCAAGCAGCGCAACGGCCCCACCGATACCGTGAAGCTCGCCTTCATCCGGGAGTACACGCGGTTCGAGACGCTCGCTCGCGGATGACGATGAGACGCGCGAGGCATTCGGCCCTCCGGGCCGCGCTGTGCGCCGGGGTCCTGCTGGCGGCTGTGCGCCCGCTCAGCGCGGAGGACGGCCAGCGCATCATCGGCATCGACGTCCGAGGGGCCAAGACCGTCGCCAAGGAGACCATCCTGGCGAAAGTGCAGATCCGCCCCGGCATGGCCTACCAGGACGCCGTGGTCAGCGAGGATATCCGGCGGCTATTCTCCCTCGGGTACTTCACCGATGTGCGCGCCGATGTCGAGACGCTCGCCGAGGGGCTGAAGCTCATCTTCGTCGTCAAAGAGAAGCCGACGGTCGAGCTGATCGCGTTTGAAGGCGGGCGCGTGCTCCGCAAGCCGAAGCTCACGGAGCTCCTGGGCCTGTCGGAAGGCCAGCTGTACGATGCGCGGAAGATCAAGGAAGGAATCGACGCCATCAAGGCGGAGTACGCCCGCCGCGGGTTCGCGCAAGCAGAGGTGGTGACCCGGGTGGAGACGAACGAGGCCGACAACGCGGCCCGCCTCTATCTGGTGGTCGATGAAGGGCCGCGGATGCGCATCAGCGGCATTCTGGCGGAAGGGAACCGGGCGTTCTCCGACCGTCGGATCCGCAAGGTCATCAAGACGAAAAAGCGGCGGTGGCTGCTCGCCGGCGTTTTCAACGAGCAGGTGCTGGAGGAGGACCTGGAGCGGGTGCGGGCCTTCTACCGCAAGCACGGCTACCAAGATGTCCAGGTCAGCAGCGCCGTCTTCCGCGACCCCTCCGGCCGAGGGCTCTTCGTCCACCTCAAAGTGGAGGAGGGATTGCAGCACCGCGTCGGCCAGGTGGCGCTGACCGGGGCGACGCTGTTCCCCGAGCGGGAACTGCGGCAGGTGATGCAGCTGAAGCCGGGCGCGGTCTACAACGACCAGGCGCTGCAGGAGGACCTGCGGGCGATCAAGCAGTACTACGGCGATCGGGGGTACATCCACGCGGACGTGACCCCGAACCCGCAACTCGACGCGGCGAGTAAGCGCGTGAACATGACGTACCAGATCGCCGAGCACGATCTGGCATACGTGAACCGCATCGACATCCGCGGCAACTACCGGACGCGGGATGTCGTCATCCGCCGGGACCTGCGGATCTATCCCGGCGAGGCCTTCAACGGCGCCAAGATCCGCAAGTCCATCGACCGGCTCTACAACCTCGGGTATTTCGAGGAGGTCGACGTCGAGACCGAACCGGCCGGCACGCCGCAGCAGGAAGACCTGATCGTCCAGGTCAAGGAGTCGAAGACCGGCAGCTTCAGCTTCGGGGGCGGGTTCTCCTCCGTTGATCGGCTGGTCGGCCTGGTGGAGCTGGAGCAGCGGAACTTCGACTGGAAGAACGTTCCGAACTTCACCGGGGCCGGCCAGGATCTCCGCCTGCGCGCCGAGGTCGGCACCGTGCGGCGCTACTTCGACTTGTCGTTCACGGAGCCGTGGATCTTCGGGCGGCCGGTGTCGTTCGGCATCGACGCGTTCAACCGGACGCGGCTGCGCAGCAGCAGCCTGGGATTCGGGTTCGAGGAAGAGCGGCGTGGCGCCGGGGTCCGGCTGGGCAAGGAGTTCCACGACGTGATCCAGACGAGCCTCGGCTACCAGCTCTTCCAGACCGAGATCTCCGATGTCGCGGCCGAAGCCTCGGCGGATCTCCTGGCCGAGCAAGGCACGAACACCGTGAGCGTGGTCGGCACGTCGGTCGCGCTGGACAGGCGCGACAACCGGTTCGACCCGACGAAGGGCCATTTCATGTTCACCTCCGGCGACCTCGCAGGCGGCATCTTCGGCGCGGACAAGGACTTCTACCGGGCTCAGGCCGGGGCGAGCGCCTACCTGCCGCATGGCGGACGGTTCGTGCTGGAGTCCCGGGTCAAGGCAGGCATCGTGAAAGCGTACGGGGATTCGAGCGAGGTCCCGATCTTCGAGCGGTTCTTCGGCGGAGGCGCGGGAACGGTCCGCGGGTTCCGGGAGCGCCGCGTCGGACCCCGCGATCCCCTGTCGAACGATCCGATCGGCGGCGAAGCCACGATGGTGGCGACGCTCGAAGAGGTTATGAGCATCGCGAAGGACGAGCGCGGCCGCTCGATTCTGAAGGGCGCGCTCTTCATCGACGTCGGCGATGTGTGGCGGCGGACCGGCGAATTCGGGGAGTCGTTCAAGGTGGGCATCGGCACTGGGGCCCGCGTCAACACGCCGATCGGGCCCGTGCGGTTGGACCTGGGCTACCCGGTCAGCGATCAGGACGGGGAGGACCGCAAGCCCCGCTTCCATTTCAACATCAGCCGCTCTTTCTAGTCATCCGATGATGAGGGGGCAGGGGGCGAGAGACATGGGGCAGGGGAGGATTATGCTGATGTCCGGACGATCGATGCAAAGGGTTCGTATGCCTATGGGTGCGCTGTTCCTTCTCGCGGGGTTGGGCGTCACTTGCCCCGTGCCCCTTGCCCCGTGCCCCGCGGTTTGGGCGGCCGAGGGCGAGGGCATGAAGCTCGGCTACGTCAATGTCGCCAAAGTGTTCGACAGCTATGAGCGGACGAAGGCATCGGACGGCTCCCTGGAGAAGAAGGCCAAGCAGAAGGAAGCCGAGCTGCAGGGGCGGATGGAGGAGCTGAAGAAGCTCCGGCAAAGCCTCGAGCTCCTGAGCGATGAGGCGCGGGAAGGGAAGGCGCGCGAGATCGAGCAGAAGGCCGAGGACCTGCAGCGGTTCCGGACGAACGCGGCCCGCGATTTGCGCCGCGAGCGCGACAAGATCGCGCGGGAGATCCTGAAAGACATTCAGCGCGGCGTCGTAGCGTACGCCAAGGCGAACAGCTTTACGGTGATCATGGATGAGCGCTCGATGCTCTACGGCATGCCGGCGCTCGATGTAACCGACGAAGTGCTCGCGTCCCTGAACGCGAACGGGGCGGCGACGGCGGCCCGGTGAGCCGGCCCGCCGTTGAGGGGGCGATGAGCGACGCCCAGCGCACGATCGCGCAGGAAGTGTTCCTGAACGGCGCGGGCATCCACACCGGCGAGTCCGTGTCGATGCGGGTCCTGCCGGCCCCGCCGGACACCGGCGTCGTGTTCATCCGGACCGACCTGCCGCACCGGCCGTCGATCCCGGTCAAGTCGGCGCAGGTGGTGGACGTGGGCAAGAGCGTCCGCCGGACGACCCTCTCGAAGGACGGCATCGAGGTGCAGACCGTCGAGCACTTCATGGCGGCGCTCTGGGGCCTTGGAATCGACAACGTGTACGTGGAGATCTCCGGCCCCGAGATGCCGGGGCTCGACGGGTCGGCCATCCAGTTCTACCAGCAGTTCAAGGCCGCCGGCACGACGGAACAGGCCACGCCCAAGCGCTATTTTTCGCTGCGGGAGCCCGTGACCGTCGAAGAGGGGGACGCGTCGATCAGCGTCTTCCCGGACCGGGCGCTCAAGATTTCCTACATGCTGAGCTACCCCCACCCCCTGCTCAAGTCGCAGTTCGTCACGTTTTCCGCCAACGGCGCCACCTCCTTCGAGGAGCAGATCGCACCGGCCAGGACCTTTTGCCTCAAGGAGGAGGCTGAGGCGCTGCGGGCCGCGGGCTTCGGGAAAGGCGCCAACACCACGAACACGCTCGTCCTGGATACCAAGGGCGTCATGGAGAATACGCTGCGGTTCGAGGACGAGTTCGCGCGCCACAAGATCCTCGACCTGCTCGGCGACCTGTACCTGCTGGGCACGCACCTGCGGGCACACGTGATCGCGATCAAGAGCGGGCATCCGCTGAACGCGAAACTGGTCAAGAAGCTCGGCCAGGAGGCGGAGAAGTGGCAAGTCGGCGCGCTCTCCTCGGCCTCGTCGGAGGTGATGGTGGGGCCGGCGCTCGACGTCACGCAGATCGAGAAGATCCTGCCGCACCGCTACCCCTTCCTGCTGGTGGACCGGGTCACCGAGATGTCGGACACGCGGGCGGTGGGCCTTAAGTGCGTGACGATCAACGACTACTTCTTCCGGGGCCATTTCCCGGGACGTCCCGTGATGCCGGGTGTCCTCATGATCGAGGCGATGGCGCAAGTCGGCGGCATCATCCTCCTCAATAAGGAGGAGAACCGGGGCAAGTACGCGTACTTCATGGCGGTCGACAAGGTGAAGTTCCGAAAGCCCGTGGTCCCGGGCGACGTGCTGGTGATCGAGGCGGAGCTCGGGAAGATGCGCAGCCGCACCGGGCAGATCACCGGGCGCGCGCTCGTGGACGGCAAGGTGGTGTGCGAGGGCGAGCTCATGTTCGCGTTGGCCGATTAACGGATGGCGACGATGACGGCGCCCGGCGTGACGACCGTCCATCCGACGGCCATCGTCCACCCGAAGGCGAAGCTCGGTCCCGGGGTCTCCATCGGTCCCTACAGCATCGTTGAAGAGCACGTCACCATCGGGCCCGGCACCCGGGTGGGAGCCCACGCGGTGCTGGAAGGGCATACGACGATCGGCGCCGAGTGCGAGATTTTCACCGGGGCCGTCATCGGCAGCATCCCGCAGGACCTGAAATACCAGGGCGAAGAGAGCGTGCTGATCCTCGGCGACCGGAACAAGATCCGCGAGTACGTCACGATCAATCCCGGCACCGACGGCGGCGGCGGCAGGACCGTGATCGGCTCGGACTGCCTCCTGATGGCCTATTCGCACGTCGCCCACGACTGCTTGGTGGGTAGCGGCGTCGTCATCGCCAACAGCGCCGCCCTGGCCGGGCACATCACCGTGGAGGACCGCGCGACGATCGGCGGCCTCGTCGGCGTACACCAGTTCGTCCGCGTGGGGCGGCTGGCGTTCATTGGCGGCTGCTCGCGCGTCGTGCAGGACGTGCCCCCGTTCTCGACGTGCGTCGGGTATCCGGCGCGGGTGTTCGGGCTGAACAACGAAGGGCTCAAGCGCTCCGGCGTGTCGGACGAGACGAAGACGCAGCTCCACCGCGCCTTCCGCGTGCTCTTCCAATCCAAGCTCTCCATGAGCCACGCGCTCGAGCAGGTGACGCAAGAACCCAACCACGCGCCCGAGGTCCAGCAACTCCTGCAGTTCATCCGGCAGTCCAAGCGCGGCGTGTGCCGGGCCTGACGGCCCGGACGCCATGACGCTCCGTCTCGGCCTCATTGCCGGAGCCGGCCGGTTCCCCTTCCACATCGCCCAGGAGGCGAAGCGCCAAGGGGCCGCGATCGCGGCCATCGGCATCCGCGGCTGGGCCGATCCTGGACTCGCCGCTGAAGTCGACGCCTACCAGGAGCTCTCCATCGGCCAGCTCGGCCAGCTCATCCAATGGCTCAAGGCGCAAGGCGTGCGCCAAGCCGTCATGGCCGGGAAGGTGACGAAGGACGTGCTGCTCGACCCGCGCACGCAGTTCGACCAGGACGCGCTCGCGGTCCTTGGGCAGGTGAAGGAGTTGTCGGTGCCGGCCGTGCTCGGGGCGATCGCGAAGCGGCTGGCGGGCGAAGGGGTGGTGCTCCTGGACTCGTCGACATTCCTCCGCACCTACCTCTGCCCTGAAGGCGTGCTCACCGCGACGGCGCCGACGGCCGCGCAGCAAGAGGACATCCGCGTGGGGCTTGGCGCCGCGCGCCAGCTCGCCGCGCTCGATATCGGACAGACCGTCGTGGTCAAAGGCCGGGTCATCGTCGCCGTCGAGGCGCTCGAGGGCACCGATGCGGCGATCCGGCGGGCCCATGACCTGGCCGGGGACGGCCTCGTGGTCGTGAAGGCCGCGGCGCCGGACCAGGACCGGCGGTTCGACCTCCCGGTGATCGGCCGCGACACGCTCAAGACCCTGGTCGCCTCGGGCGTCACGTGCCTGGCGGTGCAGGCCGGCTCGACGCTGCTCCTCGAGCGCGAGGCCCTGATCCGGGCGTTCGATGCGGCCGGGATCTGCCTCATCGGCGTGGCCGAGCCGGCGGCCGGTTAGCCCGTCCCGCAGACCCCCGTCCCATCCCGATGTCCGGCCGCGCGCGTGAGGAAACGTCTGCCGGCGGCGTGTTGGTCCGGCGCGCCCCCCCCAGCCCGCCGAACGCGACAGCCGCCCGCCCCGGCCAGAGTGAGGGACGGGCCGGGGAGGCGGGCGGCGAGCAGTATGAGGCCTGCCTGATCCTGCGCAGCCGCGATCGCGACCGCGCGTGGTGCCTGCCGAAAGGGCATCCTGAGCCGGGCGAGGATGCGGCCGCGGCCGCCGTGCGCGAAGTGCGGGAGGAGACCGGCACAGCCGGCGAGATCCTTGCTCCGCTCGGCGCGATCCAGTACCGTTTCAGCGCGCCGGGCGCGCACGAGACGATCGAGAAGACGGTCCTCTTTTTCCTCATGCGCGCCCTGCCCGGAACGCCCGGCCCCCTCGATGCGAACGAGGTGGTGGCCATCCGCTGGCTGCCCCTGGCCGCCGCTGCCGGCGAAGCGGCGTACGACAACGAGCGCCAGGTCCTGCGGAAAGCCCAAGCGCTCCTCGACGCCGGCGGATGGCCTGAGGCGGCATGATCCCCCTCCGCGACACCATCCCGTCCCGGCGCACCGCGTGGGTCACGCGCGCACTGCTGGTCCTGAATGTCGCGGCGTTCGCGATCGAGCTGCGCCAGGGCGTGCGGCTTGACGGGTTCATCTACCGCTTCGGGGTCGTGCCCGCCCATTGGTTCGTCAGCAGCGCCAGCGATTTTCTGGATTGGCCGCGCCTCTTCCTCTCGCTGGTCACCTCGCAGTTTCTCCACGGTGGCTTCCTGCATCTGGGATCCAACATGCTCTACCTCTGGATCTTCGCGGACAATGTCGAAGACCGGCTCGGGCACGCCCGGTTCCTCGCGCTCTATCTCCTGAGCGGGGTCGCGGCGGCCGTGACGCAGGTCCTCCTCTCGCCGCACTCCTCCATCCCGATGGTGGGAGCGAGCGGCGCGATCGCCGGCGTCTTGGGGGCCTATCTCCTCATGTTCCCGTCGGCGCGGATCCTCACGCTGGTGCCGCTGGGACTCTTCTGGGATACGATCGAGGTGCCGGCCGCGCTCTTCCTCGGGTTCTGGTTCCTCCTGCAGTGGATCGAGGGCCTCACGACGATCGGGCAGGTGGCCGATGTCGGCGGCGTGGCGTTCTGGGCCCACATCGGCGGGTTCGTCTTCGGGATGCTCGGGATCCTGCTGCTACGCCCCCGCCGGCGCTGGTAGGATGAGCACTCTCCTGCAGGATACCGCGCCCTATACGAAAGTGGCCGCACCATGCCCGTATTTCGGGACGTGCGGAGGGTGCGCGCTGCAGGACCTCGCGTACGAGGATCAAGTGGCGGTGAAGCAAACCCGGATCCGCAAGGCGCTTGCGGATGTGCCAGGGCTGCCGGAGATCACTGTCGAGCCGGCGCCTGAGCCCTGGCGGTACCGGAACAAGGCGGAGTTCACCTTCGGCGAGGCCGACGGGGCGCTGGTCCTGGGCTACCATGCGGCCGGATCCTACTGGAAGGTGGTGGGACTGGAGGACTGCTTGCTCATGCCGGAGAGGGCGATGGCGGTCGTGCGGGATGTCCGCTGTCTCGCGGCGGAGTCCGGGCGCGGCGCCTACCACGCAAGACACCACCACGGGTTTTTCCGCTACTTGCTCGTGCGGCAGAGCCGCGAGACCGGCCGCGTGCTCATCTGCCTCATCACGGCGTCGGATCGGGGTGCTGCGGATCCCTCGGACGCCTCCGGGCGCGCGGTCATCGACGCGATGGCTGTCGCGCTGACGCGCTGTCATCCAGCACTCGCGAGCGTCTACTGGGGGACGACCGACCGGCTGGCGGACGTGGCCAGGCCTGAGACGCTGATCCGGGTCTCGGGCGAGGCGCTCCTCGAGGATCGCATCGGGCCGTTCGCGCTCTCCCTTCACCCGCTCAGCTTCCTGCAGCCGATGAGTCAGCAGGCGGATCGCCTCTACGCGCGGCTCTCCGAGCTGCTCAGGCCGGAGCCGAGCCGGGTCGCGTGGGACCTGTACTGCGGCCTCGGGCTGATCGCCTTCTACCTCTCGCGTAAGGCCCGGCGCGTGTACGCGATCGACACGGAGGCGGCGAACGTCGAGCTCGGGCGCGCGAATGCGGCGCGCAACGGGATCACGAACGTCGAGTTCCGGATGGGGCCGGTCGAAGATGTCCTGGCGGACCGGCGCTTCTGGCTGGGGGAAGGGCGGGCTGATCTGGTCGCGGTGGACCCGCCGCGCGCCGGACTCCACCAACGCGCCGTCGCCTCACTGCTCGCGGCTCGTCCGCGGCGGATCGCCTACCTCTCGTGCAACGTCCGGTCGCTGGCCCAGGACCTGCGGCTGTTGCTCAGCGGGTTCCCGCGGTATCGCGTGGCGGCTGTAGAAGCGTTCGACATGTTCCCGCAGACGAACCATGCCGAGGTGCTGGCCGTGCTCGAGCGGACCGGGGAGGGAGCTGGCCCCGGCACTCGGTCGCCGGCAGCCGGGGCTTGCCGCTAGCGGCTGCCGGAGCGGATCACGCGCATCCTGCGGGCGCTATTGTTTGGCGTTAAGTCCCCGCATCCTGCGGGCGCTATTGTTTGGCGTTAAGTCCCCGCATCCTGCGGGCGCTATTGTTTGGCGTTAAGTCCCCGCAGGATGGCACGGTGGATGCGGCCGTTCGAGGCCACCAGGCGGCCGTCGTTCAGCCCCACCTGGCCGCCGTCGAAATCGCTCACCTGCCCGCCGGCCTCTTCGACCAGCACCAGGCCTGCGGCGATGTCCCACGGCCACAGGTCGCGCTCGTAGAAGCCTTCCAGCCGGCCCGACGCGATCCAGGCGAGGCACAACACCGTCGAGCCGAGCCGCCGCACGCCGTGCGACCGGGCCTGAAACGCCTTGAACCAGCGCAGGTATGCCGCGGGGCTTCGCGTGAAGCGGGACGAGAATCCGGTGGAGAGCAGGCCCTTCGCGAGGACGGCTGCCTTGGAGACGCGGATGCGCCGTCCGTTCAGGTAGGCGCCGCCGCCCCGGGCGGCCGTGAACAGCTCGCGGCGGTTCGGGTCATAAATCACCCCCGCCACTATCCGGCCGAGCCGCTCCAGCCCGATCGAGACGCCGAAGAGCGGCAGGCCGTGCACGAAGTTATTGGTGCCGTCGAGCGGATCCACGATCCAGCGGTACTCCGAGGCGCCCGTCCGTTCGCCTTGCTCCTCGCCGAGAAACCCGAATCCAGGGAACGCGCGGGTGAGCCGCCGGTGAATCAGCGCTTCGGAGGCGCGGTCGAGCTCGGTCACGAGGTCGGTCGCGCTGCGCTTCGTCTCGACGGTGCGAGGCCGGCCCAGGTGGCGGACCAGCAAGGCGCCGGCGGCGATCGCCGCCTCGGATGCGGCGCGGATGTGCGGAACCAGCGAGCCGGGCATGGCGAGCAGTATACATTGTTATTGCGCGTGAGCGCAAACCATGGTATCTCGGTAGGAACCCAGGAGGACGGATGGCGGCAGGGAGCGGGGCACGTTCCTACAAGCGGCGCCAGTGGATTGTCAATCCGCCGCTGCAGTACCGGTTCATCGGCGTCCTCCTCCTCGTGCTGTTCATGCTGACCATCGGGGCTCTCGTCAGCGTCTATCTGGCCCTCTGGTTGACGCTCAGGACCTTCGGGCTCGTGGAGGATCCCCTCGCCGTGTCGCTGCTCACCACGGTGGGCCTCGTCACGACGCTCGAGCTGCTGCTGATCGCGCCGGTGGTCATCCTGATGGGCGTCCGCCTGACGCACCGGATCGCCGGGCCCCTCGTGCGCATCAACGCAGCACTCCTGCAGCTCGCCCAAGGGCGGCACGACGTCCATATCACCCTGCGCCGCGGCGACTCGCTCACCGAAGTCGCCGCCGCCGTCAACAGTCTCGCCGAGTCCCTCCGCACCCGCCGGTAAGTCGCCGCGTTTCGCGGTATTTGACTTAATCCTGCGTAATTTTGTTCAGGTATACTTATACTCGTCATGATTCTCTCCATCGACCAGGGCACAACCGGCACCACGGTGCTCGTCGTCAACCGGCAGGGACGCGTCGTTTCCCACGCCTATGCCGAGCTGCCCCAGCGCTATCCGAAGCCCGGCTGGGTGGAGCACCGGCCGCAGGAGATCCTGCGCGTGACGCTTGGCGTGATCCGCAAGGCCCTGGCGCAGGGGCGCATTCCGGCCCGCCGGCTGTCGGGCATCGGCATCACCAACCAGCGGGAGACCACGATCCTGTGGGACCGGCGGACCGGACAGCCGGTCCACAATGCCATCGTCTGGCAGTGCCGGCGCACCGCGCCCCTCTGCGACCGGTTGAAGGCCGCCGGGTATGCGCCGGAGTTCCGCCGGAAGACCGGGCTTGTGCTGGACGCGTACTTTTCCGGGACGAAGATCCGCTGGCTGCTCGATCATGTGCCCGGAGCACGACGGCGCGCCGCGCGCGGCGAGCTGGCGTTCGGCACTGTCGACAGCTGGCTCATCTTTCACTTAACCGGCGGGCGCGTGCACGCGACCGATTTCACCAACGCCTCCCGCACCCTCGCCTACAATATCCGGACCCATCGCTGGGATGACGGATTGCTCGCGCGGCTCGGCGTGCCGCGCGCGGTGCTGCCCGAGGTCCGTCCGTCGAGCGGCGCGTACGGGGTGACGGCGAAGAGCGCGGTGCTGCCGGAGGGCATCCCGATCGCCGGGGTCGCCGGCGACCAGCAGGCCTCGATGGTCGGCCACGGCTGCCTCGAGCCCGGCACCGCAAAGAACACCTACGGCACCGGCTGCTTCCTGCTGCTGCACACCGGTGCGCGCGCCGTTGAGAGCCGACATGGCCTGATCACGACCCTGGTCTACCAGGGAGAGGCGGCGCCGGGATATGCGCTTGAAGGCAGCGTCTTCATTGCCGGAGCCGCGATCCAATGGCTGCGCGATGAGCTGCGCCTGGTGCGCGCGGCCGCGGATACCGAAGCCATCGCCCGCGGCGTGAAGGACACGGGAGGCGTCTACGTCGTGCCGGCGTTCGTCGGGCTGGGGGCGCCCTACTGGGACATGAGCGCCCGGGGGGCCGTCGTCGGGCTGACCCGTGGGTCCAACCGGGCGGTCCTCGTCCGGGCGACGCTGGAATCCCTGGCGTATCAAACCCGCGACGTGGTGAGCGCCATGGAGCGCGACAGCCGCATCCGGCTGCGCGAGTTGCGCGTGGATGGGGGCGCTGCGCGCAATAACTGGCTCATGCAGTTCCAGGCCGACATGCTCGGGATTCCGATCGTCCGGCCGGCGATGGTCGCCAACACGGGGAAGGGGGCGGCCCTGCTTGCCGGCATCGGGATCGGCTGGTGGACCCCCCGCGGGATCAGGAGGTTCATGGGCGGTCCGGAGCGCGTGTTCCACCCGCGCATGCCGTCGAGGACGCGCGAGCGGTTGTATCGGGGATGGCGCGAGGCGGTGGCCCGCGTCCGGAGCGGCCGATGAGACGCGCGGCAGCCCTCGCCCGCCTGGGGGCCGGGCGGTTCGACCTCCTCATCATCGGCGGCGGGATCGTCGGGGCCGGCATCGCGCGCGATGCGGCCATGCGGGGCCTCTCGGTCGCGCTCATCGAGCAGGGGGATTTCGCCGGCGGCACCAGCTCGAAGACCTCCAAGCTGATTCATGGCGGCTTGCGTTACCTTGAGCATGGGAGGCTTCGGCTGGTCCGCGAGAGCCTGTGCGAGCGGGCGGTGCTGCGCGGCATCGCGCCCTCGATGGTCCGGCCCGTCTCCATTCTGCTGCCGTCGTTTCACGGCGACCGCAGGTCGCCGGGCACGATCCGGCTGGGGCTGTGGCTGTACGGGCTGCTGGCTGCGGGACGCCAGCTGCGCGCTCCGCAGCTCGTCTCCGCCCGCCGGGCGCTGACGCTTGAGCCGGGGCTGCGCGTGGAAGGGCTGCGGGCGGCCGGGCTGTACGCCGACTGCCAGATGGACGACGCGCGGCTGTGCCTCTCCAACATCCTGCAGGCGGCGAGCTTCGGCGCGGCGTGCGCCAACTACGTCCGCCTGACGGAGTTCCTGCGCGCGGGCCAGCGGCTGTGCGGTGCGGCAGCCGAAGACGTCCTCACCGGCCGGACGATCGAGATTCAAGCCGCCACGGTCGTGAACGCCACCGGCCCCTGGTCCGACCGGGTGCGCCGCGTCAGTGAGGCGTCGGCGCCCGAACGGCTGTCGCCGACGAAGGGCATCCATGTCATCCTGCCGAAGCTGCTCCAAGAAGCGTTGTTCGTGCAATCGCGGATGGACCGGCGGATGATCTTCCTGCTGCCCTACGGCGACTACACGCTCGTCGGCACGACGGAGAGCCGGGTCGATGGGCCGCTTGAAGGGCTGCAGGCGACGGCCGATGAGGTGGACTATCTCTTGAGCGAGGTCAACCGGGTGCTGCCGGGCAGCCATGTCAGCGAAGCCGATGTCATCAGCACCTTCGCCGGGGCCCGCCCGCTCCTCGCGTTCTCAGGCGGCGCCGCAGGCGCCTCGCGCGAGCACCGCATCGACATCGACCGCTGGGGGCTCATCAGCATCCTGGGCGGCAAATACACGACGTACCGCCGGATGGCGGCGCAGGTCGTGGACGTGGTCGCGGCCGGGCGGCCCGGGAAAGGGGCCCGCCCCGGCGACCGCGGCTGGCGGGCCGGGGAGCGGTGCCTGACCGATCAGGTCTCGCTCATCGAGACCGTGCATCCGATCACGCTGAGCCACTGGCAGGAGCTGACGAGGAACCTGGACCCGGACCTGCTCGCGAGGCTCCTGATCCGGTACGGCACCGCGTCGGTCGCGGTCCTGCGGTGGCTGGCCCACGATCCCTCGCTGGCGGCGCAGGTCTGTCCCCATCATGAATACAGCTACGCGGAGCTGCTGCACGTCCTGGACGCGGAGTTCGCCTGCACGGTGACGGATGTGCTGGCGCGCCGGACCCGCATCGCGTGGAGCTCGTGCCAGGGGTTGGATGCGCTGTCGAGATTCTCCGAACTCCTGGAGCGCCACGCCGGGTGGACGCGTCCGGTAATCGAGCAGCAGCTTGAGCAGTATCATCAGTTCCTCGCCGGCGGCCTGGCGTTCCGTCCGGGCCTGACGCCGTTCAGGGACTCCGCGATCCGCTGAGGCATCCGGCCGCATGACCGCCCCGATCCAGCACGATACCGAGCAGGCCCGGCGCTACGCCCGCATCCGGCGGCGGCTCGTGCTTGCGGATCTGGCGTGGTCGCTGGCGGTCCTGGCCGCGATCCAATGGTCCGGGCTGTCCCACGCGATCGCCGGATGGTCGCGCGCGCGGATGAGCGCTGAGGCGCTCGCGATCCTCGGGTACCTCGCGATGTTCGGCGCGGTGTACTACCTGGCCTCGCTGCCGCTCCACCTCTATGCCAGTTTCTTTCTCGAGCACCGCTTCGGGCTGTCACGCATGACCGCTGCCGCCTGGATGCGCCGCGAGCTGAAGCAGATCGGCGTGAGCGCCGTCCTGGGACTCCTGGCGGTGGAAGCGCTGTACGCGCTGCTGCGTCATGCGCCGGTCCAGTGGCCGCTCTACGCCACGATCGGGTGGGTGCTGTTCAGCGTGGTGCTCGCGCGGGTGTTTCCGACGGTGCTCCTGCCGATCTTCTATAAGACGACGCCGCTGCCGGATCAGGCGCTGGTTGAGCGGTTGCTGGCGTTGTGCCGGAAGACCGGCGTGCCTGCACTCGGCGTGTTCCGGTTCGACCTCGGCGCCGAGACGCGTAAGGCGAACGCCGCGCTGGCCGGGCTGGGGAAGACGCGGCGCGTGCTGCTCTCCGATACGCTGGTCCAGGAGTTCACGCCGGATGAGATTGAAGGCGTGCTGGCGCACGAGCTGGCCCACCACCACTACCGGCACATCACGAAGGGACTGCTCCTCGCCGCGGCCGGATCGTGGATCGCGTTCCTCCTGACGGACCGGCTCGGGCAGCGGTGGGTCGGGCCGCTCGGCCTCCAAGGTCTTGCCGACATCGCGGGATTCCCGATGCTGTCGCTGTGGCTCTCGGTGCTGGGACTCGCCGCGCTGCCGCTGCAGAATGGGATCTCGCGCTACTTTGAGTGGCAGGCGGACCACTTTGCCGTGGCGACGACCCGGCTCCCCTCGGCATTCGCGGACGCGCTCAGGCGGCTCGGGGCGCTCAATCTCGCCGATCCCGCGCCGCCCCGATGGGCCGTCTGGCTGTTCTACGACCATCCGCCGATCACCGACCGCATCCGCGCCGCCGAAATTGGGGACAGGCACTAATTACCTTCCGTACTCACGCGGGTAATTAGTGCCTGTCCCCAATTTATTGGTGGCTTAGCCTTTGACGCTTGGAGGCCTGGTTGCTATAGTGAAAGGAAGGAGGGTCCTCCATGCTCGCAGAGCTTGAAATCCTGCCGATCGGCACGTCCAGCGCCAGTATCAGCACCATCCTCGCCGACTGTGCGAAGCTCATCGATCAGAGCGGCTTGGACTACCGCGTCGGGGCGATGGGGACGGTCATCGAGGGCGATTGGGATCGGATCATGCGGCTCGTGCGGCAATGCCATCAGACCATGCTCGGGTCGGTGGACCGGGTGGTCATGACGATCCGCATCGACGACCGGAAGGACAAGCCGGGCAGCGGCCGGATCGTGCAGAAGGTCCAATCGCTCGAAGCCAAAGTCGGGCGCCCGCTGAAGCGGTAGCGCCTTCCGCCCCCGGACGCTCGTGGCTCCCCGACGTCCACGTCTTCGATTGAACATCCCGCCCGCCGCCCGCCCGGCCGCCGTGCTGATCGTCGCCGCGGCGGCGTTGTGGGCGGCCCGCACGCAGCCGCTGGCTGTCCGGTTCGATGGGCAGTCGTTGTCGGTCGAGGCGCGCCGCGCACCCGGGGGGCAGGCGCAGCCGGCCGACGCGACCGTAAGGCGCGTCATTGACGGCGATACGATCGAGCTGGCGGACGGCCGGCTCGTGCGCTACATCGGCGTGGATACGCCGGAGACGCGGCGAAAAGTGGATGGCCGCTGGGTCCGCGACCCTGAGCCGATGGGGGAGGAGGCGACCGCGTTCAACCGCCGGCTGGTGGAAGGGAAGCGCGTGCGGCTCGAGTACGACGCGCAGCCGACGGACCGGTACGGCCGGCTGCTCGCCTACGTGTATGCCGGCGACGTCTTCGTGAACGCCGAGCTGCTCCGCCAGGGATACGCGCAGCCGCTGACGATTCCGCCGAACGTGCGGCACGCCGAAGCCTTCCGGGTGATCGCGCAAGACGCGCGGGATACGCGCAGAGGGTTGTGGGGCCGGTCGAAGGAGCCGCGCTAAGCGGCCGGAGCGGACGGCGCGCCGCCGTTGTCCGACGGCGCCTGGCTTTTGGCCCTCGGGCGGTTCTGCGCCGCGTAGGCCTCGAGGAACTGGCGGTATTGCGGGGAGAGCCGGACGTTCAGCAAGTCGGGGTCCTTCTGGAGGAAGGTCAAATCCGCGTAGCCGAGTTCGAACGACCGCCGAAGCGCCCCGACGGAATCATCGATGCGCCGGAGCAGGGAAAAGCTGCAGGCCAGGTTGTACCACATGAGCGGGTCCTGGCCGCGCAGCCGGGTCAGGTGGAGGTCGATCGCGAGCCCCTTGTCGTAGAGGCCGCGCCGGGTGTAAGCGTCGCCGAGCGGCAGGAGCACGTCCACGAAATCGGGGTAGGCTCGGACGAGCTTTTCGTAGAAGGTGATTTCAAAATCGAGGAGTTCTTCTGACTTCGAGCGTTTCGGCATACGGTCGTATATGATCTCGCTTGCGAATGATGTAAAGGCATCATGCCCGAACACGCCGCACTTGTCAAGCCGCAAGCGCGAGGGCGCGAGGGCGCCATGACGACGACGGATGCGGCCACGCCTCCGGTGCCGCCGCGCGCGCGCGAAGTGCTGAGCCGCGTGCAGGCCTCGGCGCGCGGGCCGTGGTATCTCGTCGGCGGGTTTCTGCGCGACCGGCTGCTCGGGCGCGCGCCCCGCGAGCTCAACATCGACCTGGCGGTGCCGCGCGATGCGCTCGGCGTCTCCCGGCGGCTGGCCGCCGAGCTGGGCGGCGCCTTCGTGCCGCTCGATGAAGCGGCCGGCACCGCCCGCATCATCGTCGCCGGAGACGGCGGGCGCCTCGAGCTCGACGTCAGCGACTTCAGAGCGCCCACGATCGAGGAGGATCTCCGCCGGCGCGACTTCACCGTGAACGCGATCGCCGCCCCCCTCGGCGCGTGGCTGCGCGAGCCGGATGCGCGCGGCATCCTGATCGATCCGCTGCAGGGCCTCGCGGCGCTCGCAGAGCGGCGGCTCACGGCTTGCTTCCCCGGCACGTTCAACGACGATCCGGTCAGGATCCTGCGGGCGTTCCGCTTCGTGACGCAACTCGGCTTCACCCTCGATCCCGCGGCCGAGCCGCTCATGGCGCAGGCGGTGCCGAAGCTCTCCGGCGTGTCCGGGGAGCGCGTGCGCGATGAGCTGATCGCGATCTTCAACACGGACCAATCGCACCGCGCCATCGCGTCGCTGAACGCGCTCGGCGCCCTGGACCAGCTCGTGCCGGAGCTGGCGCTCGGGCGGGCGATGCCGCAGGGCGGCTATCACCACCTGGACGTGCTCGGCCATCAGCTCGAGACGGTGGCGCAGGCGGACCGGTTCCTCGCGGAGTTCGCCGAGTTTTCCGGCCGGCTTCGACCGTGCTTGGCCGCGTACTGCGCCGAGGAGCTGGTCGAGGGCCGCTCGCGCAAGAGCCTCATCAAGCTCGCGGGGCTCCTACACGACGTCGGCAAGCCGGTCAGCCGGCAGATCCATCCGGACGGGGAGATCTGGTTCATCGGGCATGAGGAGACCGGGTATGCGTTCGCCGTCGAGATCGTGAAGCGGCTGCGGCTCGCCAACCGCGAAGCCGACATGGTCTGCCAGCTGGTGCGTCATCACCTGCGCCCCGGGTTCCTCAGCCGGGAGCCGCAGGTGACGCGGCGGGCCGTCTACCGGTTCTACAAGGACCTCGGCGACCATGGCCCGGCCTGCCTGCTCACGTGGTGGGCTGACCGGATGGCGACGCGGGGGCCCCAATCCCGCCTGGACCAGGTGGATGAGCAGCGCGCGTTCCTCGAGGAATTGTTCAACGCCTACTTCTTCAAGGCGGAGGAAGCGGTGAGGCCGCTCCGGCTCATTGACGGACGTCAGCTGATGGCGGCGCTCAAGCTCGCGCCCGGCCCTGTCGTGGGTGAATTGCTCGCGGTAATAGAGGAAGCGCAGGCCGAAGGCCTGGTCCATTCGGCTGAAGAGGCGCTTGCGCTGGCCAAGCAGCGGCTGGCGCAGCATCCGGAGGCCCCGTAGGCAGGATGGGGCGCACCAGCAGATGGCTGGCGGTCTTCATCCTGACGGCCGGGCCGGCGCGATCCCTGGCAGCGGAGGAGCCGGCCGGCGCCTCCATCGGCGCGGCGGAGGCGGCGTTCACGCTGCCGACGGGCGTGCCGCTTGCCGGGTACAGCCGGCGGCAGGGCGCCCCATCCACCGGCGCGCATGACGCGCTCGGCGTCCGGGCGCTGGCTGTCCGCGATGCGGAGACGACGCTGGTCGTGGTCAGCGCGGACCTCCTGATCGTGGATGAGCGGCTCGATGCGGCGGTGCGACGCCGTCTCGCTGAGCGAGGCGCGCCGGACACGCTCATTGTCATCATGGCCGGGACCCACACGCATTCAGGCCCAGGGGCCTACGGCACCAAGCTGCTCGAGAAAGTGTCGATGGGCCACTATGATCCGAAGGTCTTCGACGCGATCGTCGAGGCCGCGGCGCAGGCGGCCGCCGCGGCGCTCGCGGACCTCGGGCCTGCGGGGGCCTGGCACGGCGCTGTCCAGACGCAGGGACTCGTCGAGAACCGCATGGATGCGGCAGGGCCCGTGGACGGCGAGCTGGGCGTCAGCGCATTCTTCAGGCCGGGCGCTGCGGTCCCCTTCGCGGTCGTGGTGAACTTTGCGGCGCATCCGACCACGCTCGGCGCATGGAACAGGGCGCTGTCGGCCGACTACCCCGGCGTCGTGAGGCGCCGCATCCAGGAACGCTTCTCCGGCGCGATTGGCCTCTTCATCGCGGGGGCGGTGGGCGACCAGGCGCCGAAGACGCAGGGAGAGGGGTTTGAACGGGCGGAATGGTTCGGCGAAGCGGTCGCCGACGCAGCGCTGCGTCTGCTCGAGGGCGCTCGTCCGGAGCCGGTTCAGATCGTGAGGGCCCGGACCGAACGGGTGCCGCTGCCGCCGGCCCGGGTGCGGCTGGGCCGGTTCACGTTGCCCCGGTGGGTCGGGGCGCGCCTCGTGGATGATGACGCGACGCTCTCCGCCGCCGTGATCGGGCGGACCGCATGGTTCGGCGCGCCGTGCGATCTGAGTGCCTTGCTTGGCGATCGCCTCAAGCAGGCTGCCCGGGCGGTGGGGCTCTCGCCGGTCATCGTCGGATTCGCCAGCGACTACATCGGGTACTGTCTTCCAGAGGCACTATACGAAACAAAAGAATACGAGTCCTCGATGGCCTTCAATGGGCCAAAAACAGGCGAACTCGTCGTCGATCGGCTCATGCAGATGCTCGAGATAGTCAGGGGCACGGGGCAGGAGACAGGGGGCAGGGAAACGGAGCCTCTCCAATGAAAAGAGGCTTTATGCTTTTTATCGTGTTGTTCCTTGCCCCATGCCCCATGCCCCATGCCCCTGCCCACGCGGCACTTGAGCGCGACAAGGCGCCCCCGGTCGTCTATCTCTCAGGGACACCCTATGAGATCGGCCGCCAGCATGGGGAAGCGCTCCGGGACGAAGTCCGCGGGTGCCTTCGGACGGTGCTGGGGCATTTCCGGGGCTATCTCAAGCTCCCGGTCATCAACGCATGGCTCACCAACTGGTGGCTCGACAGCACGTGGCGGGTCTCGGAACGGTTCGTGCCTGCGGATATCCGCGAAGAGATGCGCGGGCTGGCTGACGGCGCGGGCGTGCCGCTCAAGGAGCTTGAGCGGCTGCACGCGATTCCTGACCGGACCTATTCCTGCTCGAACTTCGCTGCCTGGGGCCGGGCAACCAAAGGTGGGCGTCTCATCCACATGCGGAATCTCGACTGGAGCATGCAGGCCGGGATCCAGCGGTTCCCGGCGGTGTTTGTGATCGCGCCCAAGGGCAAGCGGGCGTTTGTGAGCGTCGCGTGGGCAGGGTTCGTGGGCGTGCTGACCGGCATCAACGACGCCCAGCTCTCCATCGGGCAGATCGGCGCCGAATCGGTGGACGTCACCTTCGAGGGAGAGCCGATGGTCTTCCTGATGCGGCGCGTCATGGAGCAGGCCGGAGACGCCGATGCGGCGGCCGCCATCATCCGGCAGGCGCGCCGCACGATCGGCGCCAACTACGTCCTTGCCGATGCGAAAGCGCGGCGCGCGCTGGTGGTTGAAACGACGCGGCGCCATGCCCGTGTCTTTGAGGCGGACGATGCGGCCGAGCACGGTGTCAGCTACGCGAGGCCCCTCGCGGATGCGGTGTTCCGGGCCGACGCGGCGGTGGACCCGGTGATCCGGGAGCGCCAAATCGCCTCCCGGGGCAACCCGAAGCGTCCGGGCCTGGAAGATCCTGCCGGCAGCAGCGCCTACGACGTCCGCTATCTCGGGCAGGCGGCCGGACTCTCAGCGAACTACGGACAGCTCGATGGGCCCCGGGCGGTGCACATCGCCCAGGCCGTGGCCCCTGGCTCGAATGTGCAGAGCGTGGTGTTCGCATGGCCGGAGCTGTGGGTGGCCAATGCTGACGGGCTCACGCCGGCCGCCCGCACGTCGTACCACCGGTTCGATGTCGCTGCACTGCTGCAACATGTTGTGGAGAAATAGGTTAGGATGGCTGTCGATGCCGAGGAAAAAATACAAGCGCCTTGTGCCATAAACCGTGCATCAGGTAAGCTTGAAGGGTACGACTCCCGACAAGGAACAGGGTTGCCGAAGGAGTCAGTGAGTAGCATGGTGATGGTGCATGAGCTGTGCGAGAGAGCAACACGCTGTTTGCTTTTTGTGCGGCTGCTCAGGTATACTTCAAGTACGTTGCACTCGCTCTCGACAAGAGCAAACCCGCGGTAACGCGGGGACGCAAAGCCACCGGTCCACCGCCGGTCCGTGTGAGGCGCTGGATAGCGGGGTTGCCGAAGGAGCACGATGCGCGACAGACGACTTAACCTGAACCATCCGACGCGCCGTGGATTGCTCTCGAACCGTCGCGGTGCGGCCTTCCTGCTCGCCGTGTACCTCTCCGCGCTGACCTGCCTGCTGCTGACTGGCGTCTCCCTGCAGCGCACGACGACCGAAATCGCGGCGGCCCGCACATCGCGCGATCTCCACCAGGCGTTTTGGCTGGCAGAAGCCGCGCTCGACTATGGCGTGGCGTATTTCAAGACGCACGACATCAACGACGGGGACACCCGAGCTGTGCCGGCCGCGTACGGGAGCGCCGGCTTCACCGTGACGACAGTGGGCAGCGAGGTGGTCTCCCCGGAGACCCAACGGCTCACGTGGCAGATGATCGGCACGGGGACGAGCGGCGGGCGCACCGCGCGCGTGACTGCCACCATCACCGAAGACCAACGCTTGCACGGCATCTGGGCCGAAGGGCCGATGTATGTCGCCTCTATGCAGCATCAGCTGACGCTCAACGCGCCGTTGCGCACCGGGGTGGGCACGGCCAGGGCGGTGACACTGCAGGGAACGACTGGACAGGTAGGCCAGGTGCAGATCGGCCCGGCAGCCAAAGCACCGCGGCGCTACAGCTATGGACAAGCCGGCGATAAGCCCGGCCCCTGGACGCGGCGGATCGGGTCAAACGGCGCGACAGACGGCGTGCTCCTCGCCGAAAATGCATGGGGGCTGGGGACGACGAGCGTGACGGAGCCCTCGGTGGCTGTCATGGCCCCGCTCGGAACAGTCGCCACCGCTCCGTATCCAGCAAGCCAGTGCGACAAGCCGCTCATCGTCCCCATGGGGACCACAGCAGAGATTGCCGATGGAGACACGCTGGACCTCGATCCTCGGGAAGGGCAGATCGGCCTCTGCGTGCAGTACCTGGTGACGGGATGGGGGGCCGGATCCGGTGTGCTCTTCCGGGCGCCGGCCACGGTCTACGTGACGGGCAAGGACCGCGACAACACGGCAGTCCATGTCAAGGAGATCTGGGCCGTCGACCCAGGGCATGTGGTGGCTGCAGCCGCTCCGCTCATTCCAGATGGCGTCAAAATCATTGTCACCAAGGCACCGAAGGGAGAGAAAGCCGGCCGGATCCAAATGCTGCTCTCCAGGTTCAGCGGGTCGATTTACGCCCCAGAGTCGTATCTCCTCATCTATCCCGGAGGCAATGGGAGGATGTCGGAGGAGAAGCAAGTGATCGGGCACATTGTCGCCAAGGACATCGACATCGCCTCATACGGGCTCGGTGCCCCGATGGCGTTCGTGTCGCGCCTTCCCTCGGGCTTTAAAGCGCCAAGCGTGGTGAACGTGGTGGGGTGGTTGGGGGACGGATCCTAGGGGAGTATTGCGGTGAGCTCGACCGGCAAGCCGAAGCTCACGTCTTCCTGAGTCAACTCGAGCTCTTCGACCTGCCTGGCGCCGAGCTGCTTGAGCGCATCCACCACGTTCTGGACGAGATGCTCGGGGGCCGAGGCGCCTGACGTGACGCCTACGCATTCGACCCCTGCAAACCAGGCGGGATTGATCTCACCGGCATCATTGATCAGATAGGTACGCCGCCCCGCCACCTCGCCGACCTCAGTGAGGCGGATCGAGTTCGAGCTGTTCCGCGCCCCGATGACCAGGATGACCTCCGCCTCCCGAGCGATAGCCTTCACCGCGTTCTGCCGGTTCTGCGTCGCGTAGCAGATATCATCCTTGGCCGGAGCGACGAGCGTCGGAAACCTCGCCTTGAGCGTTTCAATGATGGCCCGTGTATCATCCACACTCAAAGTCGTCTGCGTGATCACCGCCACCTTCTTAGGATTGTCCACCGCCACCGTCTTGGCCTCCTCGACGGTCTGCACCAGGCGGATAGAAGCCTGGGCCTCCCCCATCGTCCCTTCGACCTCCTCGTGCCCGGCATGGCCGATCAGGAGCAGAGTGTACCCGTCCCTCGCGTACCGGATGGCCTCGACGTGGACTTTGGTGACGAGAGGGCAGGTCGCATCGATCACCTTCAGGTGCCTGGCCTTGGCCTCGGCGTGCACCGCAGGTGACACGCCATGGGCGCTAAAGATGGTGGTGGAGCCTTCCGGCACCGCGGTCAGTTCGTCCACGAAGATCGCCCCTTTCTGTCGCAACGCATTGACGACATGCGGGTTATGGACGATCTCTTTGCGGACGTAGACCGGCCCGGGGTAGAGCGCAAGCGCCTGTTCGACCACCTCGATGGCCCGCTCGACGCCGGCGCAGAACCCTCTGGGTTTGGCCAGGATGACCTTGCGGATGGGCATGCGGGTATTATAGCAGGAGACGAGACCGCCGTCAGCGGTCAAGGGTCTTGCGGAAGAAGCGCAGGGACCGGTGCTTGAGCACGGGGAGCATGAGATACGAGGTATAGTGCCCGAACGGCATGAGCACGGCAGGCGGCCGTCCCAGGGCCCTCCAGAGCGTGAACTCGCGGGACGTGCCGATCGTCCGGTCGAAGAGGGTGATGAACATGAGCAGCTGCGTGCGGTCGGCATAGGGAGCCAGACGCAGCGGATCGGTCTGCACCGCGGCCGTGAGCTGCCGGCGCATCTCCTCCAGCGTGAGCTGATTGCGCTCGAGGTAGCGGTGGCGCGGCTTAGTGAGGAGCGTATCGCGGGTCGTCATCAGGATGTCGGCGATCGGCCCGCCGGCCAACGCGACGACGTGCGCTTTGAGGCGGGGCTCGACCGCCGCGGTCATGGCGCTGGCCATCCCGCCCATGCTGATGCCGAAGCTCCCCATCCGCTCCGGATCCACGGTCTCCTGCATGGCCATCCAATCCACGACCTGCCGGATGCGCAGCATGCCCTGGCGCAGCAGCAGTTCCAGATGCGCCACCGGGTGCTCGGGCGAGATCTTGAGCGTTTTCCGGTGGATCAGCGCGGCGTGGTAGCCGTGCTGCGCCAGGTAGCGGCAGATGCCGCGCTCAAGCGGATAATCGCCTCCGAGAATCGGGTTGAAGACGATGGCCGGCCGCCGCCCAGGAGAGGCGGACTCGAACCATTCGAACTCGACGACCGGCTCGGTCGGCGTGAGGTCGGCGGGAACCGAGAGCGGGAAGCGCACGATGGACAGCCGGTGGCCCGGGCCGTCCGTCACGAGGGCGCGGACCGCGTCAGGCGCATGGCTGGGGTAGTCATAGTACGCGGCGACTTCGGGCGGCAACGCCGGCCGGAGTGGCTGCGGGCCCTTGGCCGAGATCGTGGCGCATCCGGTGAAGGCAAGGGTGAGGGCGAGGGCGATGCCGCGGAGCATGCCAGATCAGCGTTTCAGGTCAGCGGGTTCTTGATCGGGCATCACGTAGATCGGGTTCGAGAAGATCCACGGCCGGCCATGGCGGGTCACCTCGACGCGGTAGACGCCGCTGTCGGTCACCGGCACATCCCACTCCTGCGTCGTGGCGGCGGCGGCCTGCCGGCCGTCCTTGAACAGCGCGATCTGCCCGGCCTGGGGCAGCCGGACCGTCAGGTGCATGCCGGGCTCAAGCGGCATGCTGTCGCCCATGATGCCGAGCCTCTCGCGCCCGCGCTCAGCCGTGAACGAGAAGCCCTTCGCTTCGGCTTCAAGCTCCATGGTGAAATAGGCGTGGCCCTGTTGCAGGGCGTCGTACACGCCCTCCGCCGTCAGCGTGGTGGACGGGACCAGCACGTGCGTCCGGCTGAGCTGGAACATGATCTCGTAGGGCGCGAACTTGACGCCGAAGAGGCGCACTTCATGGGCATCGCTTGAGCCGATGCCGGCCACGCGGCCGTGCCGTTTGATCAGCTCATCCCACGTGCGCAGCGGGTCGTACGGCCGGTCGATCATGGAGAAATAAAACGGCGTCGCCGGGGCGGCCAGGCCCCACAGCGCGATGCGCATCTTGTTCTCGTCGATGGCGTCGTGCGCGACGTTGTACGCCTCGACCCCGGTATACCCGGTGACGGACCAGTCCGTCCACCGGCGCTTCTGGAAATAGGGGTGGGCGATGAAGCCGAGCCCGCCCTGTCGGTTGACCTCGTCGATGATCTCCTGGGTCGTGTGCTTGTGGCGGTTGAGCTCTTCGGTGACGTTCAGTGCCAAGTAGTGGCCTCCGGGCGTTGAGATTTCCATGCCGACCAGCACGAGCGTTGCGCCATGCCAGCCCTGCTTGCCGTCGCGCAGCGGCTGGAGGGTGTTGTGGTCGGTGACGACGAGGTAGTCCAGGCCCTGGGCGTTGGCGATCCGCGCGATCTCTTCGAACGTCCCCGCACCGTCGGAGTAGCGCGTGTGGATGTGGAGGACGCCGGTGAAGTCCTGATAGCCGCCCGCAGGGAGCGTCTCCCTCCGGTCCGCGGGCGAGCGGTAGGTCGGCTTCGAAGGATTGGCCAGGATCGCGCAGCCGGTCACGGGAGCCAGCAGGACCAGCCAGAGGATTCGCCGCACAGAAGGTCGCATCGGTCAGCTCTCCTGTCGTCCGGTGAACTCGAAGTGCGCGAGGTGCAGTGCGGGCATAAGCGAGCAGCCGAGATCCTGGCTCGGGTCGGCGATCAGCCGGCGTTCCCTGGAGATCCCGAGGACCCGGCGCAGGGCCGAGAGCAGGCTCTGCGTGAAGCGCATGGTCGTGACGGGCCGCGTGAGCTTGCCGCGCTCGATCAGGAAGACGCCTTCGCGGGTCAGCCCGGTCATCAGCGCTTCGCGCGGGTTCAGCAGCCCGTTCACGTAATGGAACCGCGGGATCAGGAGCCCCCGGCGGCAGCTCTTGATCATGCCGGCGAGCGTCTGCTGCCCCGGCGCGATCGCCAGGTGCAGCGGGATCGGCCCCTCGGTATCGCCCGGCGGCATCGCGTGCCCGGTCGAGGCCTGTCCGAACCGCGCGCCGTAGATCGAGTCGTAGACCGGGCCCTTGGCGCGGCCGCGGTCAATGAACACCACCCGCTGCTTCGGCACGCCCTCGAAATCAAACGGCATGCGCAGCGCTTCGGGGTCGTTGCCATCATCGTAGATCGTGACCCGCGGGTCCATCAGCGGTTCGTCCGCCCGTCCCGCCAGGAAGCTGCTGCGCTCCTGCACGCTCTTGGCGCCGAAGGCGGTGAAGCTCAGCCACCCGACGAGGTCGGCGACCGCTTCCGGCTCGAGGATCACGTCGTACGGTCCCAGCGGCAGCGTCACCGGATCCGTCCGGTGAAGCGACTGGCCGAGCGACCGTGTGAGGAGGCTGTCCAGATCGAGGCGGCGCACATCCCGGTGCACCCCGCTCGCGTAACCGGACAGTTTGCCGTACATCGTCACCAGCTTAGCACCCGAGACGGTCAACGCGCTGTACGCCGAGAGGCCTGCGGAGTTTGCGACCGCTAACTCATCGTCGCCGGTCAGGAATGACCCGGCCAGATCCGCGCCCGCGCCTTTGCACAGCTGGAACAGCCGCTTGAGCGAGGTGACGCAGGCCGCCGCGCTCAGCCGCATCGTGGCGGGCTGGTAATCCGCCGTCATCTTCACCCGGCCGCGGCGCGGCCACTCCGGGAGCTGGTCCTGGGTCGGCGAATGCTCGGCGATCCCGGCGGCCGCCTGGACGCAGCGGCGCAGGCTCGGGAGATCCAGCGTATCCGTGCCGGCGATCCCGATCCGCCGGCGGTGCAGCACCGTGACGGTGATGCTCACGCTCTCCTGGATCAGGTCTTGGTGGATCCCCTCGTAAGCGAACCGGAACACCCGCCGCGTTCGTGCCTGCGCGCAGGCGCTGATCGCCTCGAGGCGGGGCCGCGCGGTCAGCTTCAACAGTGCGCCGAGCAACTGCGCCGCGCCAATCATCGGGTCATTTCGCCGGCGCCACCATGACGCCGTCGAACCGGGCATACGAGGCCCCATGCCCGACGTGCATGAGCTGCATTGGCTCTCCCTTGGCGCAATTCGGAATCCCCCAGAGCTGCCAGTCTTCCGGGCGGCCGACCCCGGTGCACCGTCCCCAGAACGCGGGGGTGATGCCGGTATACAGCGGGTTCTTGACAACGGCGCCGAGCGCGCCATGCTCGATTTCCCACGCGATCTCCGTCGTGAACTGGAAGTTGAGCCGCCGGTCGTCGATGGACCAGCTCTTGTTGGTGGAGAGCAGGTAGCCGTGCTTGACGCCGGAGAGGAGCTGCGACAGCGATGCCTCGCCGGGCTCCAGGTTCACGTTGGTCATGCGGATGAGGGGCGGCACGCTCCACGACTCGGCGCGCATCGCCCCGCCGCTCGCGGGCTGATGAATCCTGGCAGCCGACTCGCGCGAGCTCAAGTACCCGACGAAACGGCCCTGCCGCACGAGGTCCACGCGCTGGGCCGGCACGCCTTCGTCGTCGAACCCGAAGCTGCCGACCCCGCCGTGTATCGTCGCGTCGGCGACGATATTAACCGCCGGCGAGCCGTACTGGAACGTGCCGAGCCGATCCGGCGTGAGGAAGCTGCCGCCGGCGTAGCTCAACTCCTGTCCGAGCGCCCGGTCGAGCTCGGTCGGGTGGCCGCACGACTCATGGAGCTGCATGACGACCTGGGTGGGTGCCAGGATGAGCGTGGTGTCGCCGGCTTTCGGCGGTTTGGCGCGGAGGAGCGCCAACGCCTCCTGTTGCGCCGTCTTCGCTCCGCCGACCAAGTCGAGCTGCTTCACGTACTCGTACCCGGCTTGCGCCAGCGCGCCGTGATGGGAATTGGGGAAGCTGCGCACCTGGACCTCGTCGCCCTGCTGGACCACGACCTCGCACCCGGCGCCGCTTTCAATGAGGAGCTGTTCGATGTCCGCGCCGTCGGTCGAGCACAAGAGCTTCCGCCGCTTATGGAAGTCCATGTGGCTGGTCGCGCGCTTGACCGCGTCCGGGCCCAGCAGCTCGGTGTTCGCCCAGAGCAGGTAGTCGAGTTTCTTCGCGAGCGGCACGTCGAACGGGTCGATCGAGTACCGGGACGTGTGCGTGGCGCGCCTCGGCACCACATGGGCGAGCGGGCGGGGGGCGCGGTTGAGGAGATTGGACGCCTTGGCGAGCCCGATCGCCTGGGACGCCGCCTTCGCGAGGCTCGCCCGGTCGAGGAGCGAGGTCGAGGCGAACCCCCACGAGCCCTTGAGGAGGACCCGGACGCCGACCCCGGCGCTGTCATGCCGGCTGATGGACGCGACCCGGCCTTGCTCGGCGACGAGGTTTTCGTGCTCGACGTGCTCGTACCGGACGTCGGCATAATCGACGCCACGGCGCGCGAGGTCACGAACGAGCTGCGTGATGAGATGCCGGGGCAGAGGACGATTGGGCATGCAGTAAATCGATGATAGCACAGCGGCCCGGGGTTTGTCTGTACAGACCCCTGGGTGTACAATGGACGCTCCACGAGATGGATTACCTCCCCCGTTCGGTCCTCGACACAGCGCTGAGCCGCCTCGGACGGCGCCAGGTGCTCGACCGCCTCCATGCCCTGCGCGCGCTCGCCGATGTCCGCGGTTTGCGGTACGTCGATGACGCCGGCCGGGAGCGGATCATCGAATCCACGCTCAAGCCCTGGATCCTGACGAGCGCGCAGCTCCTCGCGTTCCACCGGGTCGTCTGGCTGCTCGCCGATGCGCTGATGACGGTCTCGCGGCTCTACTGGCACCGCGGCGACGTGCGACGGATTATCCGCTTTGCACCCGACCGGGTCGCCTGGCTGCGGGCCGGCCGGCAGCCGGCCGCGCGGCCCTACGCCGTCATCGGGCGGCTCGATTCGACCGCCACGTATGACCACGCGCTCTGGCGGCGCGACTTCCGAATGCTCGAGCCCAACACGGTCGGGGTCGGCGGCGTCCACTATGCGCCGGCCGCGTGTTCGATTGTCATGGACGTGCTCGGCGATGTGCTCGCGCAGGCGGTGCCGGGCCGCGCGATCACCGCAACACCCGACCCGCGGCAGCTCCTCATGGACGAACTGGGAGCGGTCGCCCGGCGGCTCGGCCGCCCGCTGCGCGGCGTGGCGCTCATCGAGAACACGGACTTCACGACCGGCACAGACGAGTTCCAGGAGCTGGCCCGGTATCTGACCGGTCGGGGCCTCCGGGCGGTGGTGGCTGATCCGCGCGAGCTCACGCGCCGCGGGCGGCAGCTGTACGCCAAGGGCGTGCCGGTCGATCTGCTGTACCGAGACTCCGAGCTCGAGGAGTTCATCGCCATGGAGTCCGGCGGACGCCGCCTCACCGCGCTCAGGCAGGCGATCAGCGAGGGACGCCTCATTTCCGGCCTCACGTGGGAGTTCGACCAGAAGTCGGCGTGGGAACTGTTCACGGACAGCCGGTTCAGCCGCTTCTTCACCGCGGAGCAGCGTCGGCTCTTCCGGGAGCACCTCCTGTGGACGCGGCTCGTGCGCGAGGACCGGGTGACCGACCCGGCCGGACGCCGGGTCGACCTGGTCGCCTACATCCGCCGCAACCGCCGCCGGCTGGTGCTCAAGCCGAACACGCTGTTCGGAGGGGAGGGAGTCGCCATCGGCAGCGAGGTCAGCCAATCCGCCTGGGAGCGCGAGCTGCACCGCGCGCTGACCGGGCGCCAGCTGTACGTGGTGCAGGCGCGGGCGGAGATCAAGACCGACGTGTTTCCGATGGCGTCCGATGGCGGCGTGCGCCGCATCGAGCGCCACGTGGTCTCCGGCTTTTTCTTCAGCTCCTCCGGCATCGGCTTGATCGGGCGCTTCTCGGGGCTGCCGGTCGTCAATGTCTCGCGCGGCGGCGGCGTGATCGCCGCCCTTTGGGTCCACTAACCATGTTCCACGCGATGGCGAGCATCCCCGCGCTCTGGGTGCACTGACCGCGATGCCTGCCGCATTGCGCCGCCGCTTCCGGGTGCCGGGCGCGGTGCTGGCGAGCGTGCTGGGGGCGTTGAGCGCGGCAGGACGCCACCCGGCGCTGGCCGCCGACCTCGACCCGGTCACCGTGCAGCGCGAGTGGGACGGGCGCGCGAGCACGCAGACGGCGGCTTTCTCGCTGAAGACCAACCTGCCGGGCGCTGAGGAAGCCAGGCTCGTGGACGCCGCCGATGCGCTCTTGGATGAGACCGGGGAAGCACTCGGCCAGCTGCTCGAGCTGAGCCCCCGCGGCCCGCACCGGTTCCGGCTGTCGGTGTTCGCCACGACCGAAGAATACCGGGCCTACGTGTCGGCGATCATGACGCCGGCGCTGCGCGAGTCCATGGTGGAGGATTCCGCAGGGTTCTACTCCGGCATGCGCAATGAAATCGTGATGGCGTGCCCCGGCGAGACGTTCAAAGCATGCCGCCCGATGCTGGTGCACGAGTTCTGCCACGCCCTGGCGGGGCGGACGGTCTTCATGTCCGGCGGAGAGCGGGTCACGCTCAACTATCTCATGCCGCCCTGGCTCGATGAGGGGCTGGCGGAGTACGTGAGCGCACAGGTGACGCGGGATCCGCCGCCGCCGTGGGGTGTCCTGCAGGGCGCATTGAAGGCCGGCACGCTGCCGGCCCTTGCCGGGCTGATCGATCCGCACGGCCGTCCGTTGGAGCAGCCGTTCTTCTATCCGTCCGCGTGGTCGCTCGTGACGCTCCTCATCGAGCAGGACCCCGGGCAGCTCAAGCGGTACGTGCAGGTGCTCAAGACCCGGCGCTTCGCCACCGATCAGTTCGCCAGCGTGTTCGGGGACCCGCAGGAGTTAGAACCGGTCTGGCAGCGGTTTATCGCCGCCAAGGGGAAATGAGCGGGGCGATGGCTGAGCGGCTCGTCCTGGACTTGGAAACGCAGAAGGAGTTCTCCGAAGTGTCCGGGCGGCGGACCGATCTGCTCGGGGTCTCGGTCTGCGGCGTGTACAGCTACGAGCAGAACCGCTACGACGCGTATCTCGAAGCCGACCTGCCGAAGCTGGCGCCCCGCCTGAAGGAGGCGAGCCTGCTCATCGGCTTCAACATCCGCCGGTTCGACCTCGAGGTGCTCCAGCCCTACATGCCGTTTTCGCTGGGCACGGTGCCGCTGCTCGACATCATGGAAGACGTCGTGAAGAACCTCGGCCATCGCCTCAGCCTCGACTCCATCGCCCAGGCGACGCTCGGCGTCGGGAAGTCCGGCAGCGGGTTGGACGCGCTCAAGTGGTATAAGGAAGGCCGGCTCGACCTCGTGACGAAGTACTGCCTGGATGACGTGAAGCTCACGAAGGACGTGTATGAGTACGGCAAGCAGCACGGCCGGCTGCTGGCCACCAGCCGCTTCGGCGGCGAACAGCTGCAGATCCCGGTCTTCTGGCCTGACCGGAAACGGGACGCGACCATCATCGCGAAAACCTTGACGGAAGCGTTCGGCAAACGGCTCCAAGTGGAAATCGACTACCTGGCACAGAAACCGGCCCGGGGCGAGCCGGCTCAGCAGCGCCGCCGCGTGGACATCTATTACATCCGCGAGCCGCATTTCGAGGGATTCTGCCACCTCCGCCAGGACTTGCGGCAGTTCCGGTTCGACCGCGTGCTGGACGTGAAGCCCACCTGGCAGCGCTACACGATCCCCGCAGGCTTCGTCCCCACCTCCCTCGAAGAGTGACATGGACGCAATGCCGAATGACGAGTGTCGAATGCCGAATAGTCAATTCGCCAGCTATTCGGCGTTCGAAATTCGACATTCGAAATTCCGATGCAGGTAACGATACTTGGCGCAGGCACGGCGGTCCCGGCCGCGCGCCACAGCCCGGCCGGGGTGTATGTCCAGGTGGCCGGCGAGCATGTGCTGCTCGACGCCGGGGCCGGCACGCTGCAGCGGCTTGAGCGAAGCGGCGCACCCTGGCACGCACTCGACCGCATCTTTCTGACGCACTTCCACCTTGACCACTGCCTCGATCTCGCCTCGATCCTGTTCGCGTACCGGCTGCCGCAGCTCAAGCGGCGCAAGCCGCTCACCGTCTACGGTCCCCCGGGCCTGCGGCGGCTGTATCAGCGGCTCAACGCGGCGTTCTCCGGCTGGATCACGCCCCGCGGGTTCCGGCTCGTGCTGCGCGAGCTGTTGGAGACGACGCTGCGGCTCCCCGGCTACCGCGTCAGCACGCGGCGCATGCGCCACTATGCGACCAATGCCATCGGCTACCGGCTGGACGCGCGAGGGGCGTCGCTTGCGTATTCCGGGGACACCGACGTGTGCAGGGGCGTCGTGGCCCTGGGACAGGGCGCCGATGCGCTGATCCTGGAATGCTCTGTCACCGACGAGCAGAAGGTCGTCGGCCACCTCACACCGTCCGAGTGCGGCGCGATCGCCGCCGCAGCGGGGTGCCGGCGCCTGGTCCTCTCCCACTTCTACCCGGTCTTCCGGGGCTACGACATCCGCCGCCGGGTCCGCCGCGCGTTCCGCGGCCGTGTGACGCTCGCCCGCGACTTGACCTCGCTCAGCCTCTAGCGCGATAATAGACGCGTCTCCAGACATGCTGCCAGACTGACCCATCCGTCCAAGCACTCCAACAGGAGGATCGCGCATGAATGTGTTCAAGACCGGGCTGCTGCTGTCGGTGCTGACCGTGCTGCTCGTGTTCGTCGGGCAGCTGATCGGCGGGGCCCAGGGGATGACCACCGCGTTCATCTTCGCCCTCGTCATGAACCTGGGCAGCTACTGGTTCAGCGACAAGATCGTGCTGGCCATGTACCGGGCCAAGCCGCTCAATGAAGCGGAAGCTCCCCAGGTCTACCGCGTCGTGAAGGAGATCGCCGCGCGCGAAGGCATGCCGATGCCGAAGCTGTACTGGCTGCCGACGGTGACCCCGAATGCCTTCGCGACCGGACGCAGCCCGAAGCACGCGGCGGTCGCGGTCACCTCCGGCCTCCTCGAGATCATGAACGAGGAGGAGCTGAAGGGCGTGCTCGCGCATGAGTTGAGCCACGTGAAGAACCGCGACACGCTCGTCATGTCGATCGCCGCGGCCATCGCCGGGGCGATCTCGATGCTGGCGAGCTGGGCGCGCTGGGGCCTCATGATGGGCGGCAACCGGGGCCGGGGCGAACGGAACAACAGCGGGGCGGCGGTGCAGCTCGTGGCCATGATCATGATCGCGATCCTGGCCCCGCTCGCCGCGATGGTGATCCAGCTGGCGATTTCGCGCACGCGCGAGTACGGGGCGGACGCGACCGGCGCAAGGATCACCGGCAACCCCCAGGGGCTTGCGAGCGCGCTCGAGAAGCTCGACCGGGCGGTGCACGCGCACCCGCTCGAAGGCGCGAATCCGGCGACCGCGCACCTCTTTATCGTCAACCCGCTGCGGGCCGATGTGTTCACGAAGCTGTTCTCGACCCATCCGCCGGTTGAAGAGCGCGTGCGCCGGCTCCGTGCAATGGCGGCGTGATCTTCAGCCATGACGTGGCACGCCGCCCCTGTCGCCGCTCTGCTGCTCCTGGCCACCGGATCGCCGGCGCGGGCCCAGGATCTTCATGTGAGCGCTAAGGTCGACAAGACCACAGTGAACGCCGGCGAGCCGATCAACCTCGTCATCACGCTCGGCGGCGACCTGGCCGGCGCCCAGGTGCCGCAGTGGGAGTTTCCTGAGGGGTTCGTCGTCCTGGCGCGCAGCCAATCCACGAACGTCGCCATCCGCGCCGGCGCGATGGAGCGCTCCACCAGCCTCAGCTACGTCCTCGTCCCGCAAGCGCCAGGCACCTACCAGCTCGGGCCGTTCCGCGCGATGCGCGGCACGCAGGAAGTGCAGACAGACACGATCGAAATCACCGTCAAGAAACCTGTCCTCCCGCCGAACCTGCGCAAGCAAGGGGAGCGGTTTAACCTCTAATCAGCGTCGCGTAATAGCGCGTAAATCCGCATATTTTTCCACGAAGGACGAATTGTGCGCCTCAGACGAGTCTCTGGCACAACCCGTAGACTCATAAGCAGTTAGAAACACCATATCTAGTGTTTTTAAGGCTTGACAAGCGTTTCAGCTATGCTAAAGTCCTCAATGGTTACCCCAAGGGCTTGTGGATGCCACAGGGGACTCGGACAACAGGTTGTGCTCCGGCAGGAGGGGTACGCGCATGAGTGAAGCGGTGAAGACGGTGAGCAGGGCTTCGGGCGAGACAGCGTCGACGAGCCAGCAAGAGCGCCCCATAGCCGCCGGCAAGGGACTCAAGATCCCTCGACGATGGACGCGGGCCACCGTCCACCCCTACGACGAGATCACCTGGGAGCTGCGCAGCGCCACCATCAGCAACGAGAAGGGCGAGGTGGTGTTCGAGCAGAAGGACACCGAGACGCCGAGTTTTTGGTCGCAGCTCGCCACGAACGTCGTCGTATCCAAGTACTTCCGCGGCACGCTGGGCACGCCCGAGCGCGAGAAGTCCGTCAAGCAGCTGATCAACCGCGTCGCCAACACGATCAGCGACTGGGGCATCAAGGACGGTTACTTCGCGACCAAGGAAGACGCCGAGTCGTTCCGCGCCGAGCTCACCTACCTCCTCGTCAACCAATACGTCGCGTTCAACTCCCCGGTCTGGTTCAACGTCGGCATCGAGAAGAAGCCCCAGTGCTCCGCCTGCTTCATCCTCTCCGTGGACGACACGATGGAGTCCATCCTCGAGTGGTACCGGAATGAGGGGATGATCTTCAAGTACGGCTCCGGGGCGGGCCTGAACGTGTCCCACATCCGCGGTTCGCGCGAACGGCTCGCCGGCGGCGGCACCGCCTCCGGACCCGTGTCCTTCATGCGCGCGGCCGATGCCTCGGCGGGCGTCATCAAGTCCGGCGGCAAGACGCGCCGCGCGGCGAAGATGGTGGTCCTCAACGCCGACCACCCGGACGTGAAGCCCTTCATCCTCTGCAAGTGGAAGGAAGAGGAGAAGGCCCACAAGCTGATCGAATCCGGCTACGACCCCTCGATCGACGGCGAGGCGTACGGCTCGGTCTTCTTCCAGAACGCCAACAACTCCGTCCGCGCGACCGACGACTTCATGAAGGGCGCGCTCGTCGACGAGGCCTGGGACCTCAAGGCGGTGACGACCGGCGAAGTGATCGAGCAGGTGAAGGCGAAGGACCTGCTGCGCCTGATCGCCGAGGCCACCTGGCACTGCGGCGATCCGGGCATGCAGTTCGACACGACGATCAACGACTGGCACACCTGTCCGAACACCGGGCGCATCAACGCGAGCAACCCCTGCTCGGAGTACATGCACCTCGACAACAGCGCCTGCAACCTCGCCAGCATCAACCTCCTCAAGTTCCTGGATGAGGAAGGGAACTTCCTCGTCGAGCAGTTCAAGCACGCGGTGCGCGTGCTGATCGTCGCGCAGGACATCATCGTCGACAACTCCTCCTACCCGACGGCGAAGATCGACAAGAACGCCAAGGACTACCGGGAGCTCGGGCTCGGCTACGCGAACCTGGGCGCACTCCTCATGTCGCTCGGGATCGCGTACGACTCCGCGGAGGGGCAGGCGTGGGCCGGGGCGATCACCGCGCTCATGTGCGGCCACGCCTACGAGGTGTCGGGCCAAATCGCGAAGGAGCTCGGGGCCTACGCCGGCTTCGCGCACAACCGCGGTCCGCAGATCCGCGTGCTGCGCAAGCACCGCGCGTACGTGGACAAGATCAACACCCGGCTGGTGCCGCAGCCGCTCCTCAAGGCCGCGACCCGCGCGTGGGACGAATCCATCAAGCTGGGCGAGCAGTACGGCGTGCGCAACTCGCAGGTGACCGTGATCGCGCCGACCGGGACGATCGCGTTCCTCATGGACTGCGACACCACCGGCATCGAGCCGGACATCGCGCTCATCAAGTACAAGCGGCTCGTCGGCGGCGGGATGCTCAAGATCGTGAACCAGACCGTGCCGAAGGCGCTCAAGCGGCTCGGCTACAGCGCGCTCGAGGTGGAGGAAATCCTCAAGCACTTGAACGACAAGGAAACGGTCGAAGGAGCACCCCACCTGCGCGATGAGCACCTGAGCGTGTTCGACTGTGCTTTCAGGGCCCGCAACGGCGTCCGCTCGATCCACTACATGGGCCACATCCGGATGATGTCGGCGGTGCAGCCGTTCATCAGCGGGGCGATCAGCAAGACGGTCAACCTGCCGGAAGAGGCCACGGTCGAAGAGATCATGCACGCCTACACCGAGGCGTGGCGGTTCGGCATCAAGGCGGTCGCGATCTACCGCGACGGCTCGAAGAAGGTGCAGCCGCTCTCGACGGGGAAAGACAGCAAGCCAGCGCCGGGAGCCAAGGGCCCGCAGCCCGGCGTGCCGTACCGCAAGCGGCTGCCGGATGAGCGGCAGGCGATCACTCACAAGTTCTCCGTCGGCGGCCACGAGGGCTACTTCACGGTCGGCCTCTTCGAGGACGGCCAGCCCGGCGAGATCTTCATCACGATGTCCAAGGAGGGCTCGACCCTCTCCGGGTTGATGGACTGCTTCGCGACGATGGTCTCGCTGGCGCTCCAGTACGGCGTGCCGATCAAGGTGCTGGTCAACAAGTTCAACCACGTGCGCTTCGAGCCGTCCGGGGTGACGAACTACAAGGAAATCCGCTTCGCGAAATCGATCGTGGACTACATCTTCCGGTGGATCGCGATCAAGTTCCTGCCGTCGGAGCAGGCGCAGGAGTTCAAGGTGACCGAGACGCCGGGCAGCAAGCCGGCTCCGGTGATTCCTGTCCCGGCCGCGCCCGCCCCGGCAATCGCAACCGGCGCTCCGGGGAAGCCGGCGAACGGCCATGCCGGCAGCGCCATGGAGCAGGAAGAGCAGCGCACGTTTGTCGCGCAGGCGGATGCGCCGGCGTGCCACGAGTGCGGCTCGCTCATGGTCCGCAACGGCAACTGCTACAAGTGCGGCAATTGCGGCAGCACATCAGGGTGTTCCTGAGCACGGGGTCCCCAAGGACCTACCGGAGCGTGAGGCTGCTTCCCGGGCAGCGGCGCGAACCGTACAGGCTGTGGGAGCGGACGTATAGGAGGTGACGCCGATGTTCCTCGCGCCCGAGTTGTCTCCGAAGTGCAAGCAGTTCGTCATCTCCCATTTCGGGATGGACGGGTTGCAGCAGGTCAAGGAGCGGCCGGTCAGCTGGGTCCGCCACCAGGCCAATCCCCATTTGAAGCTTCTGCGGCGGCGGCGCAAGGATGTGCCGCTGATTTCCATCCGCGGCATGGTGAACCGCATCCAACTCCAGCTTTCAACAGAGAAGAGGAGCGTGAATGCTTGAGACGCAGACCGGGTCGGTGGGAGGTGCTGAGGCGCTCATGCCGACCGGCCGGATCCTGGTGGATCGGGAGATCCGCGAGTACGTGGCGAAGTACCGCATGCTCGATCCGTTCGTGGAGCGGCTCAAGCGGGACGGGGTCATCTCCTACGGGCTGTCCTCCATGGGCTACGACATCCGGGTGACCGACGAGTACAAGGTGTTCACGAACGTGAAGCAGGCGGTCGTGGACCCGAAGCAGTTCAACACCGACTCGTTCATCGACCTGAAGGGCGAGACATGCGTCATTCCGCCGAACTCCTTCGCGCTCGCCCGCTCGGTCGAATTTTTCCGGATGCCGCCGTCCGTCCTGGGGCTCTGCCTCGGGAAGTCCAGCTACGCGCGGTGCGGCATCGTGGTGAACATCACCCCGCTCGAGCCGGGATGGGAAGGGCACCTCACGATCGAGATCTCGAACACGACGCCGCTGCCGGCCCGGATCTACTCGTTCGAGGGCATCGCTCAGGTGCTCTTCTTTGAAGCCGGCACGACGCCTGAGGTGACGTACGCCGACCGCAAGGGCAAGTACCAGGGCCAGCAGGGCATCACCCTGCCCAAAGTCTGAGGCCTGCCAAAGGCGACCTGGTCTGACGATGCGGGATCTTCCGGCGCCGGACTTCTCCCTCCACGCCAGCCTCACCTCCGGCCAAACCTTCCGCTGGCGCCAGCATGAGGGCTGGTGGTACGGGTTTCTCGGCCGCGCGGCCGTCAAGATCCGCCAGGAAGGCGACCGCCTGATCTGGGACGCCTCCGACCCCTCGGTGACCGGCGAGCAGCTCCGCCGCTACTTCGCCCTCGACCTGCACCTGCCGGACATCCTCTCCTTCATTGACGTGGACATGCAGATCCATCGCGCGATTGTCCGCTACCGGGGGCTCAGGGTGCTCAGGCAGGACGGCTGGGAGACGCTCGCGTCGTTCATCTGCGCCTCGTTCAACAACATCAAGCGGATCGAGGGGATGGTCGAGCGGCTGTGCCAGGCGTACGGCGAACCGGTGGCCTTGAACGGCTTCAGAGGGTTTTCATTCCCGACCGCGGACGCGCTGGCCGCAGTCCCCGAGCGCCGGCTGCGGAGCCTGGGACTCGGCTACCGGGCGCCGTACCTGCGCGCGACCGCGCGGCTCGTGGCCGATGGCAGGCTGCCGGCCGATCAGTTGCGCTCAGCCGACTACGAGACGACGAAGCGCGCCCTCCTGGGGTGCGACGGGGTGGGGGACAAGGTGGCGGATTGCGTGGCGCTGTTCGGGTTCGAGAAGCTCGAGGCGTTTCCGGTGGATGTGTGGATGGAGCGGGTGATGCGTTACTACTTCCGCCACCGGAAGATGACGCGCAAGGCCGTGCACGACTACGCCACGCAGCGGTTCGGCCGCTATGCCGGCTACGCGCAGCAGTACCTCTACCACGATATCCGGACCCTGCGCGCGACGGCGCCGCCCGTTACGGCGACGCTTTCAACGGTGGGCCGGTGACAGTTTTCTTCAGCACCCGGCCGCTCCGGTCGAGCTCATAGATGACTGGCGCGCCGGTGGCGAGATTGAGCTCAAGCACCTGCTCTTTGGTCAACTGATCGAGTTCCATGAGGATGGAGCGCAGGCTGTTGCCGTGGGCGGCCACCAGGATCGTCCGGCCCGCGGCGACAAGCGGCAGGATCTTCTCCCGGAAGTAGGGCAGGGTCCGGGCGGCGGTGTCCTTGAGGCTTTCGCTGATGCCGTCGGGGTTGAACGGGGTTTTGTCTTTGGGCGGCGCGATATCGTAGCTGCGGCGCCAGATCTTGACCTGCGCATCGCCGTACTGCTTCGCGGTCTCGGCCTTGTCGAGGCCCTGCAAGGCGCCGTAGTGGCGTTCATTGAGCGCTTGATCGCGCTCAATTGGAATGTTCGACTGGCCGATGGTGTCGAGCACGATCTTGAGTGTGTCCTGCGCGCGCGCGAGCGATGACGTGAACGCGCGGTCGAACCGGAAGTCCTTGAGGAGCGCAGCACCCCGGCGCGCTTCGGCACGGCCAGCGTCGGTGAGCGGGACGTCGATCCAGCCGGTGAAGCGGTTCTCCAGGTTCCATTGCGATTGGCCGTGGCGGATGAGGACCAGCGTGCCCATCGGAATCCTCCGTGCTCGTGGCGCGATGAGGCGCCATGGTAGCACACCACCGCGAAAAATTCGCGCCATATTCTTGACATCAATGCGCAGCGGTGGTATCACATATAGAGGGCACTCCATCAATGACAATGCCGTGCGTACTGCAACGTGGAATGCGCGATCGGTCATCAAGCGCCAAGGCGATCTGTGGTGGATCGCCCCGCGGCGCTTGACGACCACCCCGTTTCCGCTGAAACAACTTGCAGATCGTGTCGAGGGACTCGCGATGCGGGTCCCTGTTTCGTTGCCTGGAGGGCGCTGACACCACGGCATGGGCTTCCGCGTCGGGTTGACCTATAACGTCAAGAGCGAAGTCGTCCTCAAGCCCGGTGATCCGCCGGACATGAACGCCGAGCTGGACCATGAGGACACCGTCAAGCACATCGAGCAGGCGTTGCGCGACAACGGCCATGAGGTGGTCCGGCTCGGGGGGGCGCGCCGGTTCATCGAGCACGCCGCCACGCTGAACGTGGACATCGTCTTCAACATCGCGGAGGGCTACGAAGGCCGCAACCGCGAGTCCCAGGTCCCCATCCTCCTCGAAATGCTGCGCATCCCCTTCGTCGGCGCGGACGGCCTCACCCTTGGGCTCACGCTGGATAAGGTGCTGACGAAGAAGGTGCTGATCGCGGAGGGGATCCCGACGCCGCGGTTCGTCGAGTCCACCGACCCCGAGAAGCTCTGGTCGGCCGACTTGACCTATCCGTTGATCGTCAAGCTCCGGTGCGAGGGGTCGAGCAAAGGCTTGAGCGAGAAGTCGCTCGTCAACACGCCCGAGGAGCTGAAGCGGCAGGTCCAGTGGCTCGCGGAGACCTACAAAGGGGCCCTGATCTTCGTTGAAGAGTTCATCGAGGGCCAGGAGTTCACCGTCGCCGTGATCGGCAACGAGCACCCCGAGATCTACCCGGTGGTGCAGGTGGCGCTCGACGGACAGACGGATCTCGGCCGGAAGTTCTTCACGTGGGCGTACCTGCGTGCCGGGGCGGATTACGTCTGCCCGGCGCCGATCCCCGAAGCGCTCGGCAAGCGGATGCAGGAGCTGGCGCTTCGCACCTACCAGGCGGTGGACTGCCGCGATTTCGGCCGCGTGGATTTCCGCACCGACCGCAAGGGCCGTCCCTACGTGCTCGAGATCAATCCGCTGCCGTCGCTCTCTTCGGAAGACGTTTTTGCGTTCATCGGCAAGACCCGCGGGCTCACCCACCACCAGCTGATCAACCGCATCCTGGACACGGCGCTCATCCGCTACGGCCTGAAGGCCAACGACGAGGCGAGGTCCCTATCAGCTACGCCATCGCGGTGACCTACAACTTGAAGCGCCGCAGCGCCGGCGACGCGGACTCCGAGTTCGACAGCCAGGCGACGATCGACGCCATCGCGCAGAGCCTTGAGGCGGCGGGGCACCGGGTGTCCCTCGTGGAGGCCACGACGGAGCTGCCGCGGTGGTTCCTCGCGCATGCGGTGGACCTCGTCTTCAATATCGCGGAAGGGGTGCATGGCGCGCACCGGGAATCGCAGGTGCCCGCGATCCTGGAATCGCTGGGGGTCCGCTTCACCGGGTCGGGCAGCACGGTCCTGGCGCTGGCGCTCGACAAGGCGAAGGCCAAGCAGATCCTCGCCTCCGAGGGCATCCTGACGCCCCCCTGGCAGCTCTTCTCCTCGCCGAGGACGAGGCTCAACCCGGCGCTCGAGTTCCCGCTGATCGTAAAGCCGAACCGCGAAGGCTCGAGCAAAGGGATCCTGCGCGAGAGCGTGGTCGGAGATGAGGCAGCACTCGCGCGGCAGGTGGCGTGGGTGCAGGAGCGCTACCGGCAGGACGCGCTGGTGGAAGAGTACATTGACGGGACGGAGCTCACGGTCGGCGTGATCGGCGATGAGGCGCTGCCTGTGCTCGAAATCGATTTCTCGCCGTGCAAGCGCTCGGGCGAGTTTTTCTATTCGTGGCGGATGAAAGAGTACCAGGGCGACGCGGCGCTGGGCCTGACGCCGAGGCTCTTCTGCCCGGCGCGGCTCGACGAAGCGACGACGGCCCGCGTCCAGGCGATCGCGCTCAGGGCGCACCGCGCCCTCGGCTGCCAAGACGTCTCGCGCACGGACATCCGCCTGCGCTCCGATGGCACGCCCTTCGTGCTCGAAGTGAACCCGTTGCCGGGCCTCTCCCCGCTCGACAGCAACTTTCCGGCCATGACCACCGCGGCCGGCCTCTCCCACACCGCGTTGATTCAACGGATCGTAGAGCTGGCGATGTCGCGCTACGATCATCATCCCCTCGCCCAATCCCGGGCGGGGAGACCCATAGTCCAGCCTCGAGAGCCCTCACCGACAGGTGCGCTCGTGGAGAGCCGGGTGGCTCCTTGAGGCCAGGACAAAAGGAGGCGTGGCGGTGAGCGTGGAAGCCTATCGGCGGATCCCCTTGTGGAAAGACGTCCCACTGGATCAATGGGAGACGTACCGGTGGCAGATGACCAACCGGATCCAAACGGTTGAGCACCTGCGCCAGGTGATCCACCTGACCCCGTCTGAAGAGCGCGCGGTCACGCGCCGGTCCGGCCGGTTCATCATGGGCATTCCGCCCTACTGGGCGGCGCTCATGGACCAGGACGACCCGACGTGCCCCATCCGCCGCCAGGCGGTGCCGGTGGAAGACGAGTACAAGCTGAGCCCGAACGACATGATCGACCCGCTCGGGGAGGACAGCCACATGCCGGTGCCCGGGCTCGTGCACCGCTACCCCGACCGGGTGCTGCTCCTCGTCGTGGAGGTCTGCGCGATGTACTGCCGGTTCTGCACCAGGAGCCGCGTGGTCGGCACGACGGCCGGCTACAGCCGCCCGGCGAACATCGACGCGGCGGTGGACTACATCCGGGCGCACCGGAAGATCCGGGACGTCCTGATTTCGGGCGGCGACCCGTTGACCCTGTCGGACGACCGGCTCGACGAGGTGCTGACGAAGCTCAAGGCGATCCCCCATGTCGAGTTCGTCCGGATCGGCACCAGGAACCCGGTGACGCTGCCGTACCGCGTGACCGAGTCGCTGTGCGCCGTGTTGAAGAAGCACAAGCCGGTGTGGATGAGCACGCACTTCAACCATCCGAAGGAAGTGACAGCGGCATCGAAGAAGGCCTGCGGCATGCTGGTCGACAGCGGGGTGCCGCTCGGTTCGCAAACCGTCCTCATGAAAGGCATTAATGACCGGCCCGCGATCATGAAGAAGCTGTTCCACGAGCTCCTGAAAGCGCGCGTCCGGCCGTACTACATCTATCAGTGCGATCCGGTGAAGGGCACCGCGCACTTCCGCACGCCCGTCTCGGCGGGGATCAACATCATCGAGAAGCTGCGCGGCCACACCACCGGCTACGCCGTGCCGACCTTCGTGGTCGACGGGCCCGGGGGCGGCGGCAAGATCCCGATCATGCCGAACTACGTCGTCAGCGTGAAGGACGGCGTCTGGACGCTCAGGAACTTCGCCGGGAAGCTCTTCACCTACAAGGAAGAGGGATCGAACGGCAACGGAGCGCGCACGGCGGCGATCGAGCCGTCGTACGCTCTGATCCAGTAACGCACGCGCGCGCAGCACCCCCGCACCCATCCCGTGGTGCGGGGCGCGTTGCGTTATGGTAAAGTAACACCCATGCACGGCGCACGCCGCCCGTTATCCGTCCTGTGGATGCTCGCGCTCGTCTCCCTCGCGCTGCCCTGCTGCTCGCCGCCCAACACGGACCACCTCGTGAAGGAAGTGCTCGCCAAAGACCCCGAGTTCAGCGCGGTTCTGCAGAAGCACCGCGAGCTGACGAACCGGATCCAGACATACGGCCGCGAGCTCAAGCTCAAGCGGGACACGATCGAGCGCAACATCAGCCAGCTCCGCAAAGACCTGGCTGCGGCGGCGCGCGCGGTCACGCAGAAGACCGATGAGACCAAGAAACGGATGGACCCGGACCGCGAACGGCTGCAGCTATCGCTCACCATGGCCGGAGAAGAGCTGCGTGCGAAGCGAGCACAGCGATCCAGCCTCGGCCGCTCGATCGCCCAGCTGCGGAAAGCGGTGAAGGGCGGCGGGGCCGGATGGTCGGCTGAGGAGCGCGCGGACAAGGACCGGCAGATGCAGGACATGGTCCAGGACAGCGCCCGGCTCGACCAGGAGATGGCCGCCATCAAGGAGCATGTCCGGCTCCTCAAGATCAAGCTTGTCCTCATCAAACTGTAAGCGTTCCAAGCCTGCACGGCGCATTCCCCCCTCCCTCAAGCGAAGCCCCTGTGCTACAATCAGATGCCATGCGTCACCGTCCGCCCCAACCGCGCCGCGTTGGCCCGCTCACCATCTCCCTGAAGCGCCTCGAACGGGGCATCGACCTCTTGCCGTTGGCGGGTTCGTTGCCGGCCGGGCAGCCGGTGGTCTGGCTCGACAGCGCGCGGGTCCATCCGGTCACCGGGCGCTGGTCCATCCTGGCCTGGGACCCGTGGCTGACATGCCGCGTGTCCGGGGATCAGGTGGAGATCCGGACCAGCGCCTCCACGACCGTCAGGAAAGCGCATCCGCTGGAAGCGCTGCGCGCGCTGCTCAACCGGTACCGGCTCGGGGACCGGGACGCCGCAGCGCTCGGTGCGGCGGCGAGGCCCATCGGGCTCCTCGGCTACCTTAGCTATGACATGAACCGGTGGATCGAGCGGCTGCCTGCGCCCCAGCCCTCGGCGCATGCGCTGCCCGAGATGCTGTGGTTCGGCATGCGGCGCACGGTGCTCGTGGATCATGCCGACGACCGTTCGTGGCTGATCAGCGTCGCCGATCCGCATGGCCCGTCGGGCGCGGCGCGCCGGGAGGCGGCGCAGGGGATCGAGCAGCTGGAAGCGCTCCTTCACGCTGAGCCGTCCGCGGACCGCGCCGCGCTGCCGTGGACGGCCGGCCCGATCGAGGCGACCTCGTCCCAGCCGGCATTCGAGGCGATGGTGGCGCGCGCCCTCGCGCAGATCCGCGCCGGCGACATCTATCAAGCCAACATCTCGCAGCGGTTCCTGGCGCCATGGAGCGGCGATCCGCTCGCGCTGTACGCGCGGCTGCGGGCCATCAACCCCTCGCCGTTCGCCTGCTTCCTCGCGTGGGACGACGCGGCGATCGTGAGCTGCTCTCCCGAACGGCTGGTGCGCGTCCAGGACGGATGGGTGGACACCCGGCCGATCGCCGGCACGCGGCCGCGCGGCGGAAGCGCGGATGAGGACGCGATGCAGAGCCTCGAGCTGCTGCTGAGCGAGAAGGAGCGCGCCGAGCACGTGATGCTGGTGGACCTCGCGCGCAACGATCTCGGCCGCATCTCGGCGCCCGGGACGGTCGTGGTCAACGAACTGATCGCGCTCGAGCACTATTCGCACGTCATGCATATCGTCTCCGACGTGGCCGGGCGCCTGGCCCCCGGCGCGGACCTGGTGGACGCCATCCGTGCGGTGTTTCCCGGCGGGACGATCACGGGCTGCCCCAAGGTCCGCTGCATGCAGATCCTCCGCGAGGTGGAGCCGGTCGCCCGCGGGCTCTACACCGGCTCCGTCGGCTATCTCGGGTTCAGCGGGATGATGGATCTCAACATCGCGATCCGGACAATGGTCCTGCAGGGCGGGCGGCTCTCGTACCACGCCGGGGCCGGCATCGTCGCGGATTCGGACCCGTCGCGCGAATATCAGGAAACGCTCGCCAAGGCCGCGGCGCTCGAACGGGCGCTGGCCCCGGCCAGCGGCGCACAAGCGCCGGGGCTGAGCGGCTTCGCGGAGGTGCCGGGGCATGCGGCCGTTCGCTGAGCCGACGCACCTCGAGGTGCCGGACGCCGAAGCCGCCAACGGCTGCTTCGAAACGATGCGCGTCTACGCCGGCAAGGTGTTCCGGCTGGAAGATCACCTGGACCGGCTCTACGCCTCGGCCAAGTTTCTGGGGACCCCGCTGCCGGGGACCCGCCAGGCCGTGCGGAGCCAGCTCCTGGGGGCGGTCAGCCGCTCCGGGATCACGGAGGCGATGCTGCGCATCGCGTTGATACCCCGGTCAACAGATGGTGGCGGCCGGGGTATCCGGCCCGGGGCGCTGACCGTGCCGAGCATCGTCGTGGCGCCGGTCCCGGTTCCGTCGCCCGCGCAGTATCGCAGCGGCGTGGCGGTGGCGGTGGTCCCGGCCAGGAAATTCTCCGTCGCCGGGATCGATCCGCAGGCGAAATATTCCGCGCGGCTCGGGAGCGTCCTGGCGATCATGGACGCGCAGTTGCGCGGCGTGGACGAAGCGCTCTTCATGGATGCGGCCGGCTACGTGTCGGAAAGCACGGCGAGCAACTTCGGGATGGTCAAGCGCGGGACCATTGTGACCGCGCCCTGCTGGCTCGGGCTCCTGGCCGGCATCACGCGCGATGTGCTGTTCGAGTTGGCCGCGTCGCTCAGGCTGCCCATCCGCGAGGCGCCGATCACGCGGCACGACCTGTACAACGCCGACGAGGCGTTTTTGCTCAGCACGCTCAAAGAGGTGCTCTCCGTGACGGCGGTGGATGGCCGGCGGATCGGGACCGGGCGGCCGGGGACAGTGTCGCAGCGGCTCCTCACGGCGTTCCGCCGCCTGGTCCGGAAGGAGCTGCAGCTCCGATGATCGGGGTCAAGCGCGCGCTGCTCAGCTGCTCCGACAAGACCGGCCTCGAGGCATTCGCGAAGTCGCTGGCGGCGGCCGGGGTCGAGCTCATCGCCTCGGGCGGCACGGCGGAGCTGCTCAAGAAGCAGGGGCTCGCGGTCACGTCCGTTGAGCAGTTCGCCGGGATCAGCGAGCAGCTCGACGGCCGCGTGAAGACGCTCCACCCGAAGATCCATGCCGGCATCCTGGCGCGCCGGGACGACCCGGCGCACATGAAGGCGGTCGGCGAGGCCGGACGGATCGATCTCGTCGCGGTCAATCTCTATCCTTTTGAAGCGACCGTGCAGCGGCAGGGGGTGGCGCCGGCCGAGGCGGTGGAGCAGATCGACATCGGGGGCGTGGCGCTTCTGCGCGCGGCGGCCAAAAACTTCGCGCACGTCCTCGTCGTCAGCCACCCGCGCCAGTACGTCCCGGTCGCCGAGGCGCTCAGGCAGGGCCGGGGGCAGGCGCCGGAGGCGCTCGCGTCCCAATTAGCCGTCGAGGCGTTTGCGCTGACGAGCCGGTACGATACCTGGATCGCGGGCTATCTCGCCTCGGCGGCATCAGGCCACGGGCCGGTGCATGGCGCGGCGCTGCCGGAGCGCTTGACCGTGTCGGTGCAGCAGCGGCAGCCGCTGCGCTACGGCGAGAACCCGCACCAGCGCGGGGCCTGGTATGCCGGCGCGAGCGACGCGCCGTGGGGACTGGGCACGCTTGAGCAGCTGCAAGGCAAGGAGCTGTCGTACAACAATCTGCTCGACATGGACGCGGCGCTGCGGTGCCTGATGGACTTTGAGACGCCGGCCTGCGCGATCATCAAGCACAACTCCCAGTGCGGCGTCGCCTGCGCCGCATCGGCCGAGGGCGCCTACGCCGGGGCGTACGCGTGCGATCCGGAGTCGGCCTTCGGCGGCATCGTCGGGCTGAACCGTCCGGTGACGGCCGCGCTCGCCGAGCAGCTGGGTGCGACATTCCTTGAGGTGATCCTGGCCCCAGCCGTTGAGCCCTCCGCCCTGGCGATCCTGGCGAAGAAGGCGAACCTCCGCGTCGTCACCATCGCCTGGCCGTCCAGCTCGCCCGGCGGCATGGAGTGGCGGCAGCTCTCCGGAGGCTGGCTGATCCAGGACGCCGATTGGACGCTCCTTCCGGATGCGCCGCCGAAGGCGGTCACGAAGCGCGCGCCGAGCGACGCCGAGCGGCGGGACTTGCTCTTTGCGTGGACGGCGGCGAAGCACGTCAAGTCGAACGCCATCGTGCTGGCCGCCGGGCAGGCGACGGTCGGGATCGGGCAGGGGCAGCCGAGCCGCGTCGGCGCCGTGCGCGTCGCGATCGAGAAGGCCGGCGCGAAAGCGAAGGGGACGGTCGCCGCGTCGGACGGCTTCTTTCCGTTTCCCGACGGGCTGACGCTGCTGGCGAAGGCCGGCGTGACCGCGGTCATCCAGCCCGGCGGGTCGATCCGCGATGCCGAGGTGATCGGCGCGGCTGACCAGGCCGGCATCGCGATGTGGCTGACCGGCGTGCGGCACTTCAAGCACTAGAGAGCCATGGAGATCCAGGAGCTGTGGGATCACGCGCGCAAGGGCACGGAGATCGTGCGCCTGCGGATGACCGACCTGCCGACGTTCGAAGCGGCGGCGGTGCCCTACGTCTTTCTCGCCGAATCGGCGCTCAACCGCGGCGATACGGTGGTGCGCAAAGGCCAGGTGGTGATCGAGAAACCGGCGATCATCCTGCCGAACTTTTCTCCGCAGTTCGAGGGTTTCGAGTTCGACGAGACGCTCCATCTGAGCCCGCAGGCCCTCAGCACGTTCCTCCTGCTGCGGGGCATCCAGTTTCCCTCGCTGAAGTACCGCCATCAGCATTCGACGCTCGACGTGCTCGAACAGTCGCTGCAGGAGGCCGTCGGGAAATTCACCAAGCAGCTGACGATGGCCGAGGACATCTCGACCGGGCTCGTGATCGGGCCGGAGGACGCCTGGCAGTTCTCCGTGCTGCTCCTGGTCGGCGCCCTCGTCGTGCGGTCGGCTGAGGGGGACCTACGCCGGATTCTCGACGCCTGGCGAAAGCGCCAGCACGGGACGTAAGCTCGGGAAGCGCCGGATGCTGAAGCCGAAGATCCTGGTGATCGAGGACGAGGAGGGCATCCGGCGCTTCATCGGGAAGGCGCTGGAGGCCGACTTCGAGGTCCATGAGGCGGCAGACGGCGAGGAAGGGTTGAAGCAGGCCCGGTGGATCAAGCCAGCACTCATCCTCCTGGACCTGCGCATGCCGGGCCTGGACGGCCTCACGGTGCTGGCGAAGCTGAAGGGCAACAAGGAGACCAGCGCGTTCCCGGTCATCATCGTGAGCGCGCATGGCGAGACCGACGCGCTGCTCGCGACCCAGCGGGGAGGCGCGATCGACCACATCATCAAGCCCTTCAGCATCGAGGAATTGCGCAAGGCAATCGGGAAACACGTGCTGCTGACGTAGACGGAGGAGTGCATGACGTATCAGAGCGCGGTGGCGTACCTCGAATCGTTCATCAACTTTGAGCGGTCGCATCAGCCGAGCGAAATGCGCGCGCTGCCGCTCGAGCGGATGCGCGAGCTGTGCCGCCGGCTCGGCGATCCGCAGCGCCGGTTCCGTTCGGTGCTCGTGACCGGAACGAACGCCAAGGGGTCCATCTGCGCGATGCTGTACTCCATGCTGCGCGAGAGCACGCTGCGGACCGGGCTCTACACCTCGCCGCACCTCGAGCATCTCCGGGAGCGGATCCGCGTCTGGGACCCCGCCTCCGGCAGCGCCGAGCGCCGGCATGCCGATGACTGGATCAGCGAATCGGAGCTGTCGGACCTGGTTGGGGAGCTGGCGCCCGCCCTGGACGCGATGCGGCAGGCCGGCCAGGCGCCGAGTTGCTTTGAAGTGATGACGGCGCTCGCGTTCCTTCACTTCAGCCGGCGGCAGGTCGAGATCGCGGTGCTGGAGGTCGGCCTGGGCGGCCGGCTGGATGCGACCAACGTGGTGGAACAGGCGGTCTCCGTCATCGGGCCGGTGGGGCTCGACCACGCCGACATTCTTGGGCCGGATCCCGTGGCGATCGCCCGGGAGAAAGCCGGCATCATCAAACCGGGCCAGGTCGTCCTGTCAGCGCCCCAGCAGGGCGAGGTGCTGGACGTCCTGCGCGTCGCCTGCGACAGCCAGGGGGTGCCGCTGGTCGTCTGCGGAGAAGATCTCACGGTGACGGTCCAGGACTACTCGCTGGACGGGCTCCAGGTCACGGTCGCCGGGCTGCGCGGCATCTACGAGTCGCTGGAGATCCCGCTGATCGGGCGGCACCAGGCGCAGAATGCCGCGCTCGCGATCGGCGCGCTCGAAGCCCTGTCGTCCACCGGGGTCCCGCATGCGCTGGTGGAGCGGGGGCTGGCCCGCGTCGAATGGCCCGGGCGGCTCGAAGTGGTCCACGACGCGCCGCTCGTGCTGCTCGACGGCGCGCACAATCCGCAGGCGGCGCTGGCGCTCCGGGACACGCTCGTCGAGCTCTGCCCGGGGCGGAAGATCCATCTGCTGATCGGGATGTCGGGCGACAAAGCCATCGAGGAGGTCGGGCACTTGCTGGGGCGGATCGCGGCCGGCGTCACCTGCACGCAGAGCCGCAATCCCCGGGCCGTGCCGCCGACCGAGCTCGCGATGCGGCTGGCGCCGTACTGCCCGGATGTCCACGTCATGTCCGATGCGATCGACGCGTATACGTACCTGTTGAACGCCCTGGCGCCGCAGGATCTCCTCGTGGTGACCGGGTCGTTGTTTCTCGTGGGTGAGCTGCGCGCGGCGCTGCGCTACGCGCACGTGAAGCGCCGCCGCGCCGCCATCGCCGAATGAGCGGCCGACCGTGAGGGACCCATGCCCGTGCTGACCGTGGAATGGCTGGAAGGGCGCACCGCGCAGCAGAAGGCCCAGCTGACCGAGGCGCTGACCAACGCGTTCGTCGAGATCGCCAAGGTGCAGAAGGACGAGGTGTGGATCGTGTTCCGGGACGTCAAGCGGTCCGACTGGGGAATGGCGGGGAAGCTGCTCGCCTAGTGCTCGGTGTTGAGGTAGTCGAAATAGTCCGCGACGCCGTAGAGCGCTTCCTTGGCCGCCCGGAGCCGTTCGGGGACGTAGGGGTGGGTGAGCGCGTACTGCGGCCGCACGATGCCGCGCGGCAGGTACTGGGCGTGCTTGCGGTGCACCTCCTGCAGCTTCGCAAGGAACGTCAGGATCGCCTTCGGATCGAACCCCGCCTCGCGCGCGTATTTCACGGCCAGCCGGTCCGCGTCCAGCTCGTCCTGCCGTGAGTAGGCCAGCTGTGCCGCCGTCGCGGCCATGCCGACGCCGCGCGCGACCTGGCTGTCGCCGGTCGCCAGCGCCGCCAGCTGCGCGATCTGGAGCCCCATCGCGCCCTCGAACCGCTTGACCGCGTGCCGTGCGGCCACATGCGCGACTTCATGGGCGATCACGCCGGCCAGCTCGTCGTCGCTCCCGGCTTTCTCCACGAGCCCCGTGTTGACGAAGATGTAGCCGCCGGGCAGGGAGAACGCGTTGACCGACTCCTCTTCGATGACCGCGAAGCGGTACTGGAGCTCTTTCCGGTCGCTGACCGCGGCGATCCGCGCCCCGATCGCACGGACGCGCTCCTGCAGCGGCTCATCGGCGAGCGTCATGTCCCGCTCGACGCGGCGGGCGATCCGGCGGCCTGCGGCCACTTCGCGCTGCGTCGAGGTCACGGTGTAGTCCTCGCGCTGGGTGGCGACGTTGAAATCGCTGGTCGCGCAGCCGGTGAGCAGGAGGGGCAGGAGGAGCGCGCGGGCCGGGCGGGTCAGGGACGCACCGGCGGTCAGGGGGCCAGCGTGGCGCCGAGCTCGTTGACCCGCCGGGTGACTTCGTGCACCATCCGGACCGTCATGTCGATCAGCGCGATGGTGTAGACCACCATGACCAGGGTCAGGAGGATCTTGACCGGCCGGGAGAACCGGGGATTGTTCCAGACGAGCGGCAGGCCGAACGGTCCGGCCACCAGGAACAGCATCGCCAGCACGAACCAGACGTTGTGGTACCATTTCGCCGTTGCCGGTTGCATCTGCCTATTCTACGCCTGCCACGCCCTGAAACAAGTGTGCTATAATACGACTCATTCAGCCGGGGCCGATGGATCAGCCCCGGCGCTCTTGTCACCTGCAGCGGAGAGAGGGTCGGAATGGAGCAGAAAGGGTTCACGTTGTGGTTCACGGGGCTCTCGGGCGCCGGCAAGTCCACGCTGGCGGGGCACGTCTCCGAGGAGCTGCGCCGCCGGGGGCTCAAGGTCGAGATCCTGGACGGCGATGAGGTCCGCACCAATCTGAGCAAGGGGTTGGGGTTCAGCAAGGAGGACCGCGACACCAACATCAAGCGGATCGGCTACGTGTGCAAGCTGCTGACGAGAAACGGCGTCGTGGCCATCAGCGCGGCGATCTCCCCCTACAAGGAGATCCGGGACTTCAACCGCGAGCAGATCGGCAACTTCATCGAAGTCTACGTGCAGTGCTCGATCGAGGAGCTGACCCGCCGCGACGTGAAGGGGCTGTACAAGAAGGCGCTCGCCGGCGAGATCAAGAACTTCACCGGCATTTCCGACCCCTACGAGGCGCCGGTGAACCCCGAGATCACGGTGGATTCAGGGAAACAGAAAGAAGCAGAAAGCCTTCAGGCCATTCTCGGCTACCTGGAGCAGCACGGCTGGATCCCGGCCGGCGCGCCCCAGGCGCGCGCGGCGCGGGCCTGACACTGAGGGCAGGCGGTAGGCAGTAATGGCGGCACCGGCGCTCACGCCTCAAGAAGTCAGCCGATTGAACGCACAGTTCGACGGCGCGCACCCGGCGGAGATCATCCGCTGGGCGGTGGAGACGTTCCGTCCGGACGTCGCCGTGACCTCATCCTTCGGCACAGACAGCGCGGCTCTGCTGCACATGGCGGTCACGGTGGACCCGGCCATCAGCGTGCGGACTGTTGATACCGGATTCTTGTTCCCGGAGACGCTCCAGCATACCGAGCGCGTCGCCAAGCTCTTGAAGCTCAACCTGACCGTGTACCGGACCAAACTGGATGAGGCGACGATCGCGCGGCTTACGCGGGAGCATGCCTCGGCGCCCATCGACGACCGGTATTGCTGCGGGGAATACAAGAAGGAAGCGACTGAGCGCGCCCTGAAAGGGCTCGCGTGCTGGATCACAGGCCTCATGCGCGAAGAGGCGGTCAGCCGGCGCGAGACGCCGTTTGTGGAGGTGCTGGGCAACGGCGTGACCAAGGTCGCGCCGATTGCGGCGTGGACCGCCAAGCAGGTGCATGCCTATATGCAGCAGCACCAGCTGCCCTACCATCCGCTCTGGGAGCGGGGGTACACGTCCGTCGGCTGCGCGCTGCACACGCGCAAGCCCGTCGATCCGAACGACCCGCGCTCCGGACGCTGGGCCGGCCAGGACAAGACCGAATGCGGCATCCACGACATTGGGAAGCAGCCGCCTCCGCCTGAACCCCGCTCGTAAGGCCGTTCCCCTCTCGCAGCGCCGCGCCGAGTGGGCGGTCATCCTACTCATCGGCGGCGGGCTGCTCGCTTACGCCAACAGCTTCGCCGGACCCTTTGTCTTCGACGATCACCGCTACATCGTTGAGAACCCGGCGATCCGCCGGCTGCGCTACGCGCTGCTGCCTCCGCCGGGAAGCGACGTGATCGGCCGGCCGGTCGTCAGCCTCTCGCTTGCCCTGAACTATGCCCTGCACGGCCTTCAGGTGTACGGCTACCACGCCGTGAATGTCGTCCTGCACCTGGCCGCCGGGCTTCTCCTCTTCGGCGTGCTGCGCCGGCTCTTCCGGCGCTCAGGGTGGGAGCACGGCGCCGCCGACTGGACGGCGCTCACCGCCGCGGCGCTCTGGTTGGTCCATCCGCTCCAGACTCAAGCGGTCTCCTATGTGATCCAACGCTCCGAGCTGCTCATGGGGTTCGCGTATCTTGCCACGCTGTATGCGCTGGCGCGCGCCGCCGATGCGTCGGGGCCGGGGTGGCGGCTGGCGGCGGTCGCCGCGTGCGCCCTGGGGATGGGCAGCAAGGCGGTCATGGTGACCGCGCCGGTTGCCGCGCTCGTCTTCGACCGCGCGTACCTGGCCGGCTCGTTCCGGGGCGCATGGCGCGACCGCGGCCGCCTGCATCTGGCGCTCATGGCGACCTGGGGCATCCTCGCCGCACAGGCGGCGCTCGGCGCAGCGCCGCTGGTCAACGCAGCGGCCGCCGGGCCGCTGTCCGCTCCGCTCGAATACGCCGCAACCCAGGCCGGCGTCATCCTCCACTACCTGCGCCTCGCCTGGTGGCCTGCGCCGCTCATCTTCGATTATGGCTGGCCGGTCGTGCGCTCGATCAGCGAGGGGTGGAAATCGGTGTCAGTGGCGGCGCTCGTGCTGGCGGCGGCCGCCTGGGCCTGGCGGCGCGATCCCCGCGTGGGGTTCCTCGGCGTGTGGTTCGCGCTCGTTCTCGCGCCGACGTCAACGGTGTTTCCGCTGCCTGATGCCGCCTTCGAGCACCGCATGTACCTACCGCTCATCAGCCCGGTCGTCGGGACGGTGCTGGCGATCCGGGCGGGACTCGCCCGGTGGCGTGTTGCCGCATCCGTGCGGACGGCGGCTGCGGCCGCGCTGGCCGTCGCAGCGCTGCTCGCCCTGGTGACGGCGACGGTCCGGCGCAACGCGGTGTATCAGGACGCGGTCGTGCTGTGGCGGGACACCGTGGCGCACCGCCCGCAGCATGCCCGCGCGCACCACAATCTCGGGTACGCGCTGGCGGAGGCCGGCGAACTCACCGAAGCCATCGCCAGCTATCGCGAGGCCATTCGCCTTCAGCCGCGGTTCGCTCAGGCGCACAGCAGCCTCGGGGGCGCGTTGGCGCGCCGCGGAAACGCGGATGCCGAGGCCGAAGCGGCGCTGCGCGAGGCGCTGCGGATCGATCCGAGCCTCGTCGATGCTCGCGGCCATCTCGGCAACTTGCGGTTGGTTCAGGGCCGGTTCGAGGAGGCGGTGGCCGAGTATGGGGCCGCGCTCAAGGCCCAGCCGTGGTCGACGCGCTTTCATAACAACCTCGGCATCGCACTGATGCGCCTCGGGCGGCAGGACGAAGCGATGGCGCAATTTGAGGCCGCCCTTCGGGTGGATCCGTCGTACGAGCGCGCGAAACGCAACCTCGCCCTGGTCAGGCCCGGCGCGGCCCAGTCCGCTTCACCCTGATCCCATGCGCCATCAGCGCTCCACGAGACCGTGGCTGCCGCCGGCGGTGCTCGCCATCATCCTGCTCGGCATCGTGCTGAGAGCGCATGGGCTCGAACGCCTCGGGCTGGTCGGGGATGAGCTTGAAGACCTCAGCATCGCGAGCGGCATCATCCACCAGCCGAACCCGTTCGCCGCCGGAGCGGGGATGGAGTCGGCTGCCATGGATCAGGGGCGACTGCCCCATTACAGCGCGGCGGCGGCATGGCGGCTGTCCCGGGGGAATGGCATGGACGCGGCCCGCGCGCTGTCGATCGTCTGGGCGGCGCTCACCCTCGCTGCGCTCTTTGCGCTCGGCCGCGAGCTGTTCGGGCCGGCCGCCGGGCTGTTGGCGTTAGGTTTCCTGGCGATCTCTCTCTACGACGCCGGATTTTCGCGGTTCGGGATGACCACCGGGTCCGGCCTGTTCACGGCGTTGCTGCTCGCGAGCTTGCTCGCCTGGTGGCGCGCTGACCGGACCGGACGTGCTGCCTGGTATTGGGTGGCAGGGCAGGCGATCGGGCTCTCCATCGCCGCCAAGCTCTTCGGCGTCTTCACGCTGTGGCTCATCGGCGCCTGGCTCTGGTGCTGGCCGCCGGAGATACTGTCGCGCAGCTGGTCGCCTCGGCCGCGCACGCCGGCGGTCCGCACGCTACTCGCGTGGACCCTCGCAGGACTCGGCGTGTTCGCCGGGCTGGCTGTCGCGCGGCTGGACCCGAGGCTTGAGCTGATGTGCTTCACCGCGACGGCGCTCGCCGTGCTCGCGGCGCACGCGGCTGTTGTGGCCCGGGGCACTGCGACCGTGCGGGGCGAGACCCGGGGTGCTGCCGGCTTCTTAATCGGTTCGCTCGCCGTCTTGTGGTTCTTCATCGGCTCGCCGGTGCATTTGGACCTCGGCCGCCTGCTGGCGGTGCCCCGGGTGCTTCCGGAATGGCACAACGCCGCCTACGGCGACTCGTCGCTGTGGACGTTCGCCGGGATCTTGCTGGTCCGGTTGAACGCGCCGTTCAATGCGCTCTGGATCGGCGCCTTCATCTTCTGTATCGCCCGCCGCCGCGAGGCGCGCTACCGGCTGCTCCTCCTGGCCTTCGGCATTCCGTTTACGATGCTGAGCCTGGCGAGATTCAAGGTGACATGGTACCTGGCGATGGTCTTCCCGGTCTGCTACCTGATGATTGCGGCCGCGCTGCTGGAAGGTTGGCGGCGGCTGAGGCTGGGGCCGCGGGTCCTGCAGGGGCTGGCGGCGGGCGCGCTGCTGGTCGGCGCCGGGTGGTACGCGCGCCAGTGGGTGACGCTCTACCCGTACTATGAGATGGACGGCTACCGGCTCGGGCTGTCGGCGATCGGCTGGAACCGTCCGTCGTTTGTCACGTTTGAAGCGCTGCCCGACGTCGCCGCATGGATCGACACCCACGCGCCGGACGGTGGCGAGGTCGCGTGCCTGCTGGTTGGCCTGCCGAAGTACAACCGCTACGCCACGGACCACCTGACGATCTACCGGCGAAATCCCGGCGTACGGTACCGCCCGGCCGGTTCGGTGAATGACCTGGGCGCGGCTCGATTCGTGCTGACGACGCTCTATACGCAGGCACTCGAACCGTCGCTTGAGGCCGCGGGGTATGAGCGGAGGGAAACATTCCGGTTGAAGGAGCTGCCCGTGGGCGCGGTCTACGCCCGCCGGTCAGTCCCCTAAGCGCGCGGTCAGCGGCCTGGAAAGGCTTGAGGCCGCGCGTCGCCGGCAGTATGATAACGTCGTTCCCTGCGGGTACCAATCGGACGCTCATCCGGCCCCTCCTGAAGGCAGAGGTGCACCATGCGGCTCCTATTGGTTGAAGATGACGCGCGGGTTGCCAGCTTCATCCGCCGCGGCCTGCGCGAGGAGCACTACACGGTTGACGTGGCGCGCGACGGCGAGCAGGCGCTGTTCTTGGCGCAGACCGGCGAGTACGATGTCATCATTCTTGATTTGCTGCTCCCCAAGCGCGGCGGCTTGGACGTCCTTCGCACGCTGCGCGCCGAACGCGTCACCGTTCCCATCCTGATCCTGACGGCGAAAGACGAGTCCCGGGACAAGGTGGCCGGCCTCGAGGCCGGAGCCGATGACTACTTGACCAAGCCGTTCGCCTTCGCGGAATTGCTGGCGCGCGTTCGCGCCTTGCTCCGGCGGCGGGGCGATTTGGTGCAAACCACGTTGCGAGCCGGCGACTTGGAACTCGATGCCATCCGCCACCACGTGACACGGGGCAGGCGGGACCTCACCCTCACCAACCGGGAGTACGCCCTCCTGGAGTTCCTCCTGCGCCATGCGAATGAAGTGGTCACTCGCACGATGCTGGCCGAGCATGTGTGGGAGCACGATTTTGACCCGCTCTCCAATGTCATCGACGTCCATATCGCCCGCCTGCGGCAGAAGATCGACGGCGGATTCCCTCACAAGCTCGTTCGCACGATTCGTGGCCGGGGCTACATGATCCAGGCCGATCAGAAGTCATGCTCCGCTCGATCCGCCTGACGCTCACCTTCTGGTACATCGGCATCCTTGCGGCCATCCTGTGCCTCTTTGCCTGGGTGCTGTTCACGAATGTGGCCGCGAACCTGGCCCAGGACGTCAACGAGGTGCTCGCCTCGCAGGCCCAGGACGTCGCCAACTCCATCGTGGCGTTCCGGCAGGCCCAGCAGCCAGCCGTTTCACCGGAGGCCGCGAGCCAGCCGGCGGAGCCGCCCAAGACGCTCCAGGAAGAGATCGATGCGGGCCGGCTCCCCGAGCTGGTGACCCGCTGGGCTGAAGACCCGGGGAGACAGGAGCTCGCCCGTCCCGTCCGCCTCATTGACCGCAAGGGCAAACCTTTGCTGATCTCAAAGCACCTCGCGCAGCTGTCCCCGCCCCTCAAAAAGAGCGCGCTGGATCAGGCGCGGCGCGGGCATGCCGTCTATGAGACCTTCTACGTGCGCACCCGCCGCATCCGGCTCATCACGCATCCGGTGGTTGAGGCCGACCGCCTCCTCTACTTCGTGCAGGTTGCAGCCGTCCTGCAGCAGGCGGAGGTTTCGCTGGACCGGTTGCTGCGGTTGCTGGTGTGGCTGATTCCCTTGACGCTGGTCACCACCAGCGCAGTGGGCTGGTTCCTGGCGACCAAAGCGCTTCGGCCCGTTGGACGGATGACCTCGCAAGTGCACCGGATCGGCCGCCTCCAAGAGCGCGTGGATGTGCCGCACAACGACGCTGAATTGGCGCGGCTGGCGAGGACCTTCAACGAGATGCTCCAGCGGCTTGAGGGCGCCTTTTACCGGGTGCGCCAGTTCAGCGCAGCCGCCTCCCATGAACTCCGCACGCCGCTGACCATCATGAAAGGCGAGCTGGAAGTCGCGTTGCGCAAGCGGCGCACCCCGGAAGAGTACCAACGCACCCTCCGCACGTTCCTGGGGACGCTGGACGACATGACGCAGACCGTAGAAGAGCTGTTGATGCTCGCCCGCACCGAGGCGGCCGAAGGCGCCCTGGAATGGCGCCCCGTGGAGATCGTCGCCATGACGCGGCACGTGCGCGAGTCCCTGCAACCGCTTGCCGACGCGCGAAAGATCCAGGTGACGTGTCCCGAGCACCAGCCCGTCTTGGTGCGCGGCGAACAACGCCTGCTGGAGCGGCTCGTCGCCAATCTGCTCGACAACGCCATCCGGCACACGCCTGCCCGGGGACAGGTGACCGTTCGAGCGGGCCATCAGAGAGACAACGCCTACGTGATCGTGCAGGATACCGGGCCCGGGATTGCCGCCGACGAGTTGCCGCGGATCTTTGACCGGTTCTTCAGCCAGCGATCCGAGGCCAACGGCGGGCGCCCCAGCGGGCTCGGCCTTGGCCTGTGCCGATGGATCGCGGAAGTCCACAAAGGGCATATTGAAGTCTCGAGTTCCCCCGGCCAAGGGGCCACATTCACCGTGTGGCTGCCGCTGTCCGCCTCCCCCGTCTAGCGCTCCCGTTCCTCCGTGAACGTTCTGTAATCCGCGCTTCATCCTCCCGACATCCGCCTCCGGATACAGTATTGGCATACAAGGAGGCATCCGATGACGCCGACAGGAGCGCTCCGGAATGATCACGACGTCCTGCGCAGCAAACTGGCGCTGCTAGAGGGGCTCCTGCCGCTTGGGCACGCGGCCCGATTTCCCATGCGGGAGTTCACCTATTCCATCTCCCGCCTGCTGCGCCGCCATATGGAGCAAGAAACACGCGTGCTCTCGCGGCTGCGCGCCATGGAGTCTCCGCGGCTCCTCGCGCCCACGTCCGCCCTGCTGGATGAACACCAGGATCAGCGGCTGACGGCGACCCTGCTCCTTGACCTGTTGCTGAGAGGCTCCGACGCTCCCATGGATCACATCGTGCTCTGCGCCTCTCATCTCATCGAGGGCTCGCGCGAGCACATGGCACGGGAGGAAACCGAGGTCTTCCCGCTGATTGATGAATTCCATGAACATCCTGTCATGCAACCGTCATCGCGGCTTCATGCCGCTCGCGTAAACTGAGAATCAGAAGGGGGGTGGTTGCAACGGTTCGCAACCCCCGGCGCATCGAACGGGGGTACCTTGGAGCGCACGTGGTCGACGCATGATGAATGGAGGCACACTGATGAAACAGCTCGCCAGAGCGTTCAGCGTTTTCGTGATGGTCGCGGCCCTCTTGGGCGCGACGAGCGGGAATTTCGCGGCGGCCCAGGACATCGCGGGCGCGCCCAAACTGCAGGCGGCCACCGGAAGGGTGGCGTCGGTCGATCTGATCAGGAGGATGCTGACCGTCGAGTCCAAAGGCCTGTTTTCCTCCGCCCAGATGAAGACCTTTGTCTTGAGCGGGGAGACGGACATTTCTGATCGAACCGGCCGCCAGCAGCTCCGGTTGAATGAGCTGCAGCCTGGCGCAAAGGTGAAAATCGAGTACGCGGTGGAGGGGAACAAGAGCGTAGCGCACTCCATCACCCTCCAGGAAGCGGCGCAAGGCACCCAGCCGCACGCGCAAGCGTCCGACCCAACGAGCGAGCAGGCGCCTCGTGCGGAGCCGAGCGCAGTAGAAGAGCGGTCGCAGGCCCCGGCCTCCCCGCAGTAACACCCGGGTGGAGCAGGAGCGGCGGCAGGCGTGAAGCCTTCCACCCGCCGCTCCTGTCTCGTCACATGGAGGAGCGAGTGCGGCGGCTGGGTGCAGCGGAACCATCGGACGAGAGGAGGGTGGAGATGGGGGCGATGGGCGAGACACTGAGACCTGCCATTGGGGAGGCGCGGGAGCGGTCGTGTTGGTCGCCGGGCGCGTCACTCATGACACCGTTGGGCACGATCGAGGGGGAAGTCTTGGAGTATCTCGACCGTCATCACACGGCGACATTGCGGCGGCTCAATCGGGAGCTGGCGGCGCCGTCGTACATGGTGGTGATGGCGGTCGGGGCGCTGATCCGGACCGGGCTCGTGCGTGGCGCTCAGCATGACCTTGAAGTGGTCGTGAAGCGACGGACATCCTTGCATGAGCTGCGCGATCAGCATCACGGAGGTGCGGGATGAACAAGGCATGGACGATGGTCGGCGCGGCCGCGTTGAGCGTGCTGTGCGCGGGAACCGTGTGGACGCAACCCCCGGAGTCCGGATCAGGGGGAGCGGCGTCGCCTGCTCCGAGGTACACCGGCAGCCGGTATGACACCGGGGAACTCGAAGCCGGCCAATGGGTGGGCGGAGGCGGCGTGGGGCTGCTGGGATCGACCCCGGATGGGACCGCCTTTGGCATCAACGGCAGCGCGGACTACATCGTGGACGAACACCTGTCGATTGGTCCGTTGCTGCAGCTGGGTTTTACCGGTGACATGGCGCTGGTCGGATTATCGGGACAAGGGAAGTACCGGCTGCCCCTGCCAGGGACCGGCGGGCGCGGGAAGCTCGCGTTTCAGAGCGGACTCGGTCTGGCCCACGCGGATTTCCGCGGAGGCGACACGTCATGGCTGATCCCGTTGGGCATCGGCTACGAGCACACGCTGGAGTCGGGCACAACGCTGAACGCGACGAGCGTGGTGAACTTCACCAATCTGGATACAGGCGCCGGCAGCGGGGCCGATGTCATGCCGGGGCTGATGCTCGGCGTGCGGTTCTGAACTGAGCGGGTGGCGGCAGGATGAGGATGTCTCCGATGTGGTCCGACTACAACAACATGATGATGGCCTCATGGGCGCTCCTATGGGTTGCTCGTGGGAGCAATGAGCTGCTGCACGTCAGCGTTCGAGCGGAGCCCGGAGGGAGCCGTCGAGCACGCTCGCGACTCGTGCAGCTGCATCACCTGGTCAGCACTCACGGCGTCTGGGCCGGACGTCACGCTGACAGGCGGAACACCCTGACGCCGCAGGGCGTTGTCGGGGAGCACGTGGCCGGCGCCCCTGCGTGACGGGGATAGCGCGCCGGGGAAGCGTGATTGGAGCGCGGAACAACGGGGGGACATGGGATGGGCAACATCAGGGCAGCGCTGGGGATGCTGGGGGCATTGGTGGTCCTTGTTGGTTCGCTCTGTCGCGCCGAGCTGGCCGTTGCGCAGGTGGCGCAGCCGGTCGGCATGCAGCAAGTCTCCGGGAGGATCCAATCGGTTGATCCAAAAGCCAAGCTCGTGAAGGTGGAGGCCGAGAAGGCGATCGGCGCCGTCTCGACGTCTCAACCGATGGAGTTTTCGCTTGCGGACACCACCGTGATCACCGAAGGCGTCCGGATGCTGCGGCCCGAGGAGCTGAGAGTCGGGAGGAACGTCCAGATCGAGTACACGATTGAGCAGGGGAGGCACATCGCGCAATTGATCAGCGTGCAAGCGCCGAATGAGGGGGCGCGTTTGCCTGAAGGCGCAGCAGCGCCTTAGAACCGGTTTCATCTATCCCCGCGGCCGCGCTGGGCCCAGCGGCGAGGCCCGCCAGGCGCGAGGAGCGTGGCGTACCAGGTTTACCGGTACGCGAGCGACGAGCAACGCCGCGGGCCGACGCCGCTCGGCCCAGCCTATCGGAACTCCATTGGTTGCGGCGGCCGGGCCCGTGGCCGTCGTTGCTCCTCCTCGGCGTAGTGCTGCGACTACGCCGTCGTCGTCGCGCCTCGGCCACGGGTCCGGGCGCGCGCAACGCGGCTCGCGCGGATAGATGAAACCGGTTCTAGGAACGCGAACGGGCGCCAGTCGCCCGCGCCGCTTTCCAAGCCATCACGGTCAGCGGACAAGCTACGTGGCGGTGGGGGTGAGAGGGAGACCCCCCACCGTCCTGCTTGTGTCCAACGCAACTAGGGGGCTACAATTGAAAGGACCGTTCACCATGACGTTAGACGAAGAGGCCGAGCGAGCGGTTGCTGAGTTGGAGCGGGCCTATGTGAAGGGCGAGCTGCCACTCATGATTCGGGTCATGAAGAAGGTCCTGAAACAATTACGACGAAGCGCTGCGCAACATCGCAAGGAGCGAACCGGTGAGCGAATGACGGTCAGCAATGCCGAACGTTTCTAACAACCTCGTATCCGCATGACCCGACGCTTGCTGTTTGCGGTCACCGTGACGACCGCGCTCACCGCCACGATCGTGGGCACCTCCCAGGTGGGTCGGCCGTTCCCGGAACTGCTGCTAGTCCTCGCGACGGTGCTCTTGGCCATCCTGGTCATCCGTTGGGCCTTGGTGCGGCCGCTGGCGAGCACGGTCGAGTGGCTCAGGCGCCTGCGGATTGGCGGAGTCGCTGATGACCGTCTGCTGCCGAAGAAAGGGCTGTTTGCCCCTTTGGCGCATGAGATCACGCGCATGGCTCGAAGCCTGATAACCGCCCGTTCCGCCGCTGAAGAGGAGGCGAGGCTGCGGAATGCCGGTGAGTCCCGCTGGACGGCTGTCCGCTTGAAAGAACATGTGTCGACGGTCCTCAGAGGCCGGCCCCTGCTCGTCGTCTCAAACCGGGAGCCGTACATGCATGTCCGGCAAGGCCGGCAGATCCAATGTCACGTCCCGCCCGGCGGCTTGGTCACCGCCATGGGACCGATTCTCCGGGCGTGCGGGGGCGTATGGGTCGCCCATGGCTCAGGGGCGGCGGATCGCGAAGCCGCTGACGCACAGGGTCGGCTGCGGGTCCCTCCCGAGGCTCCGCAGTACACCCTCAGGCGCGTCTGGCTGGAACCGCACGAGGAGCAGGGATACTACTATGGCTTTGCGAACGAGGGACTCTGGCCCTTGTGTCACATCGCCCACACCCGGCCGATCTTCCGCGCCAAGGACTGGACGCAGTACGCCCACGTCAACGCCAAGTTCGCCGAGGCGGCGTTGGAGGAGATCGCCGCGCTGGAGGAACCGTGCCTCTTGATCCAGGACTACCACTTCGCCCTGCTGCCGCGCCTGATCAAGGAGCGGCGTCCGGATGCGAGAATCGCCCTCTTCTGGCACATTCCCTGGCCGAACGCTGAGGCCTTCGGGATTTGCCCGTGGGCGCGGGAGCTCCTCCACGGCATGCTCGGCGCCGACCTCGTCGGCTTCCACACCCAGTTCCACTGCAACAACTTTCTCGATACGGTTGACCGGATGCTCGAGTCCCGCATCGACCGGGAGCAATTCGCCATCGACCGAGCCGACCACACGACGTGGGTGAAACCGTTTCCCATCAGCATCGCATTTCCGGAATCATCCGGATCGGGGGATCGTCCCCCAGAGCCCTCGCCCAAGGACCTGGTGTTGAGACGGCTTGACAGCAAGGTCCGGTGGCTTGGGGTCGGCGTCGACCGGCTGGACTACACGAAAGGGATCATCGAGCGATTCTTGGCGATTGAGCGGTTTCTGGAACGGTATCCCGACTTTCAGGAGCGGTTCACCTTCGTCGAGTTGGGGGCTCCCAGCCGGACGCTCATTCAGCGGTACCAGGACTTTGAAGCGCAGCTGGATGCCGAGGTGGAGCGGGTCAACCGGCGCTTCCAGAAAAACAACTGGAAGCCGATCATCTTCCTGAAGCAGCAGCACAGCCACGAAGACATCATCCCGTTTTACCGCGCCGCCGACGTCTGCCTTGTCACGTCGCTCCACGATGGCATGAACCTGGTGTCCAAGGAGTTTGTGGCGGCCCGGGAGGATGAGCGCGGCGTGCTCATCCTCAGCCAGTTCACTGGAGCCTCTCGAGAGCTCCTCGATGCGCTGATCGTCAATCCGTATGACATCGACCAAGTCGCTGAGGCCATCCGGTACGCCGTGACGATGGAACCCGAGGAGCAACGGGCGAGGATGGGACGCATGCGCCAGGCCCTGCAGGAGCACAACGTCTACCGGTGGGCGGCCAACCTGGTGACTGCGCTGGCCCGGCTCCGTCCCATCACGGCAGAGGGGTCGGCCTCACTGCTGTCGCATCAAGGCGGATGAAATCCCTCCGGGCCCGCTGGCCGTCGCTCCAGGGCGGGGTCGTCTCGGGCAAACCGCTCCTGCTCTGTCTCGATTACGACGGCACGCTTGTGCCGCTGGCCGATCATCCCTCACAGGCGCGCTTGCCGGCGTCCACGCGGAACGTCCTAAAGCAGTTGGCCGGTCAGGCTGGGGTGGTCGTGGCGCTCATCAGCGGCAGAACGCTGCGCGACCTGAGGCGGCTGGTGGCCGTGACAGGCGTGTCCTATGCGGGGAACCACGGGCTGGAAGCCGAAGGGAACCGCGTTCAGTACCGCAATCCTGCGGCTGAGGCGAACCGCCCGCGGCTTAAGCAGATCGCCCGGGCCCTCACGGCCGCGTTGCGGCCGGTGGAGGGAGCGTGGGTCGAAGACAAGGGGCTGACGTTGAGCATCCATTGGCGAGCCGTGCCCCGGTCAGCGCAGCGGCGCTTCCACCGTCTGGTCGGGCAGGTGCTTGCTCCGGATCTGGCGCACGGCGCGCTCCGCGTCACGCAAGACCAGCGAGCCGTTGAGATCCGTCCCCCGGTCGACTGGGACAAGGGCCGCGCCATTGGGTGGTTCCTCGAGCACGCCTCAGATCGGCAGCACCCGGCGCGGGCCAGGCTCATTTACCTGGGCGATGACCGCACCGATGAAGACGCCTTCCGGGCCGTGAATCGCCTGGGCGGCATCTCGGTCTTCGTCGGCCGCCCCGTTCGGCGCACGGCTGCGGCGTACTGGCTGAAGGACCCCGATGCGGTCCGCGCCTGGTTGGCGGGCCTCAGTGATGCCAGGAGGCGTGCGCACCACCCATGAGCCAGCTTGCGAATTCGCCGAGAGCGGTTGCGCCGTTCCGGTTCTATACCAGCCTCATCCTGCCGGAAGCCACAGGGTTGCGGGCCGCAACGCTGATGCAGTGGGGGTCGCTGTTGGGCCAAGTGCCTGAATCGTGCATCTACTATCACACCCACCATTTCTTGCTGCAGCACCATTACCTGACCCCAGAGCCGACGAGCGATTTCGCCTATTGGGTGACCGAGATCGTCGGGGAAGCGCGGCTTGGCGAGTTGCTCGCCAGCATTGACACGATGGCCTATGCCAATCTCGGGGACCTGCGGCACGCCATCACGGCGACGATTGACGCCTATCTCCGCGAGCATCCATCCGCGCGACTGCGGTTTGTCGGAGAGGGGGAAGAGTTCTTCTTCGTCAAGTGCGTGCATGTCATCATGCCGACATCCCAGACCGCCTCCACGCTGTTGGAGTTCGCTCAGGCCTTGGAGCGGGTGAGCCTCCCCTCGCTCTACTTTCACATGTTCGATGCCCGGCTGCGCGTCGGCCATCCCACCAGCGACTTTTCGATTTGGATGGCGGAGCAGCTGGACCTGAAGGCCCTGGCGGCGCGGGTGTCGCAGTTGGATCCCTACGCGCACACCCTCGAGACGCTTCGGGCCACGTTGCTGGCGATGATCCGCGAGCAGCTGGGACTGGCGTAGCGGGCCCATGGCGAGCCTGGAGCAGTACGAACCCATTGTCGGGCCGAGCGTCGCGCAGGAGCTGCGCGATCTTGCGAAGCGGCTGAGCGGGAAGCGTCTGGTCATGGTGAACTCGACCCGGGTCGGCGGCGGCGTGGCGGAGATCCTGGCGCAGATGGTCCCGCTCCTGCGGGAGCTGGGGCTCGATGCGCAGTGGGACATCATTGAGGGACCCGAAACGTTCTACAAAGTCACCAAGGCGTTCCACAACGCGTTGCAGGGGAGGCGGGAGGTCCTGACCGACGAGATGCTTGAGTTATTCCTTGCGGTCGGCCGCCAGAATGCCGAGCGGCTGAACCTGGATGCGGACATCGTCTTCATCCATGATCCCCAGCCGCTGCCATTGGTCGAGCAGCGGAAACGTTACCCCTCGTCTCGGTGGCTTTGGCGCTGCCATATCGATCTGTCCCGGCCCCAGCAGCAGTCATGGAACTTCCTGAAGCCGTTCATCGGCAACTTTGACGCGGCGGTCTACTCCTCGCCGGCCTTCGCGCAGCAGATGCCCATGCGGCAGGTGCTCGTGGCGCCTTCCATCGATCCGCTCAGCGAGAAAAACCGCGAGCTCCTCCCCGAGGAGATCGCGGCCGTGCTCGAGCGGCTCGATATTCCGCAGGACCGGCCGATCATCACGCAAGTGTCGCGGTTCGACTACTTCAAAGATCCGCTCGGGGTCATCGAGGCGTTTCGAGGGGTGCGCCGCTCCCTGAAGTGCCGGCTGGTGTTGGCCGGAGGGCCTGCCAGCGATGACCCGGAGGGGGAAGAGGTGTTGAACCGCGTCCGCGAGGCCGCCAAGGACGATCCCGACATCCACCTGCTCATGCTGCCGCCTACCAGCCACCTGGAGATCAATGCGCTCCAGCGCGCCTCGGCGGTCATCGTCCAGAAATCGCTGCGGGAGGGCTTCGGGCTCACGGTGTCGGAGGCCTTATGGAAGGCCAAACCGGTGGTGGCGTCCGCCGTGGGCGGCATTCCGTTGCAAATCACGCACCGCTACAGCGGCTTGCTCGTGCACAGCGTGGCAGGGGCCACGTATGCCATCAAACAGCTCCTCAGGAATTCCGCCTACGCGAAACGGCTGGGCGAAAACGGCCGCGAGCATGTGCGTCACAACTTTTTGCTGACCCGCCATCTCCGGGACTATCTCTTGACGTGTCTCACCTTGGGTTCCACAGACGACGTGATCCGCCTCAACGGCGACTGAGGGAGCACCAGGACTGCCGGTCGAGGCTCCGGGATACGTGCCAGCTACCGGCGTAGCTGGCACGGAGGGGACAGGTTGGCTTACGAGGAAGCTTGAAGGCGCTGGACGAACGGTCCAGAGCCGACAGCGTGGGCGTTGACGAATAGTCGCTCGCTCACGACTAGGGGGAGTTCGGCCAAAGGGCGCAGCCGCTCGGCGGCGGGCGAACAGACATACTCATCGAGGAGTTCATTGGATGCCCCCAAGAAGTACTTTTTTGCGCTGCTGTACGGATAGTCCTCGGGCCGCTGACAGAGTCCAGCTTTGACGGGATTGAGTTCTACGTACAGCCCGCAGGCCGCCAGGTAATCTTCGTTCTCGATTGGCAGACTTCGATACCGCTCCCGCCACACGGGGCCCCGCCACCCGTATTTCTTCTGGTACCAGCGGGTGTAATTCCGTTTGAGGAAGTAGAGGTGTTGCGGCAACTCCAGGCTGGTGACGGTCTGCAGGACGAAGTGAAAGTGGGTGTGCAAGAGGGCATAGTGGAACAATCGGATCGGAAAGGCCTGTTTCGCTTGGCTTTCAAGTCGGAGGAAATGGGCAAAGTCCTCGGCGTCCTTAAAAACGTCCATGTTGTTGATCGATCGGGAGATTACGTGATAGAAGCCGTGATCGATCAAGTAGCTATGGCGAGGTGGCCGCGGCATCGTCACCTGTCCCACCGGTGCCAGCTACTGTGGTAGCTGGCACCGGAACGGAAGTTGTTGAAGTTGTTCGTTGTTCGGCGCCTTATGCCCATAGCTGCCGGTCGAGGCTCCGGTATTGGATGGCTTCTGCGATGTGTTCAGGAAGAATCGGCTTTGACGCCGCCAGATCGGCAACGGTCCGAGCAATCTTCAGGATTTTCGTGTAGGATCGCGCGGACAAGCTCAGCTCCCGCATGGCTGACCTCAACAAGCCCACCGCTGCAGGCGTCAGCTCACAGTACTTCTTTAATTCCTTCGAGTTGAGCTGTGCGTTCGCGCGTGATTGACCGCGCCGACGACACCACCGCCGGGCCTTCAACACCCTGGAACGGATGTGCGCCGACGTTTCTCCACTGGGCGCATGAGTCAACGCGTCAAAGGGCACGGCCGGGACGTCGATATGGAGATCAATACGGTCGAGCAACGGTCCAGAAACTTTCGCCAGGTACCGCGCCACCGCGGTGCTGGGACAGCGGCACCGACTGCGCGAGTCCGTTAGGTATCCACAGGGACAAGGGTTCATGGCCGCGGCCAGCATGAAGCGGGTGGGGAATTGCGCGGAGTGCCGTGCGCGCGCGATCCGGACCCGCCCCTCCTCCAGCGGCTGGCGCAGGCTTTCCAGGACGTCGCGGTGGAACTCCGGCAGTTCATCGAGGAACAGGACGCCGTGATGGGCGAGCGAGGTCTCGCCCGGCCGCAGCGATGATCCCCCGCCGATGAGCGAGGCCGCCGAACTCGTGTGGTGCGGGGCGCGGAACGGCCGTTCGCGCGGGATGCGGCCGCTCTCGAGCGCGCCCGCCACGCTGTGGATCGCGGCCGTCTCGAGCGCCTCGTCCGACGTGAGCGGCGGCTGGATCGTGGGGATCCGCTGCGCCAGCATGGTCTTGCCGGCTCCCGGCGGCCCGATCAGCAGGACATGATGGCCGCCCGCGGCAGCGATTTCGAGTGCCCGCTTCGCGTGCGCTTGGCCTTTTACGTCGGCGAAGTCCAGCTCATACCGGGCGGTCTCGCGGCGGGGAGCGGGAGCGACGCGCGTGCGTTCCGCGCCGGCGAGCGCGTCGGCCGCGTCCCGCAGCGAATCCACCGGCACCACGACGGCGCCGCGGGCCGCCGCGGCCTCGGCCGCGTTCGCCGCCGGCACGAGCAACGGGCAGCGGCTGCGGCGCAGCGCCAGCGCGACGGGCAGGACCCCGCGGACCGGCCGGACGCGGCCATCCAACGCGAGCTCGCCGAGCACGATACTGCCGTCAAGCCGGGCAGGATCGACTTGGCCCGAGGCGGCCAGGATGCCGAGCGCGATCGCGAGGTCGAACACTCCGCCGGTCTTGCGCAGATCCGCCGGGGCCAGGTTGACGACCAGGCGCTGAGAGGGCAGGGTGAACTGGCTGTTGACGATGGCGGAGCGCACCCGCTCCCTCGCCTCTTTGACCGCCTGGTCCGGCAGCCCGACGATGGAGAGCCCGGGCAGGCCGCGGGCCGCGTCCACCTCGACGTCAATCCGCTGAGCCGACAGTCCGGCAATCGCATAGGAAACGGCGCGGGACAGCATCAGTAACTGCCTCGTAATATGAGAGTTACGCTACTGGCTCTGGGGCTGCAGGGGCGGAACAGGAGGGAAAAAGCGCTTGTGTTTCTCGACGACAATCGCTATACTAGACGGTAACATAATGCGACTATTGCGGTCAAGGAGATTCCCCAGATGACAACTCGACGCCGCGTCGTGCTCGTGATCCTGGCCGTCCTCGCCGCCGGCAGCCTGTGGCGGATGGGCAAGGTTGAGCAGGAGAAGCGCGACATCGCCTCAGCCTACCAACAGGCGCAAGAGCTGCTGGCGCAGGTGGAGCGCGAGCGGGCGACGCTGACGAGCGACCTGACGGCTGCCCGCGAGACGATCGACGGGCAGACGACAAGCCTCCAGGGCATCGAGCAAGAGCTGGCCGGGCTCAAGGGCCAGCTCTCCGACACGGTGCAAGAGCTGGCGTCGCTGCAGCAGGCCCATGAAGAGGCCCGCCGGGAGAACACGACGCTCATCGCCCAGCTGACCTCCGTGACCGAGGAGAAGCAGCAGCTGGAGGCGAAGCTGAGCAACCTGAAAGACCTCCGGCTTGCGATCAAGGACGTCAAGCGGCGCATCTGGGCCCAGCGCTTCGAGGCCTGGCGCGCCAGAGCCGCCGCACAGCGAGAAATCGACGAGCAGGAACTGGCGGCCGGCAACCGCGGATTCGTGATCAAAGGCGGGGCCTCCACCATCGCGTCCGCCTCCTCCCGCACCCCGCGCCTTCACGTGCACGTTCTGGAGCCCCAGTCAGAGTAACGGATGCGGTCGGTCCTCGGCGCCTGGGCTTCCAACCAGGCGTTTCTGACGTGGCTCATCGCCTGCATCGTCGCCCAGGGCATCAAAATCACGCTTGGCACGATCCGCGAGCGCCGCTTCGACTTCCGGTGGCTGATCGGCACCGGCGGCATGCCGAGCACCCACGCCTCCGGAGTGACTGCCCTCAGCTATGCCATCGGCGTCCGCACCGGCTTCGATTCCCCCCTCTTCGCCACGACCGTGGCCTTCACGCTCATCACGCTGTTTGACGCGCAGGGCGTCCGCCGCTGGAGCGGGCGGCAAGCGCAGATCCTCAACAAAATGATGGAGGATATGTATTTCAAACGCCGCATTCAGGAACAGCGGCTCAAGGAACTCATGGGGCATACGCCGATTGAGGTGTTCGCCGGGATGGGCGTGGGGCTCGTGACAGCATTGGCGCTGCACTAGCCCGCAGCGAGCGGAAGCGGGGAGGAATGATGCGTCGGCAGATCGTGATCGGCATGGCGTTCGGGGTGGCGGGGGTGGCCGCGATCGGGGCCCTCATTTTCGCGAACCAGCAAGGGCTCTTCGGCGGCAAGGCGCAGCAACTGTTGGCCCGCTCGACCCATGCGGCCCAGCGCGGCGATCTCATGGAGGCGCAGGCCGGCCTCGAAGAGTTGATCGCGACGTTTCCGGATTCGCCGGTCGCGGATGACGCGCTGCTCAAGCTCGGCGACGTCTACGAGCACCAGCAGCAGCTCTCCGAGGCGCGCGCCATGTACCGCATGCTGCTCGAACGGTTTCCGGAATCGCCGCTGGTCGCCAAGACGCAGGCCGCGCTCGGCAGGGTCAACGTCGCGCTCCTCTTCTCGCCGGTCGTCACGGACGCTGATGCCGTGTACGAAGTGCGGCCCGGCGACACGCTCGGAAAAATCGCGAGCGGCCGCGGGACGACGGTGGACTTCATCAAGAAGGCCAACGGCCTCAAGAGCGACATCATCCGCCCGGGACAGAAGCTCAAGATGCCCAGGAGCCAGTTCTCCATCGTCGTGGACAAGTCGCAAAACCAGCTCCTCCTCACCGAGAGCAACGAGTTCGTGAAGACCTACACCGTGGCGACCGGGAAGGAGAACTCGACGCCGATCGGCACGTTCAAGATCGTGACCAAGGTCCCCAACCCCGTGTGGTACACGCAAGGCGCCGTGGTGCCGGCGGAGAGCCCGGAGAACATCCTGGGCACGCGGTGGCTCGGGATCAGCGCGAAGGGGTACGGGATCCACGGCACGACGGAGCCGGACGCCCTCGGACAGCAGGTGACGGCGGGCTGCGTGCGGATGTCGAACGCGGACGTCGAGGAGCTGTTCGACATCGTCCCGGTCGGCACCGAAGTCACCATCGTCGACTGACGCTGCCGGGGATGGCGTCTGCGGGAACCGCGACAGGGGCGACAGCCGTGATGAACGGATACCGCTACGATTTTGAGAAGCCGATCGCGGAACTGGAGCACCGGCTCCGGGAAGCGCAGAAGTCCGCCGGCCGGGACAACAAGCCCGAGGCCGTCCGAACGCTCGAGATCCAGCTCGAGCAGCTGAAGCGCAAGGTCTACACGCAGCTCACGCCGTGGCAGCGGGTGCAGATCGCGCGCCATCCCCAGCGGCCCTACACCCTCGACTACGTGTCCCTCCTCATCGCCGACTTCGTCCAGATCCACGGCGACCGCCTGTTCAGCGATGACCGTGCGCTGGTCGGCGGCGTGGGCACGGTCGACGGCCAGGCGTGCGTCGTGCTGGGGCACCAGAAGGGGCGCGACACGAAGGAAAACCTGATGCGCAATTTCGGCTCCGCCCACCCCGAAGGGTACCGGAAGGCGCTGCGCCTCATGCGCATGGCGGAGAAGTTCGGCCTGCCAACGCTGGTGTTCATCGACACGCCGGGCGCGTACCCGGGCATCGGCGCCGAGGAGCGCGGCCAGGCGCATTCGATCGCGCACAACATGCGCGAGATGGCCAGGCTGCGCAGCCCGGTCTACATCTGCGTCCTCGGCGAGGGCGGGTCAGGGGGCGCCTTGGGGATCGGCGTCGGCGATTGGGTGGCGATGCTGGAGAACGCGTACTACTCGGTCATCTCCCCGGAAGGCTGTGCCGCGATCCTCTGGCGCGACCGCTCCCGCGCGCCGGACGCCGCCGAGGCGCTCAAGCTGACGTCGTCCGATCTGCTGCGGCTGCGGGTCATCGATGAGGTCATCGAAGAGCCGCTGGGCGGGGCGCATCGGGACGGGGAGTTCGTCGCCGAGCGGCTGCGCGCCTCGATCCTGCGCTTCCTCAAGACCGCCGCGTCCACGCCGATGGAGGTCCTGCTCGAGCGGCGTTACGAACGGTTCCGGAAGATCGGCGTCTTCGCCTCGCGCCAGCAGGCGGTCGTCGCCGCCACCCGCTAGCTAGGCCTGTTCCTTCCGCTTACGCGCCTCCGCCCGTTCCCAACAAGACCTGTTCGATCCGCGCAAGCAGCACGCTCAAGTCGTAGGGTTTGCCCATGATGAAGGCCTGCCCGTCGGTTTCATAGGGCATCGGCTCCCAGTGGCCCTCGACCGCGACACCGGTGAGCAAGATGACCGGGACGCGGCGGGTGGACGGATTGGCGCGCAGCTCCTGGTAGGTGGTGACCCCGTCCTTCTCCGGCATCAGCATGTCGAGCAGGACCAGGTCGTAGGGATGGGCGGCGATGGCCGACAGGCCCGCCTGGCCGGAGGCGACCGAGGTGACGTCGAAGCCTGTGGCGGTGAGCCGGGTGCCCAGCGCCTCGCGGAAATCCGCGTTGTCGTCGATCAGCAACAACCGTTTCGCCGCGGCCATTCAGCGTGGAATGGTGCCGAGGGAGAGAATCGAACTCTCATGACCTTGCGGCCATCCCGCATCCATTGAATCCATGCCGGAGTGGTGCCTGGTGCGTGGAAAAAATGCCGAGGGAGAGAATCGAACTCTCATGGCCTTGCGGCCACGGGTTTTTGAGACCCGCGCGTCTGCCAGTTTCGCCACCTCGGCAAGCCTCGTCGGTGCACCACTCCGGCATGCTGAAGCGGTGTGCGGGACGCGTCTGCCAGTTCCGCCACCTCGGCTCATCTGTGGGGGCATAAGAATGGTGGAGCAGACGCCGAAGGCCCACCGCCTTCGGCATTCCGCCCCGGCCATGATGGCCGGGGCTTCAGGGGACCGAAGGTTCGATCCACAAAGGCTCCACTGACGAAAAAACGATGGTGGAGCAGACGGGGATCGAACCCGTGACCTCCACAATGCCATTGTGGCGCTCTCCCAGCTGAGCTACTGCCCCTGAGGTCGGTTCAAAATAGGGATTTAACATAGCACGCCGCGGCGCATGGTGTCAATCAGCCCCGTCGGCTCCGCGCCCGTCATCGCCTCATGGAACATCTTTTCATGCAAGGGGATACGCGGATTGCTCTCTACGAGTGAGCATGCTAAGATATGCGTCCAATGCGGTTAGGAGTGCATGTGTCGATCGCCGGCGGCATCGGCGAGGCGGTCGAGCGCGCGAAGCGGCTCGAGTGCACGACGATGCAAATGTTCAGCCGCAGCCCGCGCGGCGGTCCGGCGCCGGCGTTGCAGCCCGAGGCGACGGCACGGTTTGACGCCGCACGGCGTGACGCCGGCATCGAGCCGCTCGCGGTCCACGGGCCCTACATCATCAATCTGGCGTCGCCGGACGCGAAGATGTGGAATTTCTCGGCCCGGCTCTACGCCGAGGAGTACGCGCGGATCGCACAGCTGAAGGCCGACTACCTCGTCACGCACGTCGGCAGCCACAAAGGCGACGGCGAGGAGGCCGGCATCGCGCGCGTGGCGGAGGGCATCTCGCGGGCGCTTGAGCGCACCCCGGCGCCCTCGATGGTGCTGCTGGAGAACACGGCCGGGTCGGGCCAGGGGTTAGGCTACCGGTTCGAGCAGCTCGCCGCCATCCGCGACCAGGCGTCCCGGAAGGCAAGAATCGGCGTGTGCCTCGACACCGCGCATCTGTTCGCGGCCGGCTATCCGATCCATACCGCCGACGGCCTCAACGAGGTGATCCGGATGATCGACGAGACGCTGGGGTTCGAGCTGGTCAAGCTGATCCATCTGAACGATTCCAAGGTGCCGTTCGACTCGCGGGTCGACCGGCACTGGCACATCGGCGAGGGGCACATCGGGCTGCCGGCCTTCCGCCGCATCGTGAATCATCCGCGCCTGCGGGACATTCCGTTCATTCTGGAAACGCCCAAGGACACCGACGCGGAGGATCTCAAGAATCTCGGCGCGGTGCGCGCGCTGCGCGAGGCGGAGGTGGGGCATGGCCGTCGGTGAGGGCGCAACAGCGCCGTTCGAGCGCGCGGCGGAGCAGTTCGCCGCGGTGGCCGCGTGCCTCGAGCAGCGCATGCCTGACGAAGCGCTGATGGCCCGGATCGCGGACGCCACGGCGTACTGCCGCCGGATCGCCGCGGAGGCGCCGGACGCGGCCCAGCAGGCGATCCTCGGCAACATGGCGACGGTCTTCGAGACGTGGCAGTCGGTCTGGCCGCGGCTCGGCGCTCAGCCGGAATTCCGGCAGGCGGTCGAGCGCGAGGCGCGGCTGTGGGCCAAGCGGCTGCCGACCCTGGCCGCACCGCATGGCTGAGCCGGTGGCCATTTCGGTGCAGGGGACGCCGAATCCCAACGCGGCGAAGTTCACGCTGAACCGGACCGTCGCCGCGCAGGGGCGCACGTATCGCGATCCGGCGACGGCGGACGCCGCGTGGGCGGCGCAGCTGCTCGCGATCGACGGCGTCACGCAGGTCTTTGCCTTGAATAATTTCGTGTCGGTGACCAAGCGGCCCGAGGTCTCGTGGGACGTGCTCGGGCCGCAGATCGAGTCGGTGTTGCAGCAGGCGTTCGCGTAACCGCAAGGAGGCGGCATGGAACCGGGGATCGGGCGTGCGGTGAAAGAGGGCTTCCGGGCGGCGAACACGAGTTGGGTGGGCATCGGCGCGTTCGCCGGCGGCTGGCTGGCCGTCCTCCTGCTTGTGGTGCTGGGCGTCGCGGTGACGAACCCGCCCGTCGACGCGCTGCAGGAGCAGGAGGCCGTCGAGGAAGGCGCGGCGTTCCCCGGCGTCGCGGAGGAGCTGCAGGCCGTGACCCCTGTCGAGCCGGCCGCGGAGCTGGCCCCGGCGCTTGACAGCGAGCCGGACGCGCTGTCGCCGGTGACGGATGAGCTCGCCGCTGCCGCCGACGAAGCCGAGCCTGCCGAACGCTTTGAGGAGAGGCTCGCGGCCCTGCCTGAGCCGGGCCCAAGCCCTGAACAGCGCGCGAGCGAAGCCGCGCAGGTCATCGGCGAATGGTTCGGCCGGGCGTGGCCGCTCCTGACCCTCTGTCTGCTCGTGGTCATCGCCGGGAGCATTTGGCTGAGCGGCGCCCAGATCGGCTATGTCGCCAAGCGCGTGCTGGCGCAGCAGGCGACGCTGGCCGAATTCTTAAGCGCAGGCTCGCGGTCGTTCGTGCCGCTGCTCGGGGGCTCCATGCTGTGGATCCTCGCCGTCGGCGTGCTCATCCTCTCGGCGGTGCTCATCGCCCTGGCGCTGTCCGCGCTCGGCAATGTGCTGCCCGGGTGGCTGGTGGGGCTCGCCGCCGCCGCGCTTGTCCTGGCCGCGCTCACGGGCCTCATGTGGATCGGCGTCCGGCTCTCGTTCTGGTTCATCGCGATCGTGGCGGACCGGCTCGGGCCGATGGCCGGGCTCAAGGCCAGCTTCCGGTCGGTGCGCGGGCGCTGGTGGAAGGTCGCCGGGCTCATCATGCTGATGGCCCTGATCTCCGTCGGCGCCTGGGTCGTGGCCGGGCTCATCGAAACCATCGGGAACGTGATCGGCGGGGGCGCAGCGACGGTCCTGGCGCTGGTGTCGAACGCCGCCGGCGTGGTCGCCAACCTCTACATCAGCTTCGCGACGATCGCCGCCTGTGTCCGGTTCTACGAAGATGCCAAGGGGGGAGCGCCGACCGCCTCATAGGCGCGGCGCCGGCTGACCCCGGGTCCATGGCCGAGCGATATCCCTTCCAGACCATCGAGCCGAAGTGGCAGCGCCACTGGGCTGACCGCAAGACCTTCCGCGCCGCGGACCTGCCTGCCGGGCAGGCAGGTGGCGGCTCGCAGCCTAAGTATTACGTCCTCGACATGTTCCCGTATCCGTCGGGCGCCGGGCTCCACGTCGGGCATCCGGAAGGCTACACCGCGACCGACATCGTCGCCCGCTACAAGCGGATGCGCGGCTTCAACGTGCTGCATCCGATGGGCTGGGACGCGTTCGGGCTGCCGGCCGAGCAGTACGCGATCGAGACCGGCACGCATCCCGCCGTGACCACCCGCAAGAACATCGCCACCTTCAAGCGCCAGATCGCCCGCCTCGGATTTTCCTACGACTGGGATCGCGAGATCGACACGACCGACCCCGCCTACGTGAAGTGGACGCAATGGATCTTCCTCAAGCTGCACGAGCGCGGGTTGGCGTACATGGCCGAGGCGCCGGTCTGGTGGTGTCCGTCGTGCGGCACGGTGCTCGCCAACGAAGAAGTCGTCAACGGGACGTGCGAGCGCAAGGGCCATCCGGTCGAGCGCAAGCCGATGCGCCAGTGGATGCTGAAGATCACGGCGTACGCCGACCGGCTGCTGAGCGATCTCGAGGACCTTGACTGGCCGCCCCATATCAAGGAGATGCAGCGCCATTGGATCGGCCGCAGCGAGGGGGCGGACGTGTGGTTCGCGCTGGAAGGCGCTCCGCCGGTCCCCGAGGCGCTGCTGGACGGCGTGAAAGTCCGCCGGCGCGACAACCGGCTCGAACTGAAGATCTACACCACGCGGCCGGACACGCTCTTCGGCGCGACGTACCTGGTGCTGGCGCCCGAACATCCGCTCATTGCCCATGTCACGCCGGAGAGCCGGCGCGGGGCGGTCGCGCAGTACCGCGCCGAGACCGCGCGGAAGAGCGAGTTCGAGCGCGCCGAGCTGGCGAAGGAAAAAACCGGCGTGTTCACCGGGGCGTACGCCGTCAATCCGGTGAATCAGCAGCGGATCCCCGTCTGGATCGCCGACTATGTTCTGGCGAGCTACGGCACCGGCGCCATCATGGCGGTGCCGGCGCATGACCAGCGCGACCTGGAGTTCGCGCTGCAGTTCGGGCTCGATGTGCGGATCGTGATTCTCCCGGAGGACCGGCCGCTTGAGCTGGCCGGGCTCACCGAGGCGTATACCGATCCGGGACGCATGCACGACTCGGGGCCGTTCACCGGGCTGCCGAGCGAGCACGGGAAGCGCAAGATCACCGAGTGGCTCGACGCCCGCAGCACGGGACGCCAGGCGGTGAACTACAAACTGCGCGATTGGCTGTTTTCCCGCCAGCGCTATTGGGGCGAACCGATCCCCATCGTGCACTGCCCGAAGGACGGCGCGGTGCGGGTGCCTGAGGCCGCGCTGCCGCTGACGCTCCCGGACATGGAGGACTTCAAGCCGACCGGCAGCGCTGAGCCGCCGCTGGCGAAGGCGAAGGACTGGGTCACGACCGCGTGTCCGGCGTGCGGCGGGCCTGCGGAGCGGGAAACCAACACGATGCCGCAGTGGGCCGGCTCATGCTGGTACTACCTCCGCTACCTCGACCCGAAGAACGACCGGCAGGCGTGGGACCCGGCCAAGGAACGGTACTGGATGCCGGTGGACCTGTACATCGGCGGCGCAGAGCACGCGGTCCTGCACCTGTTGTACGCGCGCTTTTGGCACAAAGTGCTCTTCGACATGAAGCTCGTGTCGACCCCGGAGCCGTTTCAGCGCCTCATCAACCAGGGGCTCATCCTCGGCGAGGACGGCGAGAAGATGTCGAAGTCGCGCGGCAACGTCGTGAATCCCGACGACGTGATCGCCGCGCACGGCGCGGACGCCTTCCGGATGTTTGAGATGTTCATGGGACCGCTCGAGGCGATGAAACCGTGGAGCACGCGCAGCATCGAGGGGATCGACCGGTTCCTTAACCGGACCTGGCGGCTGGTGGCGGGGGACGCCGGCGTCAACGCGCGGCTGAAGGACGTGCCGATGTCCGGCGAGCTCAAGCGGCTCCTGCACGCCACCATCAAGTCCGTGACGGACGATCTCGAGGGGCTGAAGTTCAACACCGCGATCTCCGCGCTGATGGTGCTGCTGAACGCGCTCGAGGATGCCGCACCGGTGCCGCGCCAGGCGGCGGAGACGCTGGTCCTCCTGCTGGCCCCGCTCGCTCCGCATCTCGCCGAAGAGTTATGGGAGCGCCTCGGCCATGCCGAGAGCCTTGCCCGCGAGCCGTGGCCTGTCCATGATCCCGCGATGCTCGAGCAGACCGAGTTCGTGCTGGTGGTGCAGGTGAACGGCAAGGTGCGCTCCCGGATCACCGTGCCGGCGTCGGCCGGCGAGGCCGAAGTGGCGCGCCGCGCGTTGGACGACGAGCAGGTCAAAAAATCGCTGGGCGGGCAGCCGGCGAAACAGGTGATCGTGGTGCCGAAGCGGCTCGTCAATGTCGTCGCCTGAGCGGCTGGTGCTGGCGCTCCTCGGCGCGGCAGCGCTCACCGGGCTCGGGACCCTCGCCTGGATGGGCCGGCCGCTGCCGCTCGCGATCGAGCAGGCCGGGGCCCCGGCGCAAGCCCCGGCATGGGACGCGGCGCTCGAGACGGCACGCCGTATCGATGTGAACGCGGCGCTGGCCGAGGAGCTCGCGCGGATTCCCGGCATCGGCCCACGGCTTGCGCAGCGGATCGTCGAGGAGCGGACGGCGCGCGGGCCGTTCGCCGCGGCGTCCGAGCTGGCCCGCGTGGAGGGCATCGGGCCGAAGACCGTGGACGCGATGGCACCGTACGTCACCGTGGAGTGAACATGGGCAACCTGGGGCTCTCGGAGTTGGTGCTGATCGGCATCGTGGCGCTGCTCGTGATCGGGCCGCGCCGGCTGCCGGAGCTCGCCCGGGGCTTGGGCGAAGCGTTCCGGTCGTTCCAAGACGCGATGAAGGGATCACCCCGTGATCGATCCTGAGCGGAGCGCGGACCCGGCGATCGCCCGCCGCTACGCCTGGGGGTGGGGGATCCTGCTGGCCATGTGGGTCGCCGCGGTCAAGTGGGGCGGGCTGACCGGCATGGATCATGCGGTGGCGGCGTGGATGGACGGCATCCGCTCCCCGGCGCTCGATACCGCGGCGCGGGCGATCACCTTCTTCGGCAGCACGCCGTGGGCTGTGGCGATGGCGGCCGTCATGCTGTTGCAGTGGCGGGCGAGGGATGAGGGTTCGATGGCGAAGATCTTCTTGCTGGCATGGGCCGGCGGGCTTGCGCTGCAGGTGGCGCTGCGGTTTGCCGTCGGCCAACTGCGGCCTGATGCGATCATCGTCATCAACGGCCCCACGCTCGGGCTGGGCCTGGTCGCCCAGTACGAGCTGCGCGGCTTCCCGAGCGGCCACGCCTTCCGGGCGGCGTTCCTGTACGGCTGGTGGAGCGAGCGGCTGACCGAGCGGCCGGCCGGGTTCGTGGCGGCGGTCGGCTGTGGGTTCACGATCCTGCTGGTCGGTCTCACGCGCGCGTACCTCTCCCGCCATTGGATGACGGATATCGTCGGGGCGTGGCTCCTCGCGCTGATGGTGCTCTCCTGGGCGGAAGCCTCCCGCCGTTCCTCGACTCGTTTCGGCTCGCTCGGAACGGCCCCGAGCGCTCGTCGACCGGCTGCATGAGTCTCCAGGTCGAGGGGCCGCAAGCTCTTGCACGCATGGGCGAGGTAGGGGATCCGGCGATGAGGGCGGCATGAACAGCGCGACGCGCCTGCGGCTCGTCGAAGCGGTCAAAGACATCCAGGTCCGGGAGATCCTGACCTACATCTACCGGGATCAGCCCCAGGGGTGCTCGTTCGAGGGCTTGAAAGAGATCCTGTTCCTGCACGACGCGTTCGAGGAGGCCCGGTTGACGGCGCTCGTGACGGACCGCATCCTGACCTTCAACGGCAAGCGCTACACGATCGCGCCCGACGCCCGGCAGGTGCTGGACCGCGATGCCACGATCTTGATGGATGAGTTCCTCCGGTGACACGCACATTTTCGATCCATGCCGGCGACCGTCCCACGCTCCAGCTGGACCTCACGCGCGACCTGAACGACGCCCAGCGCGCCGCGGTGACCTGCGGCGACGGACCGAAGCTCGTGATCGCCGGCGCCGGATCAGGCAAGACCCGCACCATCACCTACCGGGTGGCCTATCTGATGACGAAAGGGGTGCACCCCGCGCAGATCCTGCTGGCGACCTTCACGAACAAAGCGGCCCGCGAGATGCTGAGCCGCGTCGAGGCGCTGACCGGCGGCAGCGCCGGCACGGTCTGGGGCGGCACGTTCCATGCGTTGGGCAACCGGATCCTGCGGCAGCACGGCGAGCTGGTGGGGTTGCGGCCGAATTACTCCATTCTGGATGACGAGGATCAGCGGGACCTCGTGAAGGTCTGCATCACCGAGACGAAGGTCAAGGTGGAGGAGAAGCGGTTTCCGTCCCCCGCCATCATTCACGACCTGATCAGCTACGCGTTCAACGCGCAGCGCCCGCTGTCATCGGTGATCGAGGAGCGCGCGCCGCACTTCGGTATGTGGACGACGGAGCTTGAGCGGATCGCGGCCCACTACGAGGCGAAGAAGCAACGGGCGAACGCGGTGGACTACGACGATCTGCTGCGGTACTGGTCGAAGCTCCTGATGGACCATCCGGAGATGAGCCGGCGGCTCGGCGGGCAGTTCCGCTGCCTGCTGGTGGACGAGTATCAGGACACGAACTCGATCCAGGCGCAGATCGTGGAGGAGCTCGCGGCGCACAACGGCCGCAACCTCATGGCGGTCGGCGATGACGCGCAGAGCATCTACAAGTTCCGGGGCGCCAACTACGACAACATCCTCAAGTTCCCTGAGCGCAATCCCGGCACCGAGGTCTTCAAGCTCGAGGTGAACTACCGCTCGACGCCCGAGATCCTGGACTTCACGAACGCGAGCATCCTCCACAACGCGCAGCAATACCGGAAGACCCTGACCGCCGAGCGCAGCCGCGGGAGCTTGCCCGTGGTGCTGCCGGTGAACGACGTGTACCAGGAGGCCGCCTTCGTCGCCGAGCGGATCCTGCAGCTGCGCGACGAAGGGGTCGAGCTGGCCCAGATGGCGGTGCTCTACCGCGCGCACGCGCACTCCTCGATGCTGCAGGCGGAGCTGATCCGGCGGAACATCCCCTATGAGGTCCGCTCCGGGGTGCGCTTCTTCGAACAGGCGCACATCAAGGACATCGTGGCGTACCTCAAGGTGCTCGAGAACCCCTTCGATGAGGTCGCGTGGCGGCGCCTGTGGCTCATGATCCCGCGGATCGGCAACGTGACCGCCGCGAAGCTCTGGGAACTGATCAGCCGGACCGCGAATCCGTTGGGGGCGGCGGCGGATCCGGCGCTGCTCAAGATCCTGCCGGCGGCGGCGCATGCCCACGTTACGCGGTTTCAGCATGACCTGAACGCGCTCCAATCGGCCAAAGACGGCGAGCCGGCCGGCCTGGTCCAGACGGTGCTGGAGACCGGCTATCCGGACTACCTGCGGGCGAAGTACGAGGGGGCGCAATCCCGCGTGGAAGACATCCAGCAGCTGGCCGTCTTCGCGCGCTCCTACCGGTCGTTGCGCAGCTTCCTCTCCGAGCTCGTGCTGCTCGGCGAGCTGTACGGCCAGGAGGTCGGCCGCAACGGATCGGCCGAGACCGAGCGGCTCGTCCTCAGCTCGGTGCACCAGGCGAAGGGCCTCGAATGGCGGGTCGTGTTTCTCATGCGCATGTGCGAGGGCGAGTTCCCGTCGGAGATGGCGCTGCGCGAGGAGGGCGGGGAAGAGGAGGAGCGGCGCGTCTTCTACGTCGCCACCACGCGCGCGAAAGACGAGCTCTACATCACGCATCCGTTGATCAACATGGGCCTGCGGGGCGACACGCAGCTGCTCCTGCAGCCGTCGCGGTTCCTGCGGGAGATCCGCTTCACGCTGTACGAACAGGGCCAGGTGGATGAGCGGCCTTCGTACCGGGATGAGGAGGGCTGACGGTGGAGGAGCGCAGGCGCTTCGTGCGGTTGGATACGCGGTTGGAAGTCTCGTATACCAAGGCGCCGTCCGGGACGGCGCACCAAAGCATGACGAAAGACATTAGCGGCGGCGGCATCTGCCTCTTCACCGACCAGGTGTACGCGCCCGGCACCCGGCTCTCGGTCTCCATGAAGCTGCCGGGCCGCGCCGAACCCGTCCGGTTCACCGCCGAGGTGGTGTGGAACGAGCAGTATGAAATGATCGGCAAGGAAAGCCGGCAGCGCTCGATCGAAGCCGGCGTCAGGTTCGTGGACGTGAAACCCGAGGATCGGGCGGCGATTCTCCAGCACGTGATCCTGGGGCTCAAGCCGCCCGCCGCCTCGTAAGTCAGTCGTAACCGGCCGGCCCGCGTGAACGCGGGCCGGAGCCACAATCCGACACGCAGGGGAGTGACGCTCCCTTGCGTGTTTTATTTTGCATGCGCGCGCCGCTGGTGCCCATCACGCTGGCCTTCATCGGCGGCATCCTGCTTGGGATGCCGCAGCGGCTGCCATTAGCGGCGCTTGCCGCTGCGGGGGGATGCGCCGCAGCCGCGGCGATCGCCTGGCGCCGCCGGCCGCGCGCCGGCCTCGCCGCGCTGCTGGCGCTGTGGGCGGTGCTGGGATGCCTGCGGGCGCAGCGCGAGCCGGCGCGCCCGGCAGGCGAGGGACAGGCCCGGACCGTCGCTCTTCATGGCATCATCGCCGATCAGCCATCCCTGATCCGCGGCGCGCGCGGCTGGTCGGCGCACGCGGCGACCATTGCGGTGCGGCATGTCCGGGAGGGACCGTCGTGGCGGCCGGCGTCCGGCCGGGTGCGCGCGCTGCTGGACCGCCGCGGATCGCCGCCGCCGGCCTACGGCGACGAGCTGCTGCTTGAGGGCCGCCGGATGCCGCCGCGCGGGCCAGGCAACCCGGGCGAATACGACCGGCCGCAAGCGCTTGCGCGCCGCGGGATCGGCGCCACCGTCAGGGTGCGGGCGTCTGATGCGGTCGTGACGCTCCGGTCAGGCCAAGGACACCCGGTGATGGCCGCGGTGCTCGCGCTGCGCCGGCGCTGGGAGGCGGTGATCGCGTCGTCCGCAGACGGCGACGATGAGGGCGTGCTGCGCGCGCTGCTCCTGGGGCAGCGTGGGACCCTGAGCGAGCGCGCGTCCGAGCGGTTCGTCACGACCGGGACGGTCCATCTCCTCGTCGTAAGCGGCTTCAATGTCGGCGTCGTCGCCCTGCTGCTGGAATGGCTGCTCCGGCTTGCGGGGTTCGGCCGCGGGACGCGGCTCGCGGTGTCCGCCGCAGCGCTCGCCGGCTACTGCCTGTTGACCGGCATGGAGCCTCCGGTCGTGCGGGCGACGTTGATGGCGTGGGTCATTCTCGGCGCGCTGGCGCTCGACCGGGTCGTGTCGTGGCCGAACACGCTGGCGCTGGCCGCCGGGGTCATGCTCTGGATCAATCCGGCCGAGCTTGGCGACCCCGGCTTCCAGCTCTCCTATGGGGCGGTGCTGTCGCTGCTGGTCCTTGTCCCGCGCTGGCAGGCCTGGCTGGAGCAGCGGCTCGCCTGGATCCGCGTCCGGTGGGTGCCGCGCTACCTCGCCGCCGGGTTGAGCGGCACCGCCGCCGTGTGGGTCGGGCTGTCCCCGGTGCTCGCGTGGTATTTTCAGCTGTTCTCGCCGGTGTCGATGGTGGCGAACCTGCTGCTATCGCCGCTCTTGGGGCTTGCGGTGGGCTTCGGCACGTTCTGCCTGCTCGGAGCCGCGGTGTATGCGCCGGTCTTCTCCTGGGGTTCCGGGCTGCTGCTGGGGCTCGTGCATGCCGCATCGCAGTGCGTGGCCTGGTGCCACGCGCTGCCGGGCGGCTTCTGGTGGGTGGCGCGCCCGCCTAGGGCGTGGCTCGCGGTCTACTACGGGCTGCTGGTGCTGACGCTGATGCGCGGTCGGGTCGGCTGGACCGGAGGGCGGATCGCCTGCTGCTGGGCCGCGGCGGCGGTGGTGGCGGTCTGGGCCCTGGTGGCCGGCCGTGTCGCGGCATCGCGCGACACGAGGTTGACCATCCTCGACGTCGGGCACGGCGACTGCCTCCTCGTGCGCACCCCGGCGGGCCGAACGATGCTCGTGGACGCGGGCTCGGCCGACGCCGGGACGCGCCGGGTCGTCCCGTTCCTGCGGCGCGAAGGCATCACCCGGCTCGACGCGCTCGTGCTGACGCACACCGACGAGGACCATGTTGGCGGAGCCGCCGCCGTGCTGGGCGCGGTGCGCGTGGCGCACCTCTTGACGAACGGCGTGCGAGGTGACACGATGTCGGCGCGCAACGTCCGGCGGATCGCGCAGGAGCGGCAGGTGCCGCACACGGCGCTGTCCGCCGGCATGCGTTTGTCCGGCGAGCCGCGGTTCGCCATCGAGGTGTTGCATCCGCCTCGCGGGCTGGTGCCCGGCTCCCCGCCGGTCTCAAACGACAACTCGCTCGTGCTGCGGCTCGTGGCCGGGCGCGTGGCGATGCTGCTGACCGGGGACATCGAGGAGCAGGGGCTCACGTGGCTCCTCGCGCAGCGGCCGGCGATCCGCGCGGCGGTCCTGAAAGTGCCGCACCACGGCAGCCGGCTGGGCGAGCCCGGCGAGCGGTTCTTCGCGCGCGTCCGTCCGTCGCTCGCCGTCATCAGCGTGGGGGAGGCGCACGGGCTGCCGGCCGGAGAAACGGTCGAGCGCCTGCGGCGGCTTGGCGCGCTGATCCGCACGACCCGGGAGCACGGAGCGATCCAGGTCCGGACGAATGGGGAGCGAGTGACGGTCCGCGCCTTCAGGCAGGGGAGGCGTGAGTCCGTGGAGGCGACGGAGTGATGTGGATCCGGTTGGCGGCTGGGATGGCGCTGTTCCTCGGGTCGCTCGGCCTCGGCTGGTGGCTCAACCGCCGAGGACGGCTGACTGAAGCCCGCGCGTCGCAGCTCGTCCGCTTCGTCGTGATGGGGCCCTCGCCCATCGTCCTGTGCCTGTCGTTCTGGCGCATGGAGCTGCGCCATTTCGAGCCGTGGCTCCTGCCGCTCATCGGCGCGGCGATCAGCGCGGCCGCGCTCGTGCCCGCGGCGGTGTACGCGCGGCGCGCCCGGCTCTCCTCGCCGCAGGCCGGGAGCTTCCTGACGTGCGCGTTTTTCTCGAACCTCGGCTATCTCGGCGCGTTCACCGCCTTCGCGCTGTACGGGGAGCGGGCGTACGCGCTGTGCCAGCTCTACTTGGTGTTCTTCACGCCATGCTTCTACACGCTGGGCTTCGGGATCGCCGCGGCCTACGGGCGGTCGAGGCAGCCCTCAGCGCTCGGGTCGGCGTATCAGGGCGAGCTCAGGCTCTATCCGTTTGCCGGGATGATGCTCGGCGTGTTGCTCAGCTTCACGGGCGTGCCCAGGCCGCCGGCCTTCGAGTACGTCAATCACGTCCTGATCCCCGTCGATACGGCGCTGTACCTGCTCGCGATCGGCGCCCAGCTGCGATTCGAGTCGCCGCGCCCGTGGCTTGGGGCCTGCCTGGCCATGTGCGGCATCAAGTTCCTCTATCTGCCGCTGGTCGCCTTGGTGCTGCTGAACGCGTTCGGGATCACGGGCCTCGCGCGCTTCATCGTGCTCCTGGAAGCCTCGACGTCGGTGGCGGTCTCGCCGCTCGTCCTGCCGCTCCTGTTCGGGCTGGACCGGCGGCTGTCCAACGCGCTGCTCCTGGTGACGACCGCAGCCGCAATCCCCTGGTTCATCCTCGTGATCCCCCTCCTCCAGCGCCTCTAGTCGCGGCGGGCCTGTTAGGGGCCTTCCTCCGCCACATGTCCTGATGGACCAGGTATGGCTCCGGGTTCCGGTCGGGGCGTGGCTTCGCGTCACCGCTCCTCAGGCCCCAGCGTGGCCGGCTGTCGCTCGGGGCCCGGCCTCGCTCGTCCCCTCGGAGCGCGACAGGAACACCCTGACAGGACCCGCCGCCAGGAGGACTGACGAGGCTGTTTTGACAAGTCCATCGTGGTCTGGTATCGTGGAACGTCATGGGGAGACGCCTCACGCTTATCCTGCTCGTCCTCGCGGCCGCGGTGTGCGCAGAGCCCCAACCGGCTTCGGCTGAGTGGGTCTGGTCGCCCCAGACCGGCTGGATCGGCCCCACCGGGGCGGTCAAAGACACCCCGGAGGAACAGCTGACCCACGCCGTCTCCTTCTTCGAGCGCAAGGAGTTCGACCGCGCCCGGAAGGAGTTCCAGAAGCTGCTGCGCGCCTATAAAGAGTCGCGCGAGGCGGCGGAGGCCCAGTACTTTCTCGGACGGTGCCGCGAAGAGGAAGGGGACTACTACAAGGCCTTCCTGGAGTACCGCAAGACCATCCAGACGTATCCGTCGTCCAAGCGGTTCGACGAGGTGCTGGAGCGCGAGTACCAGACCGGCAACCACTTCCTGGCCGGGAAGCGGCGACAGCTGTTCGGGATCGCCGCCATCCTGCCGGCGCGCGACAAGGCGGTGGAGATTTTCGAGGCGATCGTCGAGGACGGGCCGTTCAGCGAATACGGCGAGCTGGCGCAGTACAAGCTGGGGCTGGCCCACCTGGTCCTCGGCGACTACGAGGCCGCGGTGACCGCGTTCGAGCAGGTCAGGTCGCGCTACCCGCAGTCGCCCCTCGTGGATGACGCGCATTTCCAGATCGCGCAGGCGAGCCTCAAGGGGACGTTCAAGCCCGGCTATGACCAGGCGCCGACCGATCTCGCCATCCGCGAGCTGTCATCCTTCCTGAAGACCTACTCCGAGAGCGACCTGGCCGACGAGGCCGCGACGCGCCTTGAGGAGCTGAAAGAGCGCCGCGCGCAGCACGAGTACGACGTCGCGCAGTTCTACGAGCAGCGGCGCCATCCGGCCTCGGCGCGCGTCTATTATGAAACGCTCGTGAGCCGGTTCCCGAAGAGCACGCTGGGCTCCCGCGCGGCCGAGCGGCTCCAGGTCCTGCAGAGCCCCGTCCAGAAATAGGTCATGGGGCGACCGCTGGCGTTGGCGACACTGGTCCTGCTCGTCGCGGGCGGGTGCGGCTACACCGCGCGGCCCGGCCTCGCGTCCCACCTCAAGACCGTCTACGTCAAGCCGTTCACCAACAAGATCGACGTCACGCGCCTCGCGGTCGGCGATGAGCGGTTTCCCATCTACCGGCACCGCATGGAAGTCGATCTGACGAACGAGATCATCAACCGGTTCCAGTTCACCGGGCTGATGCGCCCGGCCAAACCGGGCCAGGCCGACAGCCGCCTCGAAGGGGAGCTCGTCGACTTCCGGCGGGACGCGCTGCGGTACAGCGCCTCCCAGCAGGTGGAGGAGTGGCGCCTGAACGTCGTGGTCAACCTGCGGTTCATCGACCTGACGACCCGGACGATCGTCTGGGAGGAAGACGGCTTCACCGGCGACACAACCTACTTCGCGCTGGGGTCGAACGCGGAATCTGAAACCGCCGGGCTCGAACGGGCAATCGAGGATCTGGCCCGCCGGATTGTCGAGCGCACCGTCGAAAACTGGTAAGCACCCCCGCACGCTCTCCCCGATGGCTGATGGTGGAGTACGCCTCTTCAGCGGGCCCGACCGCCCGCACAAGCTTGAGCGCGTCCGCGAGCTGACGCGGACGCTCGGCATCCAGCCGCTCGACCATCACACCCTGGACGCGGCGGGATTGCGTCCGGCCGAGCTCCTCGCGGTGTGCCGGCAGCGGCCGGCGGTGAGCTGTCTTCGCCTCGTCATCGTGGATGAAGCCCACCGGCTTGGCGGGGACTGCGTGAGCGCGCTCCTCGAACACGCCGGCGCCATCTGCGAGACCGCCGCGGTCATCCTGCTCGTGGACACCGAGCTGTCCGCCCGCCATCCGCTGGCGCACGCGGCCGGCGGGATGACGACCGAGCGGTTCGCGGATCGCCCCGCAGGGGTTCCGTCCCGCCCGTTCGCCTTGACCGACGCGCTCGGCGCGGGCGATGCGCCCGGCGCGCTCGCGGCGGTGCGCGAGCAGCTGCTCTCCGGCCGGGAGCCGACGGAAATTCTGGCGTTGGTGGCTTGGCAAGTGCAGCGCTGGGTGGCGGTCAAGCGATGGACGGCGTCGGGCGCGACGGATGAGCGCATCAGCGCGTCCGCCGGCATGAAGCCGTGGCAGGTGGGGCGGATCCGCGCCGAGGTGTCGCAGCGCTCCCTGGCGTCGCTTCAGGACACCTTGCAGCGCTGCTGGCGGCTGGACGCGGACATGAAGAGCGGGCGCGCGATCCCGGAACTGGCGATCGAGCAGTGCGTGGTGGACGTGTGCGGCGGTTTATCCCGGCCGGCGTAGGCCAGGGGCCGGGACGGGGAGTATTACCCGGTCTTGCGCTTGTTGAGCTGCTGCGCCAGCCGGGACTTGTAGCGGTTGGCAGTATTGCGGTGGATGACGCCCTTGGACGCGGCGTGGTCATAGCGCTTGGCGACGAGCCGCAGCACCTCGCTCGCTTCATCCAGCTTCTTCTCGCCCAACAGGCCCAACAGGCGCTTCGTGACGGTCCGAAGCTCCGAGCGCATGGCCTGGTTGCGCGCGTGGCGCGTGCGGTCTTTCCGAATTTGTTTCAGTGCGGCGTGCTTGATCGGCATTCAGAGCCCCCTCCTATGGGTGGTATGTTCTATCACGGCGTGACGCCCCTGTCAAGATGAGCAGTCTGCCTGCCGCGCCTGCGGCCAAGGCAGGCATCGCCCGTTCGACCGGCGTGCTCAGCCTGGCGACCGCCGCCAGCCGGGTGCTCGGCTTCATCAGGGACCTCCTCATGGCCCGGCTGTTCGGGACCCTTGTGGAAGCCGAGGCGTTCGTGGTGGCCTTCCGCTTGCCGAACCTCTTCCGGGACTTGGTGGCGGAGGGCGCGATGGCGAGCGCCGTCGTGCCGGTGCTGACTCGGTACCGGACCAAGGAATCGCCCGAGGAGTTCCAGCGGCTCAGCCAGGCGCTGTTCAGCCAGATGGCGGTCGCGCTGTGCCTGTTGGGGGCCGGCGGGGCGCTGGCCGCACCCCTGATCGTGCGGGTCGTGGCGCCGGGGTTTGCCGCCGATCCGGACAAGTTCGCCCTCACGGTGCTGCTCACCCGGCTTATCTTTCCGTTCATCACGCTCGTCGGCCTCTGGGCCTATTTCATGGGGTGGCTGAACACGCTGCGCCACTTCGCCGTCCCGGCGCTGGGGCCGGCGCTCCTCAACCTCGCCATGATCATCGCGTGCGTGTGGTTCGTGCCGCGGAGTTCGCCGGGCGTGGTGGCGCTCGCGGTCGCGGTCATGATCGGCGGCGTGATCCAGATCCTGATCCAGCTCCCGGTGGCGTGGCGGTTGGGATTCCGGTTCAAATGGATCTGGCGGCATGAGGGGTCGCGCGAGATGCTGCGGCTGATGGGGCCGCGGATGATCGGCTCGGCCGCCTACCAGGTGAATGTGCTGGTCGACACGGTGCTGGCATCCTTGAGCGGCGTCGTCGGCGCCGGGGCGGTCGCGGCGATCTACTACGCGAACCGGCTGGTGCAATTGCCGCTCGCGCTCTTCGGCACCGCCTCGGCCCAAGCCAGCCTGCCGTCCCTGTCGGAGCGCGCGGCGAACGGCGATTTGGAGGGGTTCGGCGCGACGCTGCGCGCGGTGCTGCGGATGGTGGCGTTCGTGGTCCTGCCCTCGTCGGTGGGGCTGATGGTGCTGGCGTATCCGATCGTGGTCGGGCTGTTCGAGCGGGGCGCCTTCGATCACCGCTCGAGCGTCATGACGGCGACGGCGCTCATCTATTACGCGCTGGGCCTGCTGGCCTACTCGGTCGTGAAGGTGATCAGCGGAGCGTTCTACGCGCTGCAGGACACCCGCACGCCGGTCCGCCTCGCCGTGGAGACGGTGATCGTCAACGTGCTCCTGTGCCTCCTTCTGATGTGGCCGCTCAAAGTCGGGGGGCTGGCGCTGGCCGCAGCCCTGTCGAACAGCCTGAACGCCTTCCGCCTGACCCGCGGCATGGAGCGGCGGCTCGGCCAGCCGCTCCTGGCGCCGCTTGCCGGCATGCTCGGCCGCGTCACCGGAGCGTCGCTCCTGATGGGCGCCGGCTGCTGGGGGCTGTGGACCGCCGCCGGGCTCAGTCGGCATCCCTGGGTCGGCCTTGCGGTGGTGATCGCCGCAGGGGTTCTCCTGTATACTGCAGCGTGCCGGCTGCTCCGCGTCCAGGAGCTGTCGACGATCCTCCGATGGTTGAACACCTTCCTCTTCCCCCCACGGTCCGCGAGCGCGTAGCCGCGCTGCCTGAGCAGCCGGGCGTCTACCTGTTCCGGGGCGCCGGCGGCGAGCTGCTGTACGTCGGCAAGGCGCTCAGCCTGAAGAAGCGCGTTGCCTCCTACTTCCGGCATGCGCGGCTGTTGCCGCCCAAGGTGGCGAGGATGGTTGCGCGGATCGCGGAGCTTGAGACGCGCACTGTGGCGTCCGAAGCTGAAGCGCTGCTCCTCGAAGCGCAGCTCATCAAGGAGCTGAAGCCCCGCTACAACGTCAGCTTCCGGGACGACAAGATGTACCCGATGCTCAAGATCACGAACGAGCCGTACCCCCGGCTCCGCGTGACCCGGCGCAAGCTCGCCGACGGCGCCACCTACTTCGGCCCGTACACCGACGCGGCGCTGATGCACCAGGCGGTGCGCTTCATGCGCCGGGTGTTTCCGATGCGGACGTGCCGGACCTTCCCGGAGACGCCGTGCCTTGAGTACCACCTGGGACAGTGCCTGGCGCCGTGCGCCGGGTACATCACTGCGGGCCGCTACCAGCGGATCGTGGACGACCTGATCGCGTTCCTGCAAGGCAAGCGCGACCGCCTGCTGAAAGACCTGATCCGGCGGATGCGGCACGCGGCGCGCGACCGCCGCTTCGAGGAGGCGGCCAGGCTGCGCGATCAGGTCCAGGCGCTCACCTCGGTGATCGTCGCCAAGGAAAAGTCGCTGGCTGCAGGACCCCTCGAGCAGCTGCAAGCCGCGCTCAAGCTGCCCCGCCTGCCGCGGCGGATCGAGGCGTTCGACATCTCGAACATCTTCGGCACGTACGCGGTCGGCTCGATGGTCGTGTTCACCGAGGGGCGGCCGCACAAGGCCCACTACCGGCGGTTCAGGATCAAGACGGTGCAGGGCAGCGACGACTACCGGATGATGCGGGAAGTCATCCGGCGCCGGTACGGCGGGTCGCTCACCCGGGAGCAACAGTTGCCGCAGCCGGATCTTCTCCTGATCGACGGCGGCAAAGGGCAGCTCTCGGCGGCGGGCGGGGAACTGGCGGCCTTGAAGCTGGACACGCCGGTCATGGGGCTGGCCAAGCGCTTCGAGCACATCTTCCTTCCCGGGCAGGAGGCGCCGGTCGTGCTGTTGCCGAGCTCTCCGGTGCTCCACCTGGTCCAGCACATCCGGGATGAGGCGCACCGGTTTGCGATCACGTACCACCGGCAGATCCGGGACAAGGCGGTCACCGCGTCGGCCCTGGACCGCGTGCCTGGGATCGGGCCGAAGCGCAAAATGCAGCTCCTGCGCCACTTCCGCTCGGTTGAGGCGCTCTCCGGAGCGAAGGCGGAGGACGTCGCCGAGGTGGCTGGGGTGCCGGACGCAGTTGCGGCGGATCTGTTGCGGCGGTTGAACCGTGAATACGAACAGGGGGTCTAACATGGCGATGCGTTTGATCATGGCGCCTCGAGGCGTACCCGCGGAGCGGTGGCGGCGGTTAACGCCGTTCCAGCAGGCGGTGTACCGGGCGATCTGCGGCATTCCGAAGGGGGAAACCCGCACGTATCATTGGGTGGCGGCCAAGATCGGCAAGCCCAGCGCTGCCCGGGCGGTCGGCCAGGCGCTGCACGTGAACCCGTTCGCGCCAGGCGTGCCGTGCCACCGGGTCATCCGGACCGACGGCTCCTTGGGCGGGTATGCCAAGGGGTTGGCGGCCAAGCGGCGGCTGCTTCAGCAGGAAGGCTGGGCCAGGCTTGCTTCCGCGTAAGATTGCGTAGGATTTGTTAGGGTCCGACCGGGTCAGGTATACTTGAGCCTGTGTTGACCGAAGGAGCTCAGGAACCAGTGGACGCCATGACGACGGCCTCACCAACCAGCGCGCAGCGAAGGGCAGCCCCCGGCCGCCCGGCAGGGTCGCGCCTGTTCTCTTCGATCCGGGAAGCGAGCCTGGAGCACCGGCTGGTCCTGTCCTTGGGGTTCATGTCGTTCATCCCCATCCTGCTGATCGTTTGGACCATGGTCTACCAGGTGGATCTCACCGTGACGCTCCGGCTCGTGATCGCCTCGGTCTTCTTCGGCTACTTCTTCATCGCGCGCCGGATGGTCAAGGCGATGCTCGCGGTGACCGCGCGGGCCACATCCATCGCGAGCGGGGAGACGAACGGCCTCGTGGAGACCGCGGAGCATAACGAGATCGGCGAGCTCGCTAAGGCGTTCAACCGCATCACGCAGGAACTGGAACTGAAAATCGATGAGCTCGAGTCGTCCCGCCAGCTCGTGAAGAAGCTCCTCTCCCGCATCGGCACCGCGATCATCTCCTATGAGGGCATCGACAACATCTTGAGCCTCATCATGGAGAACACCGCCGCGGCGCTTGAGGCGTCCATGGGCAGCCTCATGCTGGTGGACGGCGAGAAGCAGGAGCTGTTCGTCAAATCCGCCTTCTCGCGGGCAGGCGAGGCGCCCGAGCCGGACCGCCGCTTCAAGGTGGGCGACGGCATCGCCGGGTGGGTCGTCAAGGAAGGGCGCGCGATGCGCGGCAAGGGCCAGACCGTCGAGCTCGGCTTCAGCGCGGCGAAGGCCGCCGAGGGGGAAGTGCTGTGCGTTCCGCTTAAGCTCCGCGAGCGACCGATGGGGGTCGTGCTGGTGTTCCGGCCCCGCGGGGGGGCCGCGTTCACCGAGGACGACGAGTCGCTCGTGGCCAGCATCGGTTCGCAGATGGCGGTGGCGATTGAGAACTACCGGCTGAACCTGGACGTGGAGCGCACGTACGTGGAAACCATCATGGCGCTGGCACTCGCGGTCGAGGCGAAGGACCCCTACAGCGCCGGCCACTCGAAGCGGGTCGGCTTCTACGCGATGAAGATCGGCGAGGCGATGCAGCTGGATGAGGAGACGCTGCGCATCCTGAACGACGCCGGCGTGCTGCACGACATCGGGAAGATCGGCATCAAGGATGAGATCCTCCTGAAGGTGACTCAGCTGACCCCGGATGAGATGAAGATCATGGAACAGCACCCGCTGATCGGGGAAGCCATCGTGAAGCCGGTGCGGTCGCTGCAGCGGGTGGTCGCGCTGGTCCGCCACCACCACGAGCGGTACGACGGCAGCGGGTATCCCTCCCACCTCAAGGGCGACGAGATCCCGTTCGGCGCGCGCATCCTCTCGGTCGCCGACACCTACGACGCCATGATCACCGACCGCCCGTACCGCAAGCGCCTCCCCCTCGAAGAGGCGAAGGCGGAGCTCCGGAAGATCGCCGGCTCCCAGCTCGATCCCGCGGTCGTGGACGCGTTCCTCAAGATCGTGACGGACAAAGAAGAGCGCCTCGCCTCCGCCAAAGCGCCTGCCAAGCCTGCCTGACACCCCGGGGCTCGGGGCGGTCGTGTCTCAATTTGCGGGGTGGCGCAGCGGCAGGACCCGGCAAATTGAGACACTACCTCCGGGGTTGCTCGTTGTCCCGCTAGGCCTTCCGTGTTACACTAACGCTCTCCCTATGGCATCACCGCAGCCGTCCGACCAGCAGGTGGAACTCCGCAATCGTCTTGACGCGCTCCAGCGACGCTGGACCGAGCTCCGGAGGTATCTTTGACCAGGAGCGCCTGGGCGTCCAGATCCGCGAGATCGAACAGCAGATGGCGCAAGGGGATTTCTGGTCCGACCAGGACCGCGCCAACCGCACGATCCAGTCGTTGAAGGCCCTCAAGGCGCAGCGCGATCCCACCGAGCGATTCCAGCAGGGCCTCCACGACCTCACCGAGCTCCTCGGTTTGACGGACGCCGAGGACGCCGCCTCCCTGACGCAGCTGGCCAAGGACGTCACCGGGCTCGAGGCGCAGCTCGACCGGCTCGAGATCCAGCGGCTCCTCGGCGGCGAGGTGGACGCGAAGAACGCGATCCTCGCGGTGCATTCCGGCGCCGGCGGCACCGAGTCGTGCGACTGGACGCAGATGCTCTTCCGTATGTACGGCCGCTGGGCCGAGGAGCGGGGCTTCGCGGCCGAGGTGATCGAGGCGACGCCGGGTGAAGAGGCGGGCCTCAAGAGCGGGACGATGATCGTCAAGGGGCCGTACGCCTACGGTTACCTCCAGAGCGAGGAAGGCGTGCACCGGCTCGTCCGCATCTCGCCCTTCGACGCCAACAAGCGCCGCCACACGTCGTTCGCCTCGGTGGACGTGATTCCGGAGTGGGCGGAAGACGCGCCGGTCGAGATCAACCAGGCGGACTTGCGCATCGACGTCTACCGGTCAGGCGGCAAGGGCGGCCAGTCGGTGAACACGACCGACTCTGCCGTCCGCATCACCCACCTGCCGACCGGCATCGTGGTCCAGTGCCAGGACGAGCGCTCGCAGCTGCAGAACAAGGCCAAGGCGATGCACGTGCTCAAATCGCGCCTGGCCGACCGGGAGCGGCGCCTGCGCGAAGAGGCGGCGACGAAAGCGTACCAGGCGAAGCAGAAGATCGAATGGGGCTCGCAGATCCGCTCCTACGTGCTGCATCCGTACAACATGGTGAAAGACCTGCGCACCGAACACGAAACCGGCAACTCGCAGGCGGTCCTCGACGGCAAGCTCGACCCCTTCATGGAATCGTACCTCCGATGGAAAGCATCGCATGGTTAACTGGGTGATCCAGAAGGTCATTGGGACGTACCACGAGCGGGAGCGGAAGCGGCTCTGGCCCAGGGTCGAGGAGATCAACCGCCTCGAGCCGGGCATCCAGCAGCTCTCCGACGCCGCTCTGCGGGCGAAGACGGACGAGCTCAGGACCCGCCTGCAGCAGGCGCTGGCCCCGGCCATGAGAGCAGGGTCGCCGGGGCTGGCCGGACAGACGTTCATCACGCCGGCGAGCCCGGAGTGGTATGACCTCAACCATGACGAGCGCTTGGAGCTGAAGAAGCAGCGCCGGGCGATCCAGCACCGGGCGCTCGACACGATCCTGCCGGAGGCGTTCGCCGTTGTCCGCGAAGCGGCCCGCCGCACCCTCAACATGCGCCACTTCGACGTGCAGCTCATGGGCGGCATGGTGCTGCACGAGGGCAAGATCGCCGAGATGGCGACCGGGGAAGGGAAGACGCTGGTCGCGACTACGGCCGCCTACCTGAACGCCTTGACCGGCCGCGGCGTCCACATCGTGACGGTCAACGACTACCTTGCCCGGCGCGACGCGCGCTGGATGGGGCCGGTCTATCACAGCCTCGGCCTCACGGTCGGCGCGATCCAGGGCGTGGATCCGGGCGAGCGGCGCCAGGGGGATGAGTCGCTCTCGTTCCTCTATGACCCGGCCTTCACCCAGACGAGCGACCGGTTCACGCACCTGCGCCCGACCACCCGCCAGGACGCCTACCGCGCGGACATCACCTACGGGCAGAACAACGAGTTCGGCTTCGACTACCTGCGCGACAACATGCGCTTCCGGAAAGAGGACCGCACCCAGAGCGAATACCACTTCGCCATCGTCGACGAGGTGGACAGCATCCTCGTGGATGAGGCCCGCACGCCCCTCATCATCTCAGGCCCGGCGGAGGAATCCACGGACCTGTACTACAAGCTCGACAAGCTGATCGCGCGGCTCGAGAAGGGCGCCGACTATGAGGTGGACGAGAAGGACCACGCCGTCAGCCTGACCGAGGGCGGCATCAAGCACTCCGAGGAGCTCCTCGGCGTTGATAACCTGTACGACGAAGGCAACATGCGGCTCATCCACCACATCCACCAAGCGCTCAGGGCGCACGAGCTGTACCGGCGCGACGTCGAGTACATGGTGAAGGACGGCGAGATCATCATCGTGGATGAGTTCACCGGCCGGCTCATGCCGGGCCGGCGCTGGGGCGACGGGCTGCACCAGGCGGTCGAGGCCAAGGAAGGCGTCAAGATCCGGCAGGAGAACCAGACGCTCGCTTCGGTGACCTTCCAGAACTACTTCCGCATGTACGAGAAGCTCGCCGGCATGACCGGCACCGCCTCGACCGAAGCGCAGGAGTTCAACGCCATCTACAAGCTGGAAGTGGTCGCGGTCCCGACCAACCGGCCGCTCGGCCGCACCAACCATCCGGATGTGGTCTACAAGACCGAGGACGAGAAGTTCCTCGCGGTGGTGCAGGAGATCGTCGGGCTGCACCGTCGCGGCCAGCCGGCCTTGATCGGCACCATCTCGATCGAGAAGTCGGAGCGGCTCTCGCGATGCCTCAAGGAGCCCGGGCCGGTCATCAAGCGCCTGGGGACAGTCGCCCAATGGGCGCTTAACGAGGTCAAGAAGGAGCCGGTCAGCGATGCGCTCAAGGCCGGGATCACGGAGGCGCTGTCGCGGCCGGCCATGCTGCCTGAGGCGCAGGCCGAGGCGCTCCACCAGCAGCTGCTGGACAGCGCGCCCAAGTCCATTCTGGTCTACCGGCTCGAAGAGATCGTCCGCCTGATCCAGACCGCGAACACGATCAAAGCCGGCCTGCCGCACAACGTGCTGAACGCCAAGCACCATGAGCATGAAGCGCGCATCGTGGCCCAGGCCGGACGCAAGGGCGCCGTGACGATCGCCACGAACATGGCCGGGCGCGGCACCGACATCCTGCTCGGCGGCAACCCGCAGGCGCTGGCCGAGGATGAGATCCGCGAGGAAGAGCAAAAGCGGGAGGCGCCGCTCGATGAGGCGGAGCGGCAGCGCATCACGGCGAAGTTCAAGCAGGTGTGCGACGACGAGCACCACCAGGTCGTCGCGGTCGGCGGGCTGCACGTCCTGGGCACCGAGCGCCACGAGGCGCGGCGGATCGACAACCAGCTCCGCGGGCGCTCCGGCCGGCAGGGCGACCCCGGGTCGTCGCGCTTCTACCTGTCGCTGGCCGACGACCTGATGCGCATCTTCGGCTCGGACCGCATCGCCAAGCTCATGGAGCTGCCGTGGTTCAAGTGGGAGGAAGGGCTGCCCATCGAGCACGGCATGGTCACCAAGGCGATCGAGACCGCCCAGCGGCGCGTGGAAGGGCACAACTTCGACATCCGCAAGCAGCTCCTCGAGTACGACAACACCATGAACCGGCAGCGCGAGGTGATCTACGAGCAGCGGCACCGCATCCTGCAGGGCGTGGACCTCAAGGGGCTCGTGCAGAGCGTCATCGCCGAGGTGGTGGACGACCTGCTGGACGCCTTCGCGTCCAAGGACCTGCAGCCCGACGCCTGGGACCTGGCCGGGGCGCGGGAGACGATCAGCCGCCAGTTCGGCGTCGCGCTGAGCGAGGACGCGCTCTCCGGCGCCCGCCCCCCCGGCCCGCCAGGCACTACTGCCGGGGCGGGCGGCGATGAAGACCGGCGGGCCGGGGACCGGGACGCCATGGCCGAGCGCGTGAGCGAGGCGTTCACGCAGGCCTATGACGCGAAAACCGCCTCCATCGGCGCTGAGCTGATGGCGCACCTCGAGCGGACGGTGCTGCTCTCGGTCATTGACGCGAAGTGGAAGGACCACCTCTATATGATGGACGCGCTGCGCGAGGGCATCCACCTGCGCGCGTACGGGCAGCGCGATCCCCTCGTCGAGTACCAGCGCGAGGCCTACCGGATGTTCCAGGAGATGATTGCGACCGTCAAGGTGGAATCGCTCGAGATGCTCCTGCGCGTGCAGCCCGCCCCGGCAGGCACGATGGGCGGGCCGGGGCCGGTGGGCGACGCGAAGCCGGTCAGCGTGTTCGAGCGGACCCCGCGCCAGGAGGTGCATCCGGATGCACCGACCTTGCAGGCCGCGGCGGCCGCAGCGCCGGAGCTTGGGACAGCCGGCCCGGACGGCGGGGCGCCGGCGCCGATGGATCCGCTCGACGCGGCGCTCGGGCGGCAGCGGCCTGCGCCGGCGGCTGCACCCGTCGCGCACGGCGGGCCAAAGATCGGAAGGAACGACCCGTGCCATTGTGGTAGCGGTTTGAAGTTCAAAAAGTGCCACGGGAAATGAGCCCGGCACGCCGGCTCGGCATCGTGGGGCTGCTCGGCGCATTGGGCGGCGCGATCAACGCGTGGCTCTGCTATGCCAAGCTCCCCGCGCCCGTCGGCACCAGCCTCGTCGCGTTCTCCTGGCATGTCATCCCGGCCGGCGCGGTGCATGGGGCGCTCTTGGCGATGATCCCGGTCGCCTTTGCGCAGGGCCTGCGCCGCCGCGGATGGCCGCTCCGGTGGGCCGCGGTGCCGGTCATCGGCTGGTTGTGCGGCTGGCTGCCGTTCATTCCGATCAACATGTCGCTCGACGCATCATCGCCGCTTCGGGCAGGAGTCCCGTCGCTCATGCAGGCGTTGTTTTGGCCATTCCGTTCGGAACCGGCCGAGGCGCTGGTCGGGCTCTGGCAGTTTTTCGGCGCGGTCGGGATGCTGTATTATGCAGGGCTCAACCTGTTCGGCGTCCTCGCCAAGCCGGGAGTACGGCCGCACCTGGCGCTGGCCATTGCCAGCGGTGTGCTCGGCTCGTTCTGGTGGTGGAAGGAAATGGCGCCGTGGTACTTCAGCGTGCTCCACGGCACGATCTGGGGGGCCCTCGTGGGGTACGGGGTCTGGAAAGCCAGGCCCGTTGTTGAATCCTGACGCGCGCCGCGCGTCCGTGCAGCACCCATCCATGCAGCCATCCGCGCGATTTCGCTCAACGCCGTCCATCGTGGCTGTGACGCTGGCCACCGGCCTCCTGCTGGCATTGGCGTTTCCCAACTTCAATCAGTCCTGGCTCGCCTGGGTGGCGCTCACGCCCTTGCTCGCGCTACTGCGCGACGGCGCCTTGAGCGCGCGGCACGCGTTCCGGTGGTCATGGCTGGCCGGCTTCGTGTTTTTTCTCGTCTCGATGTGGTGGCTCTCGCACGTCACCGTCTTCGGGTGCCTCGTGCTCGCGGCCTATCTCGCACTGTACGTCGGGCTGTTCGGGCTGTTCGCGCGGTGGGCCTTCGCGCGCCGCCCGCCGCTGGCGGTCCTTGTGCTACTGCCGTCCGCGTGGGTGGCGCTCGAGTACGCGCGCAGCCATGTCATGACCGGCATGGGCTGGAACCTGTTGGCCTATTCGCAAACCGGGTGGACGGCGGTGATTCAGATCGCCGATCTGGCGGGCGCCTGGGGCGTCTCGTGGCTGATCGTGCTGGTGAATGCGGCGCTCGTCATCGCGACGGACCGCGCAGCGAAGGGGCGGATCAAGCGCCTGGCGTGCGCAGGGCTCGCGGGGGCGTGCGTGGCCGGGGCCCTGGCATACGGTGCGCAGCGGCTGACGCAGGTGATCAAGAAGTCCGCGAGCGTCCGCGTGGCGGTGGTCCAGGGCAACATCCCGCAGGATGAGAAGTGGGATGCGGAGCATCAGCCGCGGATCCAGGGAACGTACGACGCGCTGACACGTACGGCCGCGGAAGGCGGACCGGATCTCATCGTCTGGCCCGAGACGTCGGTGCCGGGCTACTTCGGGGCGGATGAGGCGCTGACGCAGCGCGTGCTGCGCCTGGCCGCCGACACGCGGCGCACGCTCCTCGTGGGGGCTCCGACCCTCCAGGTGACGCCGGGCGGCGTGCGGCTGCGCAACACGGCGGCGACTGTCGGGGCCGACGGCGCCATCGGCACCCGGCACGACAAGCTGCACCTCGTCCCATACGGGGAGTTCATCCCGTTCGAGCAGCTCGTGCCGTGGCTGCGCAAGGTCCTGCCGCCGATCGGCGATTTCACGCCCGGGGACGCGCACACCGTGTTCCGCGTGGCCGGGGTGGCGCCCTTCAGCGTGCTGATCTGCTTCGAGGACGTGTTTCCTGAGTTGGCCCGGCGGTTCGTGCGCGACGGCGCAGAACTCCTGTTCGTGATCACGAATGACGCCTGGTTCGGCCCCACCGCCGCGGCCTACCAGCACGCCCAGGCGTCCGCGTTCCGCGCGGTCGAGCTGAGGGTCCCGGTGGCCCGCGCCGCGAACACCGGTTGGTCCGGCTGTATCGATCCCACCGGAAGGTGGAATGAGCGGGTGCAGGACGAGGCAGGCCAGGAGCTGTTCGTGGCCGGCACGGTCACCTGCACGCTGCCGCTCGGCCCGGCACAGAGCCTCTACCTCCGGTGGGGCGACTGGCTGCCCATGCTCTGCCTCCTTGGAGCGTTCGTTAGTCTCGTTGCCGCTTGGAGTTCCGTCAGGTTTCGTTGACACACCGTCGACGCCGCCGTATAATCCGCACGTGGATCGCAACGACCAGGTCGAGAACCGCCACGACAAGCTGACGGCCCTGCGGAAGCAGGGCGTCTTGCCCTTTGGCGAGACCCGGTTCGACAAGGAGCGGTCCATCAAGGAGCTGGTGGACGCCTTTGCTGATGGGCAGCGGGTCTCCACGGCCGGCCGGCTGAGCGCCAAGCGCGGGCATGGGGCCTTGAGCTTCGCGGACGTGCGGGATGCCAGCGGGAAGGTCCAGCTGTGCGTGAAGCAGGACCGGATCGGCGAGGGGCCGTTCGCGTTCTTTCAGAATCTGGATCTGGGCGACATCGTCGGGGTGACCGGCGAGCTGTTCAAAACCAGGACCGGGGAAGTGACGGTCCAGGTGGCGTCGCTGACGCTGCTCGCCAAGGCGCTGCGGCCGCTGCCGGAGAAGTGGCATGGGCTCAAGGATGTCGAAGTCCGGTACCGGAAGCGATACCTGGACCTGATCGCCAACGAGCCGGTGCGGACGATCTTTAAGCAGCGCAGCCGGATGGTGCACAGCTTGCGCGCCACGCTGGAGCGCCGGGGCTTCATCGAAGTCGAAACGCCGATGATGCACGACATCGCCGGCGGGGCGGCGGGCGAGCCGTTCACGACGCACCACAACGCGCTCGATCTCGACCTGTCCCTGCGCCTCGCGCCGGAGCTCCATTTGAAGCGATTGCTCGTCGGGGGGCTTGACCGGGTGTATGAGATCAACCGCTCGTTCAGGAACGAGGGGTTGTCGACCAGGCACAACCCCGAGTTCACGATGCTCGAGGCGTACGAGGCCTACGGCAACATGGCCTCGATGATGCGCCTGGTCGAGGAGCTGATCTGCGAGGCGGCGACGGCGCTCACCCGCTCGCTCACGTTCCAGTATCAGGGCAAGCCCGTCGACCTCACGCCGCCGTGGGAGCGCGTCTCCTTCGCGCAGACATTAGAGGACATGGGCCTCAAGCCGGCGTCCTCCGAGGCGGAGATCCAGCGGGTGCTCGAAGCGAAGGGCATGAAGGTAAAGGGGCTGACGCGCTCGCAGCTCGTCCGGCTGGTGGAGCAGCTGTTCGATCCGTCGACGCGGGCGAAACCGCTGTTCGTGACCGACTATTGGACCGAGCTCTCGCCGCTGGCGAAGAGCCTGCCGGACAACCCGGCGATCACGGACCGGTTCGAGCTGTTCCTCGGCGGGATGGAAGTCGCCAACGCCTACTCCGAGCTGAACGACCCGATCGAACAAAGAAAACGCTTCGAAGCGCAATTAGAGGGGGGCAAGGGGCAGGAGACAGGGGGCAGGGGGAAAGACCAGCCCACGCCCCGTGCCCCACGCCCCGTGCCCCCAGAGCGAAGAATTGATGAAGATTTTTTGGAGGCGCTGGAATACGGCATGCCCCCGGCCGGCGGGCTCGGCATCGGGGTGGACCGGCTCGCGATGCTGCTGCTGGACCAGCCGTCCATCAAGGATGTGATTCTTTTTCCGCTCTTGAGACCCGAGGCGGAGCAAGGATTGTGATGCGCTACGAGTTCTGGCTCGGATGGCGGTACCTGTTCGCGAAGCGGCGGGAGCGATTCATCTCGCTGATCGCCGCCCTGTCCATCGGCGGGGTCGCGCTCGGGGTGGCCGCGCTCCTCATCGTGCTGGCGGTCATGAGCGGCTTCGATTCGGACATCAAGGAGAAGCTGGTGGGGACGAACGCGCACCTCATCGTGGACACCCCGGAGGGGATCGGCGAGAGCGACGACGTGATCCGCCGCTTGAGCTCGCTCGACCATGTCGTGGGCGTCGCGCCGTTCATCAGCGGCCAGGCGATCCTGCGGCTGCCGGACCGGGCGTATGGCGTCCTCGTGCGCGGCATGGACCTCAAGCGCGAGGTGCGCGTGAACCGGCTCGGCGAATACCTGGTGGTGGGGAAGCTGCCGCAGAACGACGACGAAGTGGTCATCGGCTCGGAGCTGGCTGCGTTCGCGGAGCTCAAGCCGGGCAGCCCGCTCAGCGTCATCTCGCCGGCCGACGGCAAGGACCGGCCGTTCACCGTGAGCGGCATCTTCCGCTCCGGGATGTACGAGTATGACGCGACCTTGATCGGGATCACGCTCGACCGGGCGCAGGAGATGTACTACCTGGGCGACCGCGTGACCGGCATCGGCATCCGGCTCGACCAGCTCGAGCGGGCCGACGCGGTCAAACGGGTCACGCAGGGCCTGCTGGGGAGCGCGTTCACGGTCCGGACGTGGATGGAGCTCAACCAGACCCTGTTCGACGCGCTCAAGCTCGAGAAGATCGTGATGTTTGTGATCCTGACGCTCATCATCCTGGTGGCGTCGGCCAACATCGTCTCCACGCTCATCATGATGGTCATCGAGAAGACGCGCGACATCGGCATCCTGAAGGCGATCGGCTCGACGGACGCGTCGGTCCGGGCGCTGTTCACCTGGGAGGGGCTCTTGATCGGATCGCTCGGGACGGCGCTGGGTGCCGCGCTCGCGTTCACGATCATCTGGGCGCTGGACACGTACCAGTTCGTCAAGCTGCCGAGCACGATCTATTACCTGGACCACCTGCCGGTCAGGATCGTCTGGGCGGATTGGTGGAAGACGATCGCGGCCGCGCTCGCCATCACGCTGGTTTCGACCATCTATCCGGCGCGCCAGGCGGCCCGCCTCACGCCGGTCGACGCGCTCCGCTACGAGTAGTCATGAAATGGCAGGTAAAATGCCCCTTCTGCGGTTACCGTTTCATGGTGAATGGTTCGTTTATTGGGGCGGCAGGACACAACAGCTGAATCCTCACGTGGTTATGCGCAACCAGCGTCGAGCTATGGACGTTCTCGTTCACGATGCGCGTGGCCGATCGCATCGCGGCAAGGGGACTCGGAACCAAGAGTACTATGCATACGGCAGGGAGATTGTGGCGCCAGCAGCAGGGCAGGTTATCACCATTATTGACGGAGTACCCGACAATGTGCCAGGCGCTATGAACCCTGACAGTGCCGCTGGAAACTGTATCATCATCCGGCATGCGCCTGATCGATTTAGCGTGCTTGCGCACATTCAGCCCTACACGTTTCGGGTCAAAGTGGGTGACCGCGTGAAACGCGGGCAAGACGTAGGCAGGTGCGGCAACAGCGGGAACTCCAGCGAGCCGCATCTGCACTTCCACGTCCAGACCACGGCGGTCCTTCATGACGGCGTAGGCATCACTCCCCTCTTTCGAGAGGTGCATGTCACTCGCGGCGGCAGTTCCCAATTAAACAAGCGGTATACGCCGCTCCGCGGTGACAGCATACGGCAAGCTACCAGGCGCTTGCCGCATGCTCTCCGGTTGAAGTAGGTATCATAAAGGGATCGAGAATTTTCTCAAGCATTATCGGGCAGTCACCGATTCATGGATGTTGTTTGATAATTCAGGAGCTGCTCCTCGGCTTATTGCGGAGGAGAAAGCAGGGAAGACGGAGATCTCCGATCAAAAGCTCTACGGCCAAATCGTAACATCAGCGGAGGGACCATGAGGAAAAACGGTGCAAAGGATGTTCAAGCACTTCATTCGGGTGCTGTGAAGGCCTTGGAACGAGCCGTCACAAAGGCGATCGCAGACCACAAATCAGCGGGAGTGCCTACTGCGATTTGGCGAGACGGAAAGGTTGTACATATATCTGGGGGTCGGTCGAAGGGACGACGCGGCCGTTAGGTAGCGAGCTGGGTGACCCTTGGTCGCACTCCTACACGATGCTCATACGGTTGCTAGAGAGATTCAGTGAGAAATAAGTCATGTGTCCCCGGAAGTCCGCGTGGTGATTCATGCTAGAAGCGCGGGAGTTGCGCAAGGCGTACCGGACCGGGACCACTGAGCTTGCGGTGCTGCAGGGCGTGACGTTGCGGATTGAGTCGGGCGCCTTCGTGGCCATCACCGGGCCGTCGGGGGCAGGGAAGTCCACCTTGCTGCACCTGCTCGCCGGGCTTGACCGGCCGAGCGGGGGCGACGTGTACTGGCAGGGGCGGCCGCTCTCCGGCATGAATGACCGGGAGCGGGCCGAGTTCCGCAACCTGACGGTTGGCATCGTCTTCCAGTTTTATCACTTGCTGCCGGAGCTGACCGCGGTGGAAAATGTGATGCTGCCGGGGGTCGTGCGCGGCGGGCGCCCGACCGCGGCGCTCAAGGAGCGCGCGCTCAGCTGTCTCGCCCAGGTGGGCTTGAGCGCGCGGGTGAGCCACAAGCCGAACGCGCTCTCGGGCGGCGAGCTGCAGCGCGCAGCCATCGCGCGGGCCCTCATCAACGAGCCGTCGCTCATGCTCTGCGATGAGCCGACCGGGAACCTGGATTCGAAGACCGGAGCGGAGGTGGCGGACCTGTTGATCAGCGTCGCCCGCGCGCGACGGATGAGCCTCGTGCTCGTCACGCACGAGCAGCCGCTGGCCGAGCGGGCGGATGTGATGGTGGCGCTGCGGGACGGCCGCATCGTCGAGGAACGGCAGTCAGGGAGGGTCCTCAAGTGAAGGTGTATCTGAACGGCAAGTTCGTGGAGAAGCGGCAGGCGGTGGTGTCGGTGTTCGACCACGGGCTCCTCTACGGCGACGGGGTCTTCGAGGGGATCCGCTCCTACGGCGGCCGCGTCTTCAAGCTGCGCGAGCACATCGACCGGCTCTTCGAGTCGGCGCACACCATCATGCTGCGCATCCCGCTCGACAAGCGCGGGATGGCTCAAGTGGTGAAGCAGAGCTTGCGGGTCAACCGGCTGCGCGACGCCTACATCCGGCTCGTGGTGACCCGCGGCGAGGGCGACCTGGGCCTCGACCCGCGCAAATGCGCGGAGGCGACGGTGTTCGCCATCGCCGACAAGATCCGGCTCTACCCGCAGCAGCTCTACGAGCGCGGGCTCGACCTCATCACCGTGGCGACGCAGCGCAACGTCCCCGAGGCGCTCAATCCGCAGATCAAGTCGCTCAACTACCTGAACAATATTTTGGCCAAGATCGAGGCCATCAACGCCGGCTACGAAGAGGCGATCATGCTCTCGCCCTCCGGCTACGTGACCGAGGCGACCGGCGAGAATATCTTCATCGTGAAGGGGCGCGCGCTCCTGACGCCGCCGCCGTATATCGGCGTGCTGCGCGGCATCACCCGGCAGACCGTCATGGGCCTGGCCGGGCGGCAGCGGCTGGCGGTGCAGGAGGAGCTCCTCACGCGGCACGACCTGTTCAACGCCAATGAGGTGTTCCTGACCGGGACCGCGGCCGAGATCGTGCCGGTCGTGAAGATCGACGGCCGGGTGATCGGCTCGGGGAAGCCCGGCCCGGTGACCCGGAGGCTCCTGGCCGCGTTCCGCCAGGCCACCCGCACCTCCGGCGAGCGGTACTAGGCCGGCGTGGTCGACGGGCCGTCGGGGTGGCTCTAGCAGCGGTTTTCGAAACCTGGTAGACTTAGTGAAGGCGCTGTCTGTCGTGCGGCGCCCGTGCTGTGCGGCGCAGGAGCGTCAGGCGATGGTTTGCGAGCTGTGCAAACAAACTCAAGCCACGGTCCACCTGACCGAGATCATCAACGATCAGATGACCGAGCTGCACCTCTGTGAGGCGTGCGCCAACCAGAAGGGGGCTCAGGTCGAGAGCCACTTCGGCCTCGCCGACCTCCTCTCGGGGCTGGCGGATTTCAGTAAGACGGCAGAGCCCGAAGAGGTCACGACCAGGGCCTGCCCGAACTGCGGGATGACGTACGACGACTTCCGCAAGGTCGGACGGCTGGGGTGCGGCGTCTGCTACACGACGTTCAAGCGGAGCCTCGGGAGCCTGCTCAAGCGGATCCACGGCTCGCCGGTCCACCTCGGCAAGACGCCGCTTCGGCTCGTCAAGACGCCGAAGGCGAAGTCCGAGCTGGCGGAGCTCAAGAAGAAGCTTGAGCGCGCCATCGACAAGGAAGAGTTCGAGGACGCGGCGAACTTGCGCGACCAGATCCGCCGGATGGAACAGGAGCACCGCCCGAAACCATGAAAGAGCTCGACGAGTTTCTCAAGCACCCCAGCGAATGGCTTCGCGGAGCCGGGCCGGTCTCCGACATCGTCATGTCGAGCCGCATCCGCCTCGCGCGGAACCTCGAGAAGTTCCCGTTCGCGACGCGCGCGACCAAGGCGTCGCAGGCCGAGGTGCTGAGGATCGTGCGCGAGGGTCTCGCGAAGTCCGCGACGCTGCGCAAATCCATCGTGTTCGAGATGGGAGCGCTCGATGAGGTGGACCGGCAATTCCTGGTCGAGCGCCACCTCGTGAGCCGGGAGCACATCGTGCGCCCGGACCACAAGGCGGTCGTGATCGGCCAGGGCGAGGCGATCAGCATCATGGTGAACGAGGAGGACCACCTCCGGATCCAGGTCATGCAGTCCGGCCTCAACCTGCCGGATGCCTGGTCGCTGATCGACACGCTCGACGATGAGCTGTCCGAGTCGATCCCCTACGCCTACACGACCGACTGGGGCTACCTGACCTGCTGCCCGACGAACACCGGCACCGGGATGCGCGCCTCGGTCATGGCGCACCTGCCGTCGCTCGTGATTACGAAGCAGATCAACAAGGTCCTGCACACGATCACGAAGCTCGGCATGACCGCCCGTGGCCTCTACGGCGAGGGGACGGAAGCGTCCGGCAACTTCTTCCAGATCTCCAACCAGGTGTCGCTCGGCCGCTCGGAAGAAGAGATCATGGAGAACATCGACCGGATCCTCAAGGAAGTGATCCATCAGGAGCAGGCGGCGCGCGAGTCGCTGATGACGAACAGCCGGACCCAGCTCGAGGACCGGATCTGGCGGGCGTTCGGCATCCTGAAGCACGCGAAAACCATGAGCTCGAACGAAGCGCTGGATCTGCTCTCGGCGGTGCGGCTGGGGGTGGACCTGGGGCTCATGAACGGCCTGAGCCGCACGACGGTGAACGAGCTGTTCATCTTCTCGCAGCCGGCGCACCTCCAGAAATTGGAGGGCAAACCGCTCAACGCAAAAGAGCGCGACACCAAACGGGCCGAGCTCATCCGGAGCCGGCTGGCGAGTCATCAGGAAAAATAGAGGAGCATTCGATGTTCAATAAATTCACTGAACGCGCCCGCAAGGTGATTCTCCTGGCGAAGGAAGAGGCCAAGCGGTTCAACCACGACTACATCGGCACCGAGCACATCCTGCTCGGCCTGATCCGCGAGGGCGAGGGCGTGGCCGCGGCGGTGCTGCAGAAGCTCGGCCTGTCGCCTGAGAAGATCCGGCTCGAGGTCGAGAAGCTCGTCCAGAGCGGGCCGAGCACCATGGTCTCGGGCGAGATCCCCTTCACGCCGAAGGCGAAGAAGGTGATCGAGCTCGCGATGGAAGAGGCGCGCAGCCTGGGCCACAACTACATCGGCACCGAGCACTTGCTCCTCGGGTTGATCCGTGAGGGCGAGGGCGTCGCCTCCCAGGTCCTCATGAACCTTGGGCTCGACTTGAACCGCGTCCGCAACGAGGTCATCACGCTCCTCGGCTCCTCGAGCCCGGCGCCGGCGGCCGGCACCGCCAGCCGCACGAAGACGCCCGCGCTCGACGCCTTCGGACGCGACCTGACCCAGCTCGCCCGGGAAGGGAAGCTTGATCCGGTCATCGGCCGCAAGGAAGAGATCGAGCGGGTGATCCAGATCCTCGCCCGCCGCACGAAGAACAACCCGGTGCTCCTCGGCGAAGCCGGCGTCGGCAAGACCGCCATCGTCGAAGGGCTGGCGCAGAAGGTGATCAAGAACGACGTGCCCGAGATACTGAGAGACAAGCGGGTCATCATCCTGGACTTGGCCCTCATGGTCGCCGGCACCAAGTACCGCGGCCAATTCGAGGAGCGCATCAAGGCGGTCATGGATGAGATCCGCCGGACCGAGAACGTGATGTTGTTCATCGATGAAATCCACACGCTGGTGGGGGCGGGCTCGGCCGAAGGCGCGATCGACGCCTCCAACATCCTGAAGCCAGCGCTCTCGCGCGGCGAGATCCAGTGCATCGGCGCCACGACGCTGGACGAATACCGCAAGTACATCGAGAAGGACGCCGCGCTCGAGCGGCGGTTCCAGACGATCGTGGTCGAGCCGCCGTCGGTCAGCGAAACGGTCGAGATCCTCAAGGGGCTGCGCGACAAGTACGAAGCGCATCACCGCGTGAAGTACCTGGATGAAGCGCTGGAAGCGGCCTCGAAGCTCTCCGACCGGTACATCGCGGGGCGGTTCCTGCCGGACAAGGCGATCGACCTGATCGATGAGGCCGGCTCGCGCGCGCGGCTCTCGGTCCTGACGGTGCCGCCGGAGGTCAAGGAGCTTGAGGAGAAGATCGAGCACATCCGCAAGGAGAAGGAGTCCGCCATCAAAGGGCAGGATTTCGAGCTCGCGGCATCGCTGCGCGACCAGGAGCGCGAGGCCCGCGAGTCGCTCGAACGGGTGAAGGTCGACTGGAAGAAGAGCAAGGGCGAGGCCACGCCGGTCATCACCGGCGAAGAAATCGCCTACATCGTGTCCAAGTGGACCGGCATCCCGCTCATCCGGCTCGAGGAGAAGGAGACCGAGCGGCTGCTCAAGATGGAAGAGGCGATTCATAAGCGCATCATCGGCCAGGAAGTGGCGATCACCGCGATCGCCCGGGCGGTTCGCCGCTCGCGGGCCGGCATCAAGGACCCGCGGCGGCCGATCGGCTCCTTCGTGTTTCTGGGGCCGACCGGGGTGGGGAAGTCGCTGCTCGCCCGGGCGCTCGCGGAGTTCCTGTTCGGCGATGAGGATGCCCTGATCCAGCTCGACATGTCGGAGTACATGGAGAAATTCAACGTCTCCCGTCTCGTCGGGGCGCCGCCGGGCTACATCGGCTATGAGGAAGGCGGCCAGCTCACCGAGCGGATCCGCCGCCGACCGTACTCGGTCGTGCTGCTCGACGAAATCGAGAAGGCGCACCCGGACGTGTTCAACATCCTCCTGCAGGTGTTGGAGGAAGGCCGGCTGACCGACAGCTTCGGCCGCCGGGTGGACTTCCGGAACACGGTCCTCATCATGACCTCCAACCTGGGCGCGGAAGCGCTCAAGAAGCAGGGCAGCATCGGGTTTGCGGCGTCGAGCGCCGAAGTGACCTACGAGAAGATGCGCAGCCAGCTCATGGATGAGGTGAAGCGGGCGTTCAAGCCCGAGTTCCTCAACCGGATCGACGAGGTGGTGGTGTTCCACCCGCTGTCGCAGGAGGAGCTCGTCAAGATTGTGGACCTCGAGATCGCCAATGTGAGCGAGCGCCTGCGCGAGCAGGGCGTCAATATCGACGTCGACGCGACCGCGAAAACGCTCCTGGTCGAGAAAGGCTTCGACCCGGTCTACGGGGCGCGGCCGCTCAAGCGCGTGATCCAGCGGTTCCTCGAGGATCCGCTTGCCGAGGCGGTGATCGCCAAACGGGTCAAGTCCGGGACCGTCATCCGCGTCTCCCGCAAGGGGGAGACGCTGGACTTCGAAGAGCAGCCGGCTGAGCGTCCTGCCGTCTCCGGGTAGTCCGCGCTCGTCGGGAGACCATCGCCGGCTACGGCCGCGAGCCGCCCACGCATGATCACACGCCTCAGCTCGTCGTTCGTGCAAACGACCGCCGCCGCGGGTGCCTGGGCGGTGGACCTGTTTTGGTATGCCGGCAGCCTCTGCCTCCTCCTCGCCCAGACCCTCGGCGAATGGCTCACCCGCCCGTGGCGCCGCCAGGCGATCATGCACGAACTCTGGAAAATCGGCGTCCAGTCCTGGTTCATCGTGGCGGTCTCCTCGCTCTTCATCGGGATGGTGCTGGCCTTCCAGAGCGCCTACCAGATGCAGAAGCTGGGGGCCGAGATGTACATCGCGAGCCTCGTGGCGCTGTCGGTGGTGCGCGAGATCGGCCCGGTGATCACGGCCCTGATCATCGCCGGGCGCGTCGGCTCGGCCATCGCCGCGGAGATCGGCACGATGAAGGTGACCGAGCAGATCGATGCGCTGGTGACCCTGGCCGCCGATCCGGTGCACCACCTGGTCGTGCCGCGGTTCATCGCCATGCTCGTGGCGCTGCCGCTGCTGACCCTCTGGGCCGACGCCATCGGCATCTTCGGAGGGTTCCTGATCGGCACGATGAAGCTCGGGGTCCTGCCGAGCCTGTATTGGAAGATGACGATGCTGCCGCTCGTCTTGAAGGACCTCTCGTCCGGCCTCCTCAAATCGGTCATCTTCGCCGCCATCATCTGCATCGTGAGCTGCTTCGAGGGCTTCCGGACCGAGGGCGGGGCCGAAGGCGTGGGTCGCTCGACGACAGTGGCCGTCGTGACCTCCTTCATCCTAATCATCGCGGCGGACTGCGTCTGCACCGCGCTCTTCTACTTCGTGTGGCGATGATCGAGCTCAAGGACGTCAGCAAGGCGTTCGACGACAAGCCGGTCCTCGACCACGTCAACCTCACCGTCAAACCGGCCGAGACGATCGTCATCATCGGGCGGTCCGGGTCCGGCAAGTCGGTGATGCTCAAGCACATCATCGGGTTGATGAAGCCCGAGGCGGGCCGCGTGCTGGTCAACGGGAAAGACATCAACGCGCTCTCGGGCCGCGAGCTCGACGCCGTGCGCATCAAGTGCGGGATGCTGTTCCAAAGTGCGGCGCTCTTCGACTCGATGACGGCCTTCGAGAACGTCGCGTTTCCGTTGCGCGAGCACACCGCGATGAACCGCGAGGCGGTCGAGCAGCGGGTGCACGAGTGCCTGCAGCTCGTGGGGCTGCCGAACGTGAATGAGCTGTACCCCTCCGAGCTCTCCGGAGGGATGCGCAAGCGCGTCGGCCTCGCCCGGGCGATCGCGCTGGGCCCGGAAATCGTGCTGTATGATGAGCCGACCACCGGGATCGACCCGATCATGGGGGATGTGATCAACGACCTCATCATGGCCTTGCGGGACAACCTCAAGGTGACGTCCATGGTCGTAACCCACGACATGCGCAGCGCTTATAAAGTAGCGGACCGGATCGCCATGCTCTACAATGGGGCCATTATCGCCATCGGCACCCCCGACGAGATCCGCCGCTCGGACAATCCCTATGTCCAGCAGTTCATCGAGGGCAAGGCGATCGGGCCGATTCAGGAAGGGCTGCCGGACCGCCGGATTCTGTCGCGGTGGTCGCCGCGCCGGTTCAACTGAGGAGAGATGGCACAGCGCTGGTCGATTGAGATCAAAGTCGGGGCGTTTGTGGTCGCCGGGGTGGCGCTCCTGATCATCTTCGTCTTCCTGATCGGCGACATCTCGACGGTCTTCCAGCCCGGCTACCGGCTGTACGTCCGCTTCGCGCAGGCCAACGGCATCACGGAAGGCTCGCCGGTCAATTATGCGGGCGTCGAGGTCGGCAAGATCCAATCGGTCGAGATCGTGTACCCGCCGGATCAAGAGGTCCCCCAGGTTCAGCTCGCGGTCCGGCTGCCGGACTATGTGAAAGTCCGGGCGGATGACGAGGCCGCGATCAGCACCTTCGGGCTGCTGGGCGAGAAGTATCTGCAGATTCTGCCCGGCGCAGGCGCCGGCAGCGTGCTCGGGCCGGACGGGCTGTTGATCGGCAAGCCCCCGGTCTCCACCGAGGACATCATCGAGCGCTCCAGCCTCGTGCTGAACGAGTTCAAGCAGACCCTGGAAGGGCTGAACAGCCTCGTGGGCGACCCTGAAGCGCGCATTTACCTCAAGGAAGCGCTGAAGGAGGCCCGCGACGCCACCCGCCACTGGAAGTCCTTCGGCGAGCGGCTCAACCTGGTCATGAGCCACGCCGAGTCCGGCCAGGGCAGCTTCGGCAAGCTCATGTACGACGACGCGCTCTACGAACAGGTCTCAGGGTTCGTCCAGGACCTCCGGGCGCATCCGTGGAAACTGCTGGCCCGTCCGAAGAAGCAGCAGTAAGACTCACCGCTCGTCCGTTCGCCATGGCGAAACTCGCAGCCCCGAAGCTCAAAGCGCTCTACGTCTGCCAACAGTGCGGGTTCCAGTCCGTCAAGTGGGCGGGCCGGTGCCCGGGCTGCAGCCAGTGGAACACCCTGGTCGAGGAAATCGTCGAAGAGGCTCCCAGGGGCGGCGCTGCCGGTCCCATCGAAGCGGTGGCCCCGCTCACCCTGGCCGAGATCTCGCTCGATGATACGGTGCGCGTCCACAGCGGCATCGGCGAGCTGGACCGGGTGCTCGGCGGCGGCCTTGTCCCGGGCTCGGTGGTGCTGGTGGGCGGCGAGCCGGGGATCGGCAAGTCCACGCTGCTCCTCGCGATGGCCGGTTCGCTGGCGGACGCTGGCCGCGGCGTGCTCTACATCAGCGGAGAAGAATCGCTGCGGCAGACGAAGCTCCGGGCCGAGCGGCTGGGCCTGGGCGGCTCCTCGATCGCGCTCCTCGCGCACACCCAGCTTGAGGTGATCACCGAGGCGATCCGCCACGCCAAGCCGGAAGTCGTCGTCATGGACTCGATCCAGGTGATCGAGACCGCGGCGCTCAATTCCTCGCCAGGCTCCATCGGGCAGGTCCGGGCGTGCGCGAACGAGCTGGTGCGGCTGGTCAAGTCGAGCAAGAGCGCGCTCTTCCTCGTCGGGCATGTGACGAAGGATGGCTCGCTCGCCGGGCCGAAGGCGCTCGAGCATCTGGTGGACACCGTGCTCTATTTCGAGGGCGAGCCGACGAGCGGGTTCCGGGTGCTCCGCTCGACCAAGAACCGCTTCGGCGCGACCCACGAGCTGGGCGTCTTTCACATGACCTCCGAGGGGCTCGAGCAGGTGACGAACCCGTCGGAGCTGTTCCTGAGCGACCGGACCGAGGCCGTGGCCGGCTGTATGGTGACCGCGAGCTTCGAGGGCAGCCGCCCGCTCCTCGTCGAAGTCCAGGCGCTGACCAGCCCCTCGGGGCTCGGGCTGCCGCGGCGCCGGACCGCCGGCGTGGATTTCAACCGGCTTTCAATGCTGCTGGCGGTTCTGGAGCGCCGCGTGGGTTTGGGCCAGCTCGCGTCGCAGGACGTGTTCGTCTCATCGCTCGGCGGCGTGCGGCTCATTGAGCCGGCGGCGGATCTGGGCATCGCGATCGCCATCGCCTCGAGCTTCAAGGAGCGGCCGGCCAGCCGGCGGGACCTCGCCATCGGCGAAGTCGCGCTGACCGGCGAGATCCGCCCGGTCGCCAATCTCTTGCAGCGACTCAACGAGGCGAAGCGCGTGGGGTTCGAGCGATGCTTCGTCGCGGCGTCACGCCATCACGAACCGGCGGTGGAGGGCATCGAAGTGGTGACGGTACGGCACGTCCGCGAGGCGGTCAACACCGCCTTGCAAGGGTAAAACCCATGGATCTTCGATTCGTGCGGCTCGGCTTCGTGATCATCAGCGCGCTGTTGGGGTCTCAGGTGATCGGCCTCAGCGCAGGCTGGCCCTACTGGCTGCGGTTCACGTCCGGGGCGGGCGCCGGCGCGTTCCTCGTGCTGATCGAGGCGGCCATCCATAAAGTCGGCCGCGTCTCGGTGCGCGGGTTCTCGGCGGCGGTCTTCGGGCTGCTGTTCGGGCTCCTGATGGCGAAGCTGGTGGCGGACGCGGTCGTCCTGATTCCGCTGGGGCCGGGGACGATGGCGACGATTCGCGTGGCGCTCACCTGGGCGTTCTGCTACCTCGGCATGGCGATGGCGCTGCGCGGCCGGGACGAATTCAACGTGATCATCCCCTACGTCCGCCTCTCCCGGCATGACCGGGGCGAGGAGTCGTCGCTCGTGGACACGAGCGCCATCATCGACGGGCGGCTGGTCGACTTGTGCAAGACGCGGTTCGTCGAAGGGCGGCTCGTGATCCCGCGCTTCGTCCTCAAGGAGCTGCAGACGGTGGCGGACAGCTCGGATCCCATCAAGCGCAGCCGCGGCCGGCGCGGTCTCGAGGTGCTCGGCCACCTGCGGCAGCTCACCACGGTGGACGTCCGCATCCATGAAGAGGAGCTGCCGGGCATCGCCGAGACCGACGGCAAGCTCGTGAAGCTCGCCCAGGTGCTGGGGACGCGCATCATCACCACCGATTACAACCTCAACAAGGTCGCTGAGCTGCAGAACGTCGGCGTCCTGAACGTCAACGAGCTCGCGCAGGCGCTGAAGCCCGTGGTCCTGCCCGGCGAAATGCTCGAGGTCAAGCCGATCAAGGAAGGGAAAGAGCACCACCAGGCGGTGGCCTATCTCGACGACGGCACGATGGTGGTAGTCGAGAACGGCCGCGCCCTCATCGGGCAAGCCGTCCGCGGCACCGTGACTAGCGTCCTCCAGACCGCGGCCGGGCGCATGGTGTTCGTGCGGCCGGACAGCGCTCCGCCGCCGCCCCTGAGGCGGTGAGCGAACGGGGACGGTTCTATTTTTCCGGTGAGGTACCGTTGATGGGGAAAGATAGAACCGTCCCCGACGTAGCAGCCATCGTTCCGGCGGCCGGCTCCGGCAGGCGGTTGGGCGGCCGGGTCCGCAAGCCGTTCGTCCGCTTGGCCGGGGTCCCCATCCTGATCCATTCGCTGCGGGCGCTGCAGGCCTCGCCGGACATCCGTTGGATCCAGCCTGTCGTGGCGCCCGGCGACCAGCGCCGGGTCGCGAGGCTCCTCGCGCGCTACCGGATCACGAAGGCGCTGCCGCCCTGCGCAGGCGGCCGGTCGCGGGCCGAGTCCGTCGCGAACGGGTTTGCCGCGCTGCCGTCCGCGGTCCGGTGGGTTCTCGTCCATGACGCGGCGCGGCCCTGCACGTCCCGGGCCGTGATCAGTCGCGTGCTGCGGCAGGCCCGGCGCTTCGGCGCCGCCGCCTGCGGGGTGCCGGCCGGGGTCACCGTAAAATCAGCGGACCGGCAGGGACGGGTCACCGAGACACTCGACCGGGAACGGCTGTGGCTCATCCAGACGCCTCAGGCCTTCCGGGCGGATTGGTTCGCGAAGGCGCTCGCGCGGCACCGGCGGCTTGACCGGTTTCCCGACGATGCGGCGGTGGTCGAGGCTGCGGGCTATCCGGTCCGGCTCGTGCCCGGCGAACCCCTCAATGTGAAAATCACAACGCCGGACGATTTGCTGCTTGCCGCGGTGATCCTGCGGCGCAGGAACGGGAGCCCATGAGAGTCGGCATCGGCTACGACATCCACCGGTTCGACGGCCCCGCCAGCGGGCGGGGCGTGCGAAATCGCCCCTTGAAGCTGGGGGGCGTCGTGATCCCGCATGCCCGGGGGCTGGTCGGCCATTCGGACGCCGACGTGCTCCTGCACGCGGTGGCGGACGCGCTCTTCGGCGCGGTGGGAGCGCCTGACATCGGCGAGCAATTCCCATCCTCCAACGCCCGGTACCGGAACGCCGACAGCCGGGCATTTCTCAAGGCCGCGAAGGCGGCCGTCCGGCGAAAAGGCTGGGCGATCGGCAACATCGACGCGACGGTCGTGGCCGACGCGCCGCGCCTCACCGGCCACAAGTACAAGATGAGCCGCGCGATCGGCAAGCTGCTCGCCATTCCCGCGGCGGACGTCTCGGTCAAAGCCAAGACCACGGAAGGCTTCGCGCCGGGCAAGCAGGGCATCGCCGCGCATGCCGTGGTGCTTCTCACGAAGCGGAAGGGGCGCGGGGCCGGATGACCTCGCTCCTGTGGACCGCCGCGGTCTTGGTCGCGCTCGGCGCGATCGTCCGGGGCGTCTTCGCCGAGGAAGTGAAGGCCTGCTTCGAGCGGGACCCGGCGGCGCGCAACCTCGTCGAGGTGCTGCTCACCTACTCGGGGCTGCACGTGATCATCTGCCACCGGATCGCGCACGCGCTGGACCGGATCAAGGTGCCGGTCGCGCCCCGGCTCATCATGACCATGGCCCGGATGGCGAGCGGCATCGAGATCCACCCGTCGGCGACCATCGGCAAGGGGCTGTTCATCGACCACGGCGTCGGGGTCGTGATCGGCGAGACCGCGGTGGTCGGCGACTACGTGACCCTGTTCCAGGGGGTGACGCTCGGCGGCACCGGCAAGGAGCGGGGCAAGCGCCATCCGACCATCGGCCATCACGTGGTGATCGGCGCGGGCGCCAAGGTGCTCGGGGACATCACGGTCGGCCACCATGCCCTGATCGGCTCAAACGCCGTGGTGATCCGCTCGGTGCCGGACGATTCGACCGTGGTCGGCGTGCCGGGCCGCCTCGCCAAGGCGAAGGACCGCCACGTGGCCGGGATCAACCTGGACCACACCCATCTGCCGGACCCGATCGCCGAGCGGCTGGAGCTGCTGCAGCACGAGATAGACGACCTCGAACGGCACCTCAAGGAACAGCGCGGCAAGCCCCAGGCGTGAGGCCGGGATGAAGCTCTTCAACACGCTCACCCGCCGCCTCGAGGAGTTCAAGCCGCTCAGCCCGCCGGCGGTCACCATGTACGTCTGCGGCCCCACCGTGTACGACGTCCCCCACATCGGCCACGCCCGCAGCGCGTACGTCTTCGATATCCTCCGCCGGTACCTCGAGTTCTCCAAGCACCAGGTGACGTTCGTCCGCAACGTGACCGATGTGGACGACAAGATCATCGAGCGGGCGAGACAAGAACTAGGGGCAGGGGGCAGGGGGCAGGGGGCAGGGGATATTGCAGGGAAGTGTCGGGAAGTCGCGGCCAGGTACCTCGCGAGCTACCACGAGACGCTGGCGCGTTTCGGCATCGGCGCGCCGACCAGAGAGCCGAAGGCGACTGAGCACGTCACGCCGGACATGACCGACCTGATCTCGACGCTGCTGATCCAGGGCGTGGCGTACGAAGCGAAGGACGGCGTCTATTTCGCCGTCAGGAAATGCGAAGGCTACGGCACGCTCTCGAACCGGACGGTGGATGAGCTGCAATCCGGCGCCCGGGTCGAGCCGGGGGAAGGGAAGCAGGATCCGCTGGATTTCGCCCTCTGGAAAGCGTCGAAGCCCGGAGAGCCTTCGTGGAACAGCCCCTGGGGGGCAGGCCGCCCTGGCTGGCACATCGAATGCTCAGCGATGAGCACGAAGTACCTCGGCGACACCTTCGACATCCACGGCGGGGGCGTGGACCTCGTTTTCCCGCACCATGAGAACGAAATCGCCCAGGCCCAGGCGGCCGGCAAGCCCTTCGCCCGGTACTGGGTCCACAATGGCCTCCTCACCGTGAAGGGCGAGAAGATGTCCAAGTCGCTCGGCAACTACCTGACCGTCGAGCAGGTCCTGAAGGACTACCCGCATCCGGATTACCTCAAGATCTTCTTCCTGAAGACCCATTACCGCTCACCCATCGACTACGCTCCGGCGAAGATGGACGAAGCCAAGAAGAACTGGGAGGAGTTTGAGCGGTTCTTCCAGCATTTCTATCAACAGCGGTTGGATGCGGCAAGCGGCAAGGCGCCCGGCGACTCCGCCAAGGCCGAGGCGGAATTCCGGTCGGCGATGGACGACGACCTGAACACGCCGAAGGCGATTGCCGTACTATTCGATTTGGTCAACCGCGGTCACCAACTGCTGGAATCGGGAGGCGAGCCGCAGCGAACGGCGGCGCGCGGCGTGCACGATGTGCTGGTGGCGTGCGGCACGACGCTCGGCCTCTTTCTGCGGGGAACGTCTCAGGAAGACCCCGGGGTGGTGGCGCGCGTGACCGGGCTGTTGGAGAAGCGAGACGCTGCGCGCAAGGCGAAGGACTTCACGCAGGCCGACGCGATCCGCGACCAGTTGAAGCAGGACGGCATTCTGCTGACAGACACGGCCGGCGGGACGCTCTGGCGGCGCGCCAGATGATTAGGGACAGCCACCGATTATTCAGCTGCCCATGCCCCGTGCCCCACGCCCCATGACCCTAAGGAAGGGATTATTCATTACATTGGAGGGGCCGGAGGGGTCGGGGAAGTCGAGCCAGAGCCGGCGGGTGGTCCAGGCGCTTCGCCGGATGGGCCGCGTCGCGGTCCTGATCCGCGATCCCGGCTCCACGGCGCTGGGCCGGCGGCTGCGGCGGATGCTGCTCCACTCCGACGTGTCGATCACTCCGCTCACCGAGGCGCTGCTGTTCATCGGCGGGCGGGTTGCGCTGGTCGAGGAACGGATCCGGCCGGCGATGGCGCGCGGGGCGGTCGTGGTGTGCGACCGGTTTCATGACTCCACGGTCGCGTACCAGGGGTTCGGCGGCGGCGTGGACCCGCGGTGGCTTGACCGGCTCGGGCGACAGGCGGTGCACGGGGTGATGCCGGACGTGACGATTGTGCTCGATCTCCCGGTGAAAGACGGGTTCGCCCGGCTGCACCGGTCGAAGGACCGCATGGAGCGGCGCGCGCTCCTGTTCCATACGAAGGTCCGGGGCGGCTATCTCACGCTCGCGCGGCGCGATCCCAGGCGCATCAAAGTGCTCGATGCCCGGCAATCGCCGGAGATGCTCCGGTCCCAGATCCTGAAGCTGGTTCAGCAACGGTTGAGATAGCTCATGGCGTGGAACGACGTCCTCGGACAAGAGTTGGCGAAGCGGGTGTTTAAGGAGCACCTGGCCTCTGCGCGCGTGCCGAACGCCTATCTCCTGGCCGGCCCGGAGGGGATCGGGAAGCGCCGGCTCGCGCTCGAGATGGCGAAGGCGCTGGTCTGTGAGCGGCGCGGCGTCGAGCCGTGCGGCGAATGCCGCGCGTGCGGGCAGGCGGACCGCGTCACGCACCCGGATGTGCATCTGATCGGCGCGCAGGAAGGCTCGGGCCTCATCCGCATCGAGGAGATCCGCCACGTGGTGGGCCGCCTGGCGCTCAAGCCGTACAGCGCGCCGTTTCAAGTCGCCGTGATCAAGGGCGCGGACCGGCTGACCGAGGAGGCGGCGAACAGCCTGCTCAAGTCGCTGGAGGAGCCGGGCGCGAGCGCCAAGTTCCTGCTCACGACGGCGCGGCCGCAGCATTGCCTGCCGACCATCCTCTCGCGCTGCCAGATGATCCGGTGTCAGGGCTTGGCGAGCGCCCTGATCGCGCAAGCGCTCGTGGAGTCGAAGGCCGTCGATGCGCAGGCCGCGGGCGTCATCAGCCGGCTGAGCGGTGGCAGCGTCTCCCGCGCGACGGACCTTGCGGCGCGCTGGGCCCAGCACCGCCAGTTTCTTGACCGGCTCGCCGAGGGGCAGGCCGAGGCATGGCTCTCGCAGCCGCTGCCGGAGTCGCGCCAGGACGTGGCGCAGCTCATCGACGGCATGGTGGGCTGGCTGCGGGACGTGGCGGTGGCTGCCGCCGATGCCGGCGAAGCCGTGCATGCCGGCTACGAGGCGCCGCTCGCCGAGACCGCACGGCGCGTGGACCTTGACCGCTGCCTCGAGACCGCCTTTGAGCTCGTGATCCTCAGGGAATCGATCGAACAGTTCGTGAATCCGAAGCTCGTCGCCTCGCTCGCGCGGGAAAAATGGCTGGCGCTGACGGTTGATGCCTAAAACCACGTACCTCACCACGCCGCTCTACTATGTCAATGCGGCCCCGCATATCGGCCACTCCTACACCACGATCGCCGCCGATGCGCTCGCGCGCTACCACCGGCTGCGCGGGGAGCCGGTGTTTTTGCTGACCGGCACCGATGAGCACGGGCAGAAGATCGCCCAGGCGGCGGCCAAGGCCGGCAAGGAGCCGCAGGCATTCACCGACGAGGTCTCCGAGCGCTTCCGGTCGCTCTGGGGGCGGCTGTCGATCCGGTTCGACGACTACATCCGCACGACGCAGCCGCGGCATGTCCAGGCGGTGCAGCAGATCGTGCAGCGGCTGAAAGATACGAACCAGCTCACGCACTCGGCCTACGAAGGCTGGTACTGCACGCCGGATGAAACGTTCTGGACCGAAGCCGAGGCCAAGAAAGCCGGCGCCCGCCCCGGCAATAGCGAAGGACGGGCCGGGGGTGATCCGGTGTGCCCTACGTGCCAGCGGCCGGTCGAGTTCGTGCGGGAAGAGGGCTGGCACCTGCCGCTTGAGCCGCACCGCGCCTGGCTGCGCGGCTACGTCGCTGCGCACCCGGACTGGATCCAGCCCGCCGCGCGGTACAACGAGCTGAAGAGCCTGCTCGAGCAGCCGCTGCCCGAGTCCCTGTCGATCACGCGGCCGAAGAGCCGGATCTCCTGGGGCATCCCGGTGCCGTTCGCGCCGGACCAGGTCGTCTACGTGTGGATCGACGCGCTCCTCAACTACATCACGGTGGCAGGCTACCCGGGCGACCCAAAGCGCTTCGCGGGCCTGTGGCCGGCCGACATCCATTTCATCGGGAAGGATATCCTGCGGCACCATGCGCTCTACTGGCCGATCATGCTGCACGCCCTCGGCCTGCCGGACGACCAGATGCCACGGCGAATCATCGCCCACGGGCACTGGAAGGTCGGCGAGCAGAAGATGTCGAAGTCGCTCGGCAACATCATCGATCCGCACGTGGTCATGGACCAGCTCCTGAAAGGACAGCCCAATGGGGCGGATATTTACCGCTATTTCTTGCTGCGCGAGATCCCGTTCGGCCAGGACGGCAGCTTCTCCGAGGACGCGCTCATGAAGCGCTTCGCCGCGGATCTGGCGAACGACCTCGGCAACCTCGTCAACCGGACCTGCTCGATGATCGACCGGTACCGGGGCGGCAAGATCCCCGCACCCGCCGCGAGCGACCCGCTGAACGCCGCCGCGGTCCACCGCGAGGTCGAAGCCGCCATGGCGGGAGCGGAGTTCTCCGCAGCGCTCGGCGCCATCATGGGCCTGGTCACGAAGGCGAACCAGTTCGTCGAGACCGCGGCCCCCTGGAAGCTGGACAAGCAGCCTGAGGCGGCGGCCCAGCTCGACCAGGTGCTGGCGGCCCTGGCTGACGCGCTCAGGATCGCCGCGATCCTCCTGGCGCCGTTTCTCCCATCGGTAGCGGGCGAGATCTGGCGGCAACTGGGCTGCACGGGCGAGATGCGCTTTGCCGACGCCGCGCGCTGGGGGCTCCTGCCGGCCTGGCAGGCGCTGGGGCCGCATCCGATATTGTTCCCGCGCGCGGAGGCGAAGGGATGACCCCATCGCTGCCGGGCGGGGTCATGCAACGACTGCTGCGCGGCTGGGGGCTCTACGCTGGCCTGGGCGCACTCATCCTCTGGCTGTACGTCATGGGCGCGTCGGCGGTCCAGATGGAGCTAATGCCGCCACCGTCCGCATCAAGCAGCGCCACGTTGGACTGGTGGCCGAGCGAGCTTGACCACGCGACGCTGGTGCGCCTGGCCCACGAGCAGCCGCAGCTGGCGGTGCTCGTCTCGCTCGTCGTGATCCTGAGCGCGCTGCTGTCGGCGCTGGGGCTCGCGCTCACGGTGCATGCGCTGGCGAACCGCAGGCTCCGGGCGGTGTGGCGGTTCCCCGGCCGCCCGCTCCCCACCTGGACGCTGGGAGAGGTCGGCCGCATCATGCTGCTCACCCTCATGATCGCGAGCCTGCTGCCGTTCGTGCGGGTGATGGCGCTGGGCCGCTTCGGGATGCTCGCGGACTTCCATCTGTGGCTCACCGTGTCGATGCTGTTCCTGGACGGCTTCGTGATCCTGCTGGCCCTCACCATGGCCGCCGGCAAAGGCCGCACGCCGCTGGCCGGCGCGGGATTTCCGCCGCGGCGATCGTTCCGGTCCATCGCGACGTCGCTCGCCGGCTACATCGGCGTGTTTCCCTGGATCTTCCTGCTCCTCTTCCTCGTGGCGCAGGTCGCCAAGGCGTTTAATTTTCAGCCGCCGGTCGAGCCGATCCATGACCTGATCTTCCGCGAGGACCGGGCCGATGTGCTCACGCTGACCGTGGTGCTGGCCTGCCTGGTGGGACCGGTCGCCGAGGAGCTGTTTTTCCGCGGCGTCCTCTATGCCGCGCTGCGGAAGCACGCGTCCCGGTGGCTGGCGATCGCCATGAGCGGGGCCGTCTTCGCCTTCGTCCATACGAACATCGTCGGCTTCCTGCCCATCATGGCGCTCGGGTGCGTCCTGGCCTACCTCTACGAGCGGACCGGATCGCTCGCCGGCCCGATCGTGGTCCATGTCCTGCACAACACCCTCCTCATGTCCAGCGCGCTGCTCATCCGGCGGCTGCTGTCCTACGTCTGAGCGCGCGATGTCCGGACCGTCCATCCGCACCATCGGTGAACGTGGAGTGATCAGCCGCATCCGCCGCCGGGCCGGGCGTTCGCCGTCGGTGCCGGTCGGGATCGGCGATGACGCCGCGGTCATCCGCACTGCGCGGGGGGAGCGCCTCCTGTTCGCGAGCGACATGCTGGTGGAGGGCGTCCATTTCCGCCGGAAGGACACGCCGCCGGATTGGATCGGCTGGAAGGCGCTGGCAGTCAACGTGAGCGATATCGCGGCGATGGGCGGGCAGCCGCGCTGGGCGGTCGTATCGCTGGGGGTGCCGCCGCAGACCCCGCTCGCGTTCACCGATGGGCTGTCCCGGGGGCTGCTCCGCTGCGCGCGGCGCTATGGCGTGGCGCTGGTGGGCGGCGATACCGTGCGCGCCCCGCAGGTCGTGATCGACGTCGCGATTCTCGGCGAGCCGGGGCCGCGAGGCCCGGTGCTGCGGCAAGGCGCCGGGCCCGGGGACGCGCTCTTCGTGACCGGACGGCTCGGCGGGTCGCTCGCGAGCGGCCGGCATGCGCGCGTCACACCGAGAGTGCGGGAAGCCCAGGCGCTCGTCCGCGCCGTGCCGGTGCGGGCGATGATCGATCTGTCGGATGGGCTGGCAGCCGATCTGGGGCAGCTGAGCCGGGCGAGCAGGGTGGCGCTGCGGGTCGAGGCGGCGCGGATCCCGAGGCAGCGGGGCGCCACGCTCGCCCAGGCGCTCTTCGACGGCGAAGATTTTGAGCTCCTGTTCGCGGTCGCCGCGCGCGATGCGGCGAGGGTGCCCCGGCGCCTGGGCGCCTGCGCGGTGACGCGCATCGGCCGCGTACTTCGCCGGGGCGCCGGGGTCGAGCTGATCGACGCGCGCGGGCGCTGTGCGAGATTGGCGCCTCGCGGATTCAGCCACTTCTGATAAGATAGACAGCCATGGCGACACGCAAGCGGACTGCACCTCAAGAGGCGCTGCCGGAAGAGCTGGTCACCGGTTCCGTCGAGGAGACCCAGGCGTTCGGCGAGCGATTGGGCCGCGCGCTCAGGGCCGGCGATGTGGTGGCGCTCTTCGGAGAACTCGGCAGCGGCAAGACGACGCTGATCCAGGGCATCGCGCAGGGGCTGGGCCGCGACGCGGCCCGGATCAAGAGCCCGACCTTCGTGCTCATGCGCGAGTACCCGCCAGTCCCATCAGGGCAGGGGGCCGCCCGCCCCGGCGATCGTGAAGGACGGGCCGGGGGGGCGGGGGGCGGGACGCCGCTCGTCCACATCGACGGGTACCGCCTTTCCGGCGCCCCGGCCGCCGCCTGGCTCGACATCGAGCAGATCTTCTCGCCCCATAAAATCACGCTGATCGAGTGGGCCGAACGGTTCGAGGGGCTGCTCCCCGCATCGTACGTCGGCGTCCGCCTGCGGCACGTGAGCGCGCACCGCCGGGCGATCACCGTGGCGGCGCATGGCGCGCGGGCCGAGGAGATCGCCCGGGTCGCGCAGGCCGCGGCGTCGGTGGAGCAACCGGCACCATCGGCGGATGGGAAGGACTCGACGTGACCATTCTCTCGATCGAGACGGCAACCAAACGGATGGGCGTGGCCATCGTGGACGGCGGCCAGCTCCTGTCGTCCTATGAGCTGCTGGCCGACTACCCACACGCGGTCGAGCTGCCGGGGGCGGTAACGCGCTGCCTCGCTGCGGCGCGCCTGCCCTTGGCTGCGCTGGACGGGATCGCGATCGACATCGGCCCCGGCTCGTTCACGGGCCTCAGGATCGGGCTCGCCTTCGCCAAGGCGCTGGCGTTCGCGTCGAAGAAACCGCTGACCGGCGTGGCATCGCTCGATGCGCTGGCGGCCGGCGTGCCGTTCGCCGAGGGCCTGGTGTGCCCGGTCCTCGATGCGAGGCAGCAGAATGTCTATGTGGCCCGCTACCACATGGAGCAGGGACAGCCGAAACGCGTCTCGGCCTACCTGTTGGGCCGGCTGGAGGACCTTGTGCCGGAGCTCAAAGAGCCGGTGGTGCTGCTCGGCGACGGCTGCGCGGTGTACCGGGAACAGCTCCTCGCGCGCTGCCCGAAGGCCCGCATCGCGGCTCCGGAATTCTGGCTGCCGGCAGCCGCGACCGTGGCCCGGCTGGGCCAGGTGCGCCTTGCCAAGGGCGAATTGGACGACCCCGCGAAGTTGACGCCGCTCTACCTCTATCCGCTGGATTGCTCAGTCCGCGGTCCGGACCGGCAGACAGCCGTCCTCCCCGCGAAAGTCGTTTCCGCCGCCTAAGCGGAGGCTTCCGTAACTCCTGTCACCGTGATATAATGCGCGATTACTATGCCTCAGAAGCTTAAGGGCGCTCAAATCCTGATCGAATGCCTCTTACGGGAGGGTGTCGACACGGCGTTCGGCATCCCCGGCGGAGTCAATCTGCCCACATTCGACGCGCTCTACCAGTCCACGATCAAGGTGGTGCTGACCGCCCACGAGCAAGGCGCCTCGCACATGGCGGACGGCTATGCCCGCGCCACGGGGAAGGTGGGGGTGTGCCTGGCCACCTCAGGCCCCGGGGCGACCAACCTGGTGACCGGCATCGCGACCGCCTACATGGACTCGATCCCGATCGTGGCGATCACGGGCCAAGTGCGGACCTCGGTGATCGGCAACGACGCGTTCCAGGAAGTGGACACGATCGGCATCACCCGGCCGATCACCAAGCACAGCTATCTCGTTAGGGACGCCAAGGACATTGCGCGGGTGGTGCGCGAGGCGTTCTACATCGCCAGAAGCGGCCGGCCCGGCCCGGTGTTGATTGACCTGCCTGTCGATGCCACGCTGGGCGAGGTGGAGTTCGACTACCCGGAGCAGGTGAACCTGCGCGGGTACCGCGTGCGCACGACCCCGCAGATTCAGCCCGAGGCGATCCGCCGCGCGGCCGAGGCGATCACGCAGAGCAAGCAGCCGGTCATCTACGCCGGCGCCGGGGTGATTTACAGCGGCGCCACCGCCGAGCTCTTCGAGCTGGCCCATGTGTTGAAAGCGCCGGTGACCACGAGCTTGCTGGGGTTGGGGGCTTATCCGGAGACGGACGCGCTGAGCCTGGGGATGCTCGGCATGCACGGCTTCGAATACACGAACCTGGCGGTGGCCGAGTGCGACCTCCTGATCGGGATCGGTGCTCGGTTCGACGACCGCGTGACCGGCAAGGCCGATGAGTTCGCCAAGAAGGCGAAGAAGATCCACATCGACGTGGATCCGGCCTCGATCAACAAGACCGTGATCGTGGACTTTCCCATCGTGGGCGATGTGAAGCAGGCGCTGCGCGAGCTGCTCAAGCAGGTGAAAGCGCTGGACACCAAGGCGTGGCTCTCCTCCATCGCCGAGATGAAGCGCGCGCGGCCGCTCACCTACAAGGAAAAGTCGCGCCTGCTGCCCCAGTACATCATCCAGCAGATCTCCGAGGCCACGAACGGGCAGGCCATCGTGGTGACCGGCGTGGGCCAGCACCAGATGTGGGCGGCGCAGTACTACCAGTTCAGCCGGCCGCGCTCGTTGATCACCAGCGGCGGCCTCGGCACCATGGGCTTCGGGCTGCCGGCGACGATCGGCGCCCAGTTCGGCTGCCCGGAGGCCGTGGTGTGGGACATCGACGGCGACGGCAGCTTCCAGATGACGTCGCAGGAGCTGGCGACCGCCTCGAAGCACAAGCTGCCGATCAAGATCGCGATCATGAACAACGAGTTCCATGGCATGGTGCGGCAGTGGCAGGACCAGTTCTACGGCAGCCGCTACGCCTCGTCGGTCCTGAACCCGGTGGACTTCGTGAAGCTGGCGGATGCGTACGGCTGCGCCGGCTTCCGGGTGGAGAAGAAGGACGACGTGCGCCCCACGATCGACAAGGCGATGCAGATCACCGACCGGCCGACGATCATCGACTTCCTGGTGGAGAAGAAGGAAGACTGCTGGCCGATGATCGCGCCCGGCAAGCCGCACTTCCAGATGATCGGCACCTTCGAGATGCTGAGCAAGGAAGGCGGCGTGCCGCAGATCCGGAAGGCCGACGCGGACGAGTCGAAGCTGAGTTTAGGCTGACGATGGCCGAGAAGCATACGATCTCGTGCCTGGTGGAGAACCACTTCGGCGTGCTGGCCCGGATCTCGGGCCTGATCAGCGCGCGCGGGTTCAACATCGACTCGCTCACGGTGAGCACGACCGAGGATCCGACCATTTCGCGGATGACCATCGTCGTGGACGCCGAAGGGCCGCGCCTCGAGCAGGTGAAGAACCAGCTCGGCCGGCTCGTGGACGTGATCGAGGTCAAGGAGCTCTTGGAAGGCCAGTACCTGGACCGCGAGATCCTGCTCGCGCGCGTGGATGCCAACGGCGCGACGAAAGCCGAACTTGAGCGGATCGCCAAGCGCTTCGGCGCGAAGCTCGCCGATTCCACCGACCGCTCCGTCGTCATCGAGGCGGCAGGCGATACCAAGGTGCTCGACCAGCTGGTCGAGCAGCTTCGAGCGCACAAGATCACCAAGCTCGTCCGGACAGGCCGCGTCGCGCTTGAGCGATAGGCCCGGCCGGTTTCCGCGATGATTCCATGGCCGATCGCGCTCCTGACCCTGTTCTACGGCGCCGTCGCCGCGGCGTCGGCGGCGATGACGTGGAAGATCGCGTCAGGAGCTGTCGAGCAGCCGGTCATCTGGGCGCTGGCGTGGCTCGCGCTTTCGGCCGGGGCGATGCTTGGGCTGCCGCTCCTGAAAGCGTGGGGGCGCCGGCTCGCGGTGTTCGGCTCGTGGCTCATGACGGCGCTGGCGCTCTCGCTGGCCGCGCTCCTGGTGTTGAACGGCCGGCCCGGGGGCGCCTTGCTCTCCACGCTCGGGGCGGGTGTGCACATCCTGATCTTGCGGTATCTCGGACGGCCGGCTGTGAAGGCGTTATTCGCGTAACCGCGCGCTCAACAGAGGGACTGTGATGGCGACCATCTATTACGACAAGGACGCGGACCTCAAGGCGCTGAAGGGCAAGACCGTGGCCGTGATCGGCTACGGCATCCAGGGCCGCGGCCAGGCGCTCAACCTGCAGGACAGCGGGGTGAAGGTCATCGTCGCCCAGCGTCCTGGCGGGCCGAACTTCGACCTGGCGAAGCAGGACGGGTTCAAGCCGGTCTCCGCGGCCGAAGCGACCCGGCAGGCCGACATGATTATCTTGCTCGCCCAAGACATGCTCCAGGGCGACATCTACAAAGAGTCGATCGCGCCGCATCTCAAGGCCGGCAAGACGTTGGGCTTCTCCCACGGCTTCGCGGTCATGTACAAGCTGATCACACCGCCCAAGAACGTGGACGTGATCATGATCGCGCCGAAGGGACCGGGCGCCTTGGTGCGCCAGCAGTACCTGGAAGGCAAGGGCGTGCCGGCCCTGGTCGCGGTGTACCAGAACCCTTCGGGTAAGGCCAAGCAGACGGCGCTCGCGTGGGCGAAGGGGCTCGGCGCCACCCGCGCCGGGGTCCTCGAAACCACGTTCAAGGAAGAGACCGAGACCGACAACTTCGGCGAGCAGGCGGTGCTCTGCGGCGGCGCCTCGGCGCTCATCAAGGCCGGGTTCGAAACGCTGATCGAGGCCGGCTACCAGCCGGAGGTCGCGTACTTCGAGTGTTTGCACGAGCTCAAGCTGATCACAGACCTCATCTGGGCGCGCGGCATCCAGGGGATGCGCCAGCGCGTGTCCGACACGGCGAAATGGGGCGACGTGAAGTGCGGGCCCCGCGTCGTGGACGCCGAGGTGAAAGCGAAGATGCAGCAGCTCCTGCGCGAGATCCAGTCCGGCCAGTTCGCGAAGGAGTGGATCGCCGAGCACAAGTCCGGCCGCAAGAACTTCACGCGGCTCATGACGCAGGATGAGAGCCACCCGGTCGAGCAGGTGGGGCGGCAGCTCCGCTCGATGATGCCGTGGATCACGCAGCAAGCCGGCGGCGCCAAGGCGGCGCCGAAGCGGACCGTCGCCCGCAAGCGGACCGTCGCCCGCAGCCGGTAACGCCCGGAGCATTCGCATGTTCGAAGGACAGGTGCAGGACCCGAAGGTGTTCGTTGCGGCGCTCAGGCAATACCGCGACGCGCAGGGCAATGAGGAGGGCGAGCTCGCGAACGCGCTCTCGCAGGCCATCATCACGAAGCGCGTGGACCTGGCCGAGGTGCGCCAGCTCCTCATCGACGGGTCGCAGGACGATCTGCTTGAAACGCTGGACGAGCTGACCGATTTGATCGAGCCGTACATCGAAGAGGGCGGAGTAGAGGAATGAGGCGCATCACGATTTTCGACACGACCTTGCGCGACGGGGAGCAGTGCCCCGGCGCCAGCTTGACGCCCCAGGAGAAGCTGGAGATCGCCAAGGTCCTCGCGCGTCTCGGCGTGGATGTCATCGAGGGCGGCTTTCCGATCGCCTCGCCCGGCGACGCGCAGGCGGTGCGGATGATCGCCGAGGCGGTCCACGGGCCCGTGATCGCGGCCTTGTCGCGCTCGCTCGCCGCGGACATCGACGCGGCGGCGAAGGCGCTGGCGCCGGCCAAGCGGAAGCGGATCCACGTCTTCCTGGCGACGTCGCCGATCCACCGGAAGTTCAAGCTGCGCAAGGCGCGGGAGGAGATCGTGCGCCAGGCGGTGTGGGCGGTCACATACGCCAAGAAGTACAGCCGGGACGTCGAGTTCTCGCCGGAGGACGCGTCGCGCACCGAGCCGGAGTTCCTGCACGCGGTCCTCGAGGCGGTCATCAAGGCCGGCGCCACCACGGTCAACATTCCGGACACCGTCGGGTTCGCGATCCCGGACGAGTTCGGCGGGCTGATCAAGAGCATCGTGGACGAGGTCCCGAGCATCGACCGCGCGGTCATCAGCGTGCACTGCCACAACGACCTGGGGCTCTCGGTGCCGAACTCGCTGGCCGCCATCGCGAACGGGGCCGGCCAGGTCGAGTGCACGGTGAACGGGATCGGCGAGCGGGCCGGGAACGCGTCCCTGGAAGAGATCGTGATGTCGCTCAGGATCCGCAAAGATTTCTACCGGGCCGTGACCGGCGTCGACACGACGCAGATCACCAAGGCCTCGCGGCTTGTCAGCACGCTGACCGGCATCGTCGTGCAGCCGAACAAGGCGATTGTCGGGGAGAACGCGTTCCGCCACGAGTCCGGCATCCATCAGGATGGCGTCTTGAAGCACCGGGCGACGTACGAGATCATGCGCCCGCAAGACGTCGGGTTGGGCGGGAGCAAGCTCGTGCTGGGCAAGCTGTCCGGCCGGCACGCCTTCGCGAAACGGATGGGCGGCTTGGGCTTCAAGCTGTCCAAACCTGCGCTTAACCGCGCGTTCGCGCGGTTCAAGGTGCTGGCGGACAAGAAGAAGCACATCTTCGATGAGGACCTGGTGGCTATCGTCGAGGATGAGCTGCCGCCTGAGCAGGAAGTGTACAAGCTGGCCTACGTCCACACCGCCTCGGGCAGCGACACCGTGCCGACGGCGACGATCCGCCTGATGAAAGAGGGCAAGACGCTGCAGGACGCCGCCTGCGGCGATGGGCCGGTGGACGCCTGCTACAAGACGATCGACCGGCTGACCGGCGTTTCGGCGGAGCTCGTGGACTACAACCTGCACGCGGTGACGAAGGGCAAGGACGCGCTGGGCGAAGTCACCGTGCGCCTGCGTTCGCGCGGCTTCGAAGTCAGCGGGCGCGGGGCGTCGACGGATATCATCGAAGCCTCGGCGAAGGCCTATCTCAACGCGGTCAATAAACTGATCTCTACCTCGACCCGTCGCTCGTATCTGAAGCGGCGCGCTGCACCACATCCCTAGTATGCCGCGTTCGGGGCATGGGGCATGGGGGATGGGGCATGGGACTTGTCACAACCCCGTGCCCCCTGTCTCTTGCCCCTTGCCCCAGTCTTTATGACGCGGCTCTTCGGGGTGCTGGGGCATCCCATCAGCCACAGCCTCTCGCCGGCCATGCACACGGCCGCACTCCGCGCCCTGCGGTTGGATGCGCTCTACACCGCCTTCGATGTGCCGCCGCGGCACCTCCGGCCGGTCCTCAAGGCGCTCATCCTCTCCGGCGTCGAGGGGATCAACGTGACGGTGCCGCTCAAGCAGGCGGTGGTGCCGCTCCTCGACCGGCTGGATCCGTCGGCGCGGCGGTTGGGCGCGGTCAACACGATCGTCGTGAAGCGCCGGCGGACGTCCGGCTACAACACCGACGGCGCAGGCTTCCGGCGGGCGCTGGCCGAGCTCGGCTGGCGCAGGCGAGCCGGCCATGCCGTGCTCCTCGGCGCAGGGGGCGCGGCCCGCGCCGTCGCCTGGGAGCTGGCGGCCGCCGGCCACCGGCTCACCATCGCGAACCGGCACCTGGCGCGGGCGCAGTCGCTCGCGCGGTGGCTCGCGCGCCGCGGCGTGGACGCGCGCGCCGTGCCGCTTTCGCAGGCGCCGGTGGCGCAGGCAGACCTGCTCGTGAATGCGACGACGGTGGGAATGCGTCCGGGCGACGGCCTGCCGGCGGACTGCTCGCGCCTGCGGCGGGAGACGATGGTCTACGATCTTGTGTATCACCGCGAGACGCCGCTGGTGCGGCTCGCCCGTCGGCGGGGATGTGTTGCGGCGGGCGGGGCCTCAATGCTACTATACCAAGGCGCTGAGTCGCTGCGGCTCTGGCTCCGCCGGGAGCCGCCGGTTGCAGCGATGCGGCAGGCACTCGCGGCGGCCCTGCGCGCAGCCAGGGCACGAGGGTAGCACCCATCACGCTGTTTGGCATCGACGTTCCGGTCTGGGCGGTTCAGCTGACGGTGTGTGCGTTCGGCAGCATCATCGGCAGCTTCCTCAACGTGTGCATTTACCGGATGCCCAGAGACCAGTCGGTCGTATTTCCGACGTCCCGTTGCCCGCAGTGCAAGCATCCGATTGCGCCATGGGATAACATCCCGGTCCTCAGCTACCTGTGGCTCGGCGGCAAGTGCCGGTACTGCCGCAAGCCGATCGGGTGGCGCTACCCGGTCGTGGAGCTGCTGTCGTCGGCGGCGGCGGTGACGGTGGCCGCGCGGTTCGGGCTGAACCCGGCGGCGCTCGTGTACTACGCGTTCGTCTGCGCTCTCATCGTCGCGAGCTTCATCGATCTGGAGTTCCAGATCATCCCCGATGAGATCAGCCTCGGGGGCCTTGTCCTCGGGGTGGCGCTCAGCGGCCTGCTGCCCGAGCTCCATGGGACGGACGCCCGGCTCATCGCGCTCGGCCGGTCGGTGCTGGGGCTGCTGGTCGGCGGGGGGCTCCTGTACGGCACCGGGCTGCTGGGCGATCTGCTGTTCCGCAAGGAGAGCATGGGGGGTGGGGACATCAAGCTCCTCGCGATGGCCGGATCGCTCCTCGGCTGGAAGCTGGCGGCGATCTCGTTCTTCCTGGCGCCGATCTTGGCGCTCGGGCCCGGGCTCTTCGTGCTGTTCTTCAAGAAGTCGCACGTGATCCCGTATGGCCCGTTTCTCTCGCTGGGGCTGCTCGTGGCGCTCTTCTTCGGCCCGGTGCTCCTGCGGGTGACCGGGGTCGATGAGCTGATCAACCTCCTATGGATGTACTACGGATGGCACTGAGATGCTGAGATTCTTGACGGCGGGTGAATCCCACGGCCCGGCGCTTGTGGCGATCCTGGAAGGCATGCCGTCCGGGGTCCCGATCGACCTCGCGCGGGTGAACGCGGAGATGCGCCGGCGCCAGCTCGGCTACGGCCGCGGGCCGCGCATGCAGTTCGAGCCGGACGCCGTGGAGCTCCTCTCCGGCGTGCGCCACGGCCTGACGCTCGGGAGCCCGATCGCGCTCACCATCAAGAACAAGGACGCCTCGATCGACCGCTTGCCGGTCGTGACGCAACCGCGGCCCGGCCACGCCGATTTGACCGGCGCCATCAAGTACGACCACCGGGACGTCCGCAACGTCCTCGAGCGGGCGAGCGCGCGCGAGACGGCGGCCCGCGTCGCGGTAGGCGCCTTGTGCAAGCAGCTCCTCTCGCCGCTCGGGGTCGAGCTGGCGAGCCATGTGGTGGCGCTCGGCACGGTGCGCGCGATGCCGCACGACGTGACGGTGGCCCGGCTGCGGGCGAAGGCGGAGAAAAGCCCGCTGCGCTGCCTCGATGCGGCGGCGGCCAAGAAGATGGTGCGCGAGATTGACGCGTGCATGAAGACCGGCGACACGCTCGGGGGCGTCTTCGAGGTGCTCGCCGAAGGCGCCCCGCCCGGGCTCGGCAGCCACGTGCACTACGACCGGCGGCTCGACGCCATCCTCGGCCATGCGATTCTGTCCATTCACGCGGTCAAGGCGGCCGAGGTGGGCGACGGGGTGCTGGCGGCCTCGCTGCGCGGCTCCCAGGTCCACGATGAGATTTTCTACAAGAAGGGCACGGGGTTCTACCGGAACTCCAACCGCTCCGGCGGCTTCGAAGGCGGCATGACGACCGGCGAGCCGGTCGTGGTGCGCGGATTTCTGAAGCCGCTCTCGACGCTGCGCAAGCCGATGCGGTCGGTCGAGATCAACACCAAGCGCCCGGTGGTCGCCACGGTCGAGCGGACCGACGTCACCACCGTGCCGGCCGCCGGCGTGATCGGCGAAGCCATGATCGCCTTCGAGCTGGCCAAGGCGCTGCTGTCGAAGTTCGGCGGCGACAGCCTCAAGGAGATCCAGCGCACCCGCGCCGCCTACCTGCGGCAGGTGGCGAGCTTCTGATGAACATCGTCCTGACTGGATTCATGGGCACCGGGAAGACCTGCGTGGGCAAGCGCCTCGCCAAGCGCCTGGGCTATAAGTTCGTGGATGTGGACCAGCTCATCGAGGCGGGCGCCAGCATGCCGATCCGCAAGATCTTCTCCGAGCGCGGGGAGCCGGTCTTCCGGCGGCTCGAGCAGCGCATCATCAGCCGCGTGGTGCATCGGAGCCAGCAGGTGATCGCGACCGGGGGCGGGGCTGTGGTGAACCCGGAGAACCGCACCCGGCTGCGGGCGAGCGGGCCGGTCATCTGCCTCACGGCGAGGCCGCAGACGATCGCGCGGCGCGTCGGCACCAATGCAGCACTGCGCCCGGTGCTGAAGTCGCAGGGCAGCGTGCTCAACCGGATCCGGGTGCTGCTCGGCCAGCGGGCGAACGCCTACGCCAAGGCGGACCTCACGATCGACACCAGCGATCTGTCCATCGAGCAGGTGGTGGAGCGCATCTGGGGCGCGATCAGCCCGTACCTGTGCAAGAGCTGGGACTACCTGCGCGACCACGCGGAGGAGCTCTCGCGGCGGTACGGGGGCCGCTACGTCGTGGTGGTCGACAACCGGATCGTGGCGTGCGGCGACACGCACCTCGAAGCCTATCAGAACGCCTGCCTGCGCCGCGCAGACTTGATGCGGCCCGAGCGCGGCAGGCAGGCCTCGCAGCGCCTCAGCCAGAAGCGGGACGCGGGCGTCTACTACATCCCGCTTCGTGAAGAATCTCCCACCGCGTTATACGGGCGCTCCTAGGGATGTCCAGCGAATGGTCCGACGCCTTGGAGGCGCCAGATCCGGGCCGATGCCAAGGCGCGACGACGACAGCGTACAAGGGCTACCGGTACGCCGAGGAGGAGCAACGCCGGCAGCGGCCGGAGATGGCGCCTCCCCATCGGACATCCATAGGGCGCGGCGGGCTGAGCGCCCGCCATCGTTGCTCGTCGCTCGCGTACTCCAGGGAGTACGCCACGCTCCTCGCGCCTCGGCGGGCATCCCAGCGCGCTCGCGCCAAGGCTGTCGCACCATTCACTGGACATCCCTAACGGATGGCCGCGCAGTCCTCGCGCCGGACGGCTCGCCAGGGCGGCCTTCGGCGCGTCGAGTACCGGTACATGAAAGACGGGCTCGGCCGTTACGCTCCCATCGTGTACCTACAGGCCTGGACCGGCAACCGGTGGCTCTACCTGCAGACGTATGTGGACTCCGGCGCCTCGTGGAGCGTCTTCCACGTCGATGTGGCCCAGCTCTTGGGCATCAAGCTCAGCCACGCCAAGCGGCGGTACATCGCGTTGGGCAACGGCACCGTGCTGCCGATCTACTTCCAGCGGATCAAGGTGCGCTTCGCCGGGACGGAGTTGACCGTGCCGGTGGGATTCTCCGACGCGCTGCGCGTCGGCTTCAACCTGATGGGCCGCGCCGGCTTCTTCGACCGTTTCGAAGTGAGCTTCAATGACCGCGAGCGGCTCCTCACGGTCACCCAACTGGCCCGCGCCTCGCGCTAACCTTCAGTCCCGTCGGTATGGTAAGCTGATGCATTCAAGGACATGATGCTGCAGCGTCGCGACCGGTACATTCTGCTCAACCTGATTCCGGACGTCGGTTCGATCCGGCTGCACCGGCTGTGCGAGGCTTTCGGATCGCTCGAGGCGCTCTGGGCCGCCGATGCGGCAGCGCTTCAGCAGGTGCAGGGGATCGGCCCGGTGCTCGCGGGGCGCCTCGCGGCAGCGCTGCAGCAGACCGGCCGTCTCGAGCAGGAGCTGGCGCTCGCCGAGCGCTCGGGTGTGCGGATCGTGACCCTGGCTGACACGGACTACCCGGCAATCCTCCGGACGATCCCTGATCCGCCGCTCGCGCTCTACGTCCACGGCACCCTGACCGCGGATGACGCCTCAGCCATCGCCCTGGTCGGATCCCGCGGAGCATCGCTCTACGGCCTCCAGTGCGCCGACCGGCTTGGGTATGAGCTGGGGCTTCGCGGCGTCACCGTCGTCTCCGGGTTGGCCCGCGGGATCGATGCGGAGGCGCACCGGGGAGCCCTGAAGGCGGGCGGGCGGACGCTCGCGGTGCTAGGCAGCGGGCTGGCCAGGGTGTATCCTCCTGAGCACGCCGGCCTGGCGCAGGCCATCGCCCGGCAGGGCGCTGTCCTGTCCGAGTTTCCGATGACGATGGAGCCGCTGCCGCAGCACTTTCCGCAGCGCAACCGGATCATCAGCGGGCTGTCGCGCGGTGTCGTGGTGGTGGAGGCGGCGCCGAAGAGCGGCGCCCTCATCACGGCCGACGCCGCGCTTGAACAGGGACGCGCGGTTTTCGCGGTGCCGGGACCGATGACCTCGGTGACGTCGCAGGGCGCGCACGCGCTCCTCAAGCAGGGGGCCCGGCTCGTCACGTCGGTGGACGACATCCTTGAGGAGCTGGGCATGAGCGCTCCGATCGTCGCGGAGACGGCGCCGCGCAGCGGCCAGGAGCTGTCCGCGCGGGTGCTGGCCTGCCTGGGCCGGCAGGAACCGGCCGATATCGACCGGATCGCGACCGACAGCGGCCTCGGGGCGGCGGAAGTGTCGTCGCTCCTCCTCGAGCTTGAGCTGAGCCGCAAGGTGCGGCAGCTGCCGGGGAAACGGTTCGTCCGGGCGCCGGAAGAATGGACCTGACCCTGAACGGCGAGGCGCGGGCGCTGCCGGACGGCACGACGGTCGCGCAGCTGCTCGAGCAGCTCAAGACGCCGGCCGAGCGGGTCGTCGTCGAAGTCAATTTGACGATTCTGAAGCGCGCACAGCACCAGGAGACGGTCTTGCGCGCAGGCGACCAGGTGGAGATCGTCCGATTCGTCGGTGGAGGGGGATAGGGAGCGCATGGCAAAGAACCTCGTGATCGTCGAATCGCCGGCCAAAGCGAAGACGATCAACAAAATGCTCGGCAAGGATTTCGAGGTGACCTCCTCCATGGGCCACCTGCGCGACCTGCCGGCCAGCCGGCTCGGCGTCGATGTTGAGAAAGAGTTCGAGCCGCATTACATCGTCATCCAGAAGCGGCGGAAGTTCGCCAAGCAGCTCCAGGAAGAGGCGCGCGGCAAGGACGTGATCTATCTCGCCCCGGATCCTGACCGCGAGGGCGAGGCGATCAGCTGGCATCTCGAGCGGCTGCTCCTGGATGATGACGCGGCGCAGGCGAAGAAGGCCGAGGCCAAGGCCGAGAAAGCCAGGGCGAAAGCCGTGGCGAAGGGCCTCGAGGTTCCGGTGCCGAAGCCCGCGAAGAAGGGGAAGGGGTCTCCCGCGTCGGCCGACGGCAAGAACGGCCGGAAAATTTTCCGCATCACCTTCCACGAAATCACCCCGCAGGCGATCAAGGCCGCGCTGCTGCATCCGACCACGATCGATCTGAAAAAGGTCAACGCGCAGCAGGCGCGTCGCATCCTCGACCGGCTGGTCGGCTACTCGCTGTCGCCGCTGCTCTGGAAAAAGATCGGGCGCGGGCTCTCGGCCGGGCGCGTGCAGTCCGTCGCGCTCAGGCTGATCGTCGACCGGGAAAAGGAGATCGAAGCATTCGTGCCGCAGGAGTACTGGACGGTCGAGGCCGAGCTCAAGAAGAGCGAGGGCGAGCCGTCCTTCAGGGCCCAGCTCGAGAAGATCGGGGACAAGAAAGCGGACCTGAAGAACGGCGCGAGCGCCGAGCAGGCCGCCGCCGAGCTCCGCAAGCAGTCCCCGCGGGTGACCGCGGTCGACGAGAAGGAACAGCGGCGGTACCCGAAGGCGCCGTTCACGACCAGCACGCTGCAGCAGGAAGCGTTCCACAAGCTCGGGTTTTCCTCGGCGCGCACCATGCGCATCGCCCAGCAGCTCTACGAAGGGCTCGAGGTCGGCGAGGACAACCCGGTCGGGCTCATCACCTACATGCGCACCGACTCGGTCCGCGTGGCGAACGAGGCGATGACTGCGGTGCGCGGGCTGATCCCGAAGCGGTACGGCAAGGACTTCCTTCCGGCGGAGCCGCGGGCGTACAAGTCCCGCAAGAGCGCGCAGGAGGCGCACGAGGCGGTCCGTCCCACGTATGTGGACCGGGCGCCGGAGTCGCTCACCTCCTATCTGACCGGCGAGCAGTTTGCGCTGTACCAGCTCATCTGGCAGCGCTTTGTGGCGAGCCAGATGGCGGACGCGGTCGACCGCGTCGTGGCGGTCGCGATCGGGGCGGGGAAGTACCAGCTCAAGGCGAACGGCCGCACGAACATCTTCGCCGGATGGACCCAGGTCTACCAGGAGGCCGACGAGAAGGACGAGGAGGACAAGCTGCCGGAAGGCGTGCTGCCGCCGCTGACGAAGGGCGAGCCGCTGATTCTGGCCGGCGTCGTCCCGAGCCAGCACTTCACGAAGCCCCCGCGGCGGTTCACCGACGCGTCGCTCGTCAAGGCGCTCGAAGAGGACGGCATCGGACGGCCGAGCACCTACGCGCCGATCATCCAGACGATCGTCTCGCGCGAGTACGTGGAGCGCAACGGCGGCAGCCTGATGCCGACCACGCTGGGCCGGACCGTCACCGAGATGCTGATCGAGCATTTCCCGGAAGTCATGGACCTCAAGTTCACGGCCGAGCTGGAAGAGGAGCTCGACCGGGTCGAGGAAGGCCACCTCCAATGGGTCAGCGTCGTGCGGCAGTTCTACACGCCGTTCTCCGCGCGGGTCGCCACCGCCCAGGAGAAGATGCGCGAGGTCAAGCGCGAGGTCATCCCGACCGAGTATGTCTGCGAGAAATGCGGCAAGCCCATGGTGATCAAGTGGGGCCGGTTCGGCCAGTTCCTCAGCTGCTCGGCGTACCCGGACTGCAAGAACGCCCGCCCGATCCCGACCGGCATCAAGTGCCCGCAGCCGGAGTGCGGCGGCGAGCTGGTGAGCCGGCGGGCGAGAGGCCGCCGGTTCTACGGCTGCTCCAAGTATCCGGACTGCCGCTATACCGCGCGCCGCTTGGCCAAGGAGGGCGAGGTCCAGGCTCCGGCGAAACCGGCGGGCGCTCCGGCGGATGATGCGGAGACGCAGGACGAGTGACCCCGCCACGGGCCGGCCGCCTCAGCTCTGAAGCCCGCGAGCGCGTTGACAGCTTTTTGCAGTATCTCCGGGACGAGCGCAACGCCTCGGACCACACCCGCCTCAACTACGCGGTCGACCTGCGGCAGTTCTTCTGGTTGACCGGGCCGAAACGGCTCGACGCGATTGACGCGCTCGACATCCGCCGCTTCGTCGCCGAGCTGTCCACCCAGCAGCACGCCCGACGGACGATTGCCCGCAAGCTCTCCTGCATCCGCAGTTTCTTCCGCTTCCTGTGCCGCGCCGAAGTGCTCGAGCACAACCCGGCCGAAGCCGTGCCGACGCCCCGGCTCGAAAAGCGGCTCCCCTCCTTTCTGGACGAGCAGCAAATCACCAGGCTCCTCGGGACTCCGTCGGCGAGGAAGTGGCAGGGGCTGCGCGACCGCGCGATCCTGGAGACGTTCTACTCGACCGGGATGCGCGTGAGCGAACTGGCGGGGCTCAACCGCGACGACCTCGACGAGATCTCCGGGACCGCGGTGGTCCGGGGCAAGGGGAAGAAAGAGCGGCTCTGCCCGATCGGCCAGACCGCCCTCGATGCCATCGCCCGCTACATGGCGAAGCGGCCGAAGCCGAACAAGCTCAAGACGCCCTACGCGCTCTTCGTGAGCCAGAAATGCACGCGGCTGACCGTCCGGCAGGTCGACCGGCTGCTCGCCCGTTACGTCCGCCTGGCCGGCCTGCCGAGCTCGATCAGCCCGCATAGCTTGCGCCACAGCTTTGCGACCCATTTGCTCGACCGCGGGGCCGATCTGCGCAGCGTGCAGGAGCTGCTGGGCCACGCGAGCCTCTCGACGACCCAGATCTACACGCACATCACGCCGCAGCGGCTCAGGAAGATCTATGACCAGGCGCATCCGCGCGCGTAACCGAGTGGTGAGTGGCGAGTGGCGAGTGGCGAGTACGGGTGCGCCATCTCATCACTCATCACTCGTCACTCTGCACTAATCATGTGGTGGCTGTACGAGCTCCTCTTCCTGATCGGGTTCATCCTCTACTTGCCGAAAGCGCTCTGGCGCCGCCGGCTGCCGCATGCCGGCTGGACGATGCGGCTCGGCCGTTACCCTGACGCGGTGACCGCCCGGCTCGGCGCGCGCCCGTCGATTTGGGTGCACGCGGTCAGCGTCGGTGAAGTCCTGGCGGCGAAACCGCTGCTGAAGGCGCTCGCGCAGGCGCACCCGGACACGCCGCTCGCGCTCTCGACGATCACGCCCGGCGGCTTCCACGTCGCCTCGAAGGAGTTGAACGGGCGGCACGTGGTCGTGTTCCTCCCGCTCGACCTGCAGCTCTGCGTGCGTCGGGCGCTCGACGCGCTCCGCCCGAAGGCGCTGTTCCTCATGGAATCGGAGCTTTGGCCCGTGCTGATCCGGCTCACGCATGCCGCAGGCGTGCCGGTCGCCGTCGTGAACGGGCGGATCTCTCCCCGGGCGTTCGGACGCTACCGTCTGGTGCGGCCGTGGCTGCCAGGGCTGTGGCGGCGGGTCTCGCTGTTCCTCATGCAGAGCCAAGCCGACGCGGACCGGCTGCTCGCGCTCGGCGCGCCCCCCGAGCGGGTGCGCGTGGTCGGGAGCCTCAAGTGGGATGCGAGCCTCGGATCCCGCCCCGTGCCGCAGCAAGTCCGCGAGGTGGCAGGGCGCTTAGGGCTGACCGCCGCAGCGCCGGTGCTCGTGGCAGGCAGCACCCATCGCGGCGAAGAAGACGCGGTCTTGGGCGCGTTCCGCGCGCTGCGAAGCCACCATCCGCAGGCGCGGCTGATCGTGGCGCCGAGGCATCTCGAGCGGCTGGGGGAAGTGGAGGGTCTGATCCGGGGCGCCGGGTTCGCCGGCCGGCGGCTGTCCGAGCCCGGAACCGCAGCGCCGTGGGACGTGGGGCTCGTGGATACCTTCGGGCAACTGCCGCTGTATTACGCGCTCGCGACCGCGGCGTTCATCGGCGGCAGCCTGATTCCGCACGGCGGGCAAAACCCGCTCGAGGCGACGAGTCTCGGGCGCCCGGTCGTGTTCGGACCCCACATGCACAATTTCGAGGCCATTGCGCACCAGCTCCTGGCCCACCACGCAGCACGGCAGGCGGCTGATGGGGCGGAGCTCACGGAGATCCTTCAGGAGCTGCTCTCCCGCCCGGAGGACGCCCAGGCCATGGGACAGCGGTCCCAGGAGCTGACCGAGCGGTTCCAGGGCGCCACCCAGCGCACGCTTGAACTGCTTGCGCCTCTGCTCGTACAATAGAGCGATATGGTGTCTCGTGCCCTCCACGACGCCTGGTGGCGTCTGGCCACGCAGGATCGCCCCGCCTCGCTTTCCGACGCCCTGGCCGCCGGGCTGCTGCAGGCCGGTTCGCTGGCGTACCGGGCGGCGGTCGGCTTCCGCAACGGGGCGTATGACCGCGGCTGGGCCAAGACCGTCGAGCTGCCGTGCGCGGTCGTCAGCGTGGGGAATCTCACGGTCGGCGGCGCCGGCAAAACCACCTGCGTCGAGCTGATCGTCGGGCGGCTCACCGCGGCCGGCCGGCGGGTGGCGGTGCTGAGCCGGGGCTATGGCGGCCGCCCTGGACCCTACTGGCTTCGCTGGGACCGCGGCCGCCTCACGCTGAACGGCGGGGAGCTCGCGGACCCTGGGACGGTCGCGGACGAGCCGCAGCTCCTCGCGCGCCGGCTGCCGGGCGTACCGGTCATCGTCGGCCCGAGCCGCGAAGCGACCGGGCAGCTGGCGTGCCGGGAGTTCGGGGCCGACACCGTGGTGCTCGACGACGGGTTTCAGCACCGGCGGGTCCGCCGCGACTGCGACATCGTGCTCATCCATGTCCGCACGCCGCTTGCGGGCTTCCGGTGGTTTCCGCGCGGCCCGATGCGGGAGAGCCTTACCGCCGTCCGCCGCGCGCACGTGGCCATCATCACCAAGGCGGACGAAGCGCTGGAGTCGGTCGCCGCGCTCAGCGAGCGGCTGCGTGCGATCAACCCGGAGCTCGAGGTGCTCTCCGCGGCCCACGAGCCGGTCGCGCTCGTGGATCCGCTCAGCGGGCTCACGCAGGATCCGAAGCCGCTGGCCGGCCACGGCGTGGGGCTCGTGTCGTCCATCGGCGATCCTGAAGGATTCGAGGCGACCATCCGGCGGCTGCACGCCTCGGTCGTGTGGCACCTGGCGTTTCCGGATCACCACCGGTACCAGCCGGCCGACTGGGACGCGATCCGCCGGCAGGTCGAGCGCCGGCGCCCGGACGCGCTGGTGACGACGGCCAAAGATTGGGTGCGGTTGGCGCCGCTCCTCGGGCGGGCGGAGGAGCCGCAGGTGCCGCTTCGCGTGCTGCAGGTCCGCATGGCGATTCTGGAGGGATCGGATCGGCTTGATGATCGACTGGCTCGCGTGTCTCCTCGTTAGGGTGATCGGGGGAGGGTGCTGCCTCCTGCCGTCCGCCGCCGCCGTCTGGATCGGCGAGCGGATGGGCGCGTTGGCCTATTGGCTGCAGCCGAAGCGGACGCGCATCGGCCTCCGGAACCTGCGCGCCGCGTTCGACGGGCGGATGGCCCCGGCGGAGCTGTCCGGCGTGATCAAGGACTGCTATCGCCAGCTCGGCGCCGGCTTGATCGAGCTGCTCCGCTTGCCGGTCATCGACCGCGCCTACATCGACCGCTACGTCACCCCGGAGGGCCGCCATCACTTCGACCAGGCGATCAGTTCCGGGAAGCCGGTCATCCTGCTGACCGGCCACTTCGGCAATTGGGAGATGTCCTCCATCGCGGCCGCGCTGAACGGCTACCCGATCATGGCGCTCGCCCGCGCCCAGGACAAGCTGCCGCGCCTGTACCGTTTGCTCATCTCGTACCGTGAGTCGAAAGGCTGCACGATCGTGCATAAAGGAGGCGCGATGAAGCGGCTCCTCCAGGCGCTGGAGCGCCGGCAGCTGGTCGGCATCGTCGGCGATCAGGCGAGCCGCCAGGGCATCGCCGTGGAGTTCTTCGGCCGTCCGGCGCTGTTCGCGACCGGCCCCTTCTCGCTCGCGTACTCGAAGGGAGCGCTCTTGCTGCCGGTGTTCATGCATCGCGTCCGGGGGCCGCACCACCGCCTGGTCATCGAGCCGCCGATCGAGCTGACCCGGCGGGAGCCGGAAGCCGCGGAGGTCCGGAGGGGGATCGAGCAGTTCGCCGGGGCCCTCGCGCGGCACATCCTCGAAGCTCCCAGCCAGTGGCTGTGGATGCACAAACGATGGAAGCATACGCAGGCGCGGCGGCTGTTGGTACTGAGCGACGGCAAGGCCGGGCATGTGAAGCAGTCGCTGGCGGTCGCCCGCAGCCTGCAGCGCCACCGGCCGGACACGGCCGTTGACGTCATCGAGATCCGCTACCGCCATCCGCTGGCGCGCGCGTTCGCGCTCGCCTGGAGCTGGTGGATGCCCCGCGGCCTGGGGGCGACGGCGTGCCTGCGGCTCGCCCTCACGCGCGCATCGGGGCAAGCCCTCCTCACGCGCTATGCCGACCTCATCATCTCGTGCGGGGCCTCCACCGCGCCGGCGAACGTCCTCTGGGCCGGCGCGAACGACGCGAAGTCGGTCGCCATCATGAACCCGGCGCCGCTGCCGCCGTCGCGGTTCGATCTGGTCGCGGCCCCTCGGCACGACCGCCTGCCGCGCCGGGCCAACGTCCTCCGGACGGCCGGCGCCCTGGTCGAGCCGCTGGAGAACGGCCGGGCAGGCGAGGCGCGCGGCCGGCTGCAGGCGCACCCGCGGCGGCGCGCGGATCTTGCGCAGCTGGCGGGGCGCCCGGTCGTGGCGGTCTTCATCGGCGGCGATACGCCGGACTACGCCATGGACGCGGCGTTCATCGACGCGCTGACGGCGCAACTCCGCGCCGCGTGCGAGGCACTGGACGGCTGGTGCCTCGTGACGACCTCCCGGCGCACGCCGCCGGGCGCTGCCCAGCGCCTGTCGGACGCGCTCGAGGACGACCCGCGATGCGCGATGCTGCTGCTCGCGCACCGCGATCCGCTCGACGGCACGATGGAAGGGATGCTCAGTTGCGCGACCGTCGCCGTGGTGACCGGGGAAAGCATTTCGATGGTGTCCGAAGCGTGCGCGAGCGGCCACCCGGTGGTGGTGACCGAGCCCCCGGCGCGGCGGAGCGCTGCGACGAAGCAGGCCCGGTTCATGCGCGAGCTCGCCGCCGAGGGCTACATCCGCCTGGCGCCGGTGGCGGCGCTCGCCCACGCCATCGAGCAGGCTCAGCGCGATCCCGCGCCGGCGAGGCGGCTCGACAGCCTGGCGACGGTCCGCGACTCCGTAGCGAAACTACTGTGAAGCGCGTGATGTCCCAGTACGCTTTACGCATGACGCATTCAACAACATGCATGTCCTTCAACTCCTTCCTGCGTTAACGGTCGGAGGCGTCGAGCGCGGCGTCCTCGATCTGGCGGCCGGGCTGGTCCGCCGCGGCCACCGCGTCAGCGTCATCTCCTCCGGCGGCTCCCTCGTCGAGCCGCTCACGGCCTGCGGCGCGATGCACTACCGGCTCCCGGTGCACGAGAAATCGCTGCGCGCCATGGCGGCGTGCGTGCCGGCGGTCACCCAGATCATCCGCGCTGCGGGCATCGATCTCGTGCACGCGCGTTCCCGCGTCCCCGGCTGGATCGGGTTCGCCGCGGCGCGCCGCGCAGAACGGCCGTTTATCACCACGGCGCACGGATTCTACGCGCCCCATCCGGCCTCACGGGTGATGGTGTGGGGGCGGGTCGTGATCGCCCCATCGGAGGCGCTCGGGCGCTACCTGGTCGAGCGGCTGGGGCTCCCGCAGGAGCGGCTGCGCGTCATCCCGCGCGGCGTGGACCTGACCGCCTTCGCGTTGACGCTGCCGCGCGAGCCGCATGACGGCCCGTGGCGGATCGGCTGTTTCGGCCGGCTGAGCCCGATCAAGGGGCAGGCGGTGGCGCTGCGGGCGGCGGCCGAGCTGATCCGCGGCGGCCATCGGATCCGGCTGTGCCTGGCCGGCGACGTGCCCGGGACGCCGGAGCGCCGGGCGCTCGAAGCGCTCGCCGACTCCCTGCGCATCACGCCGCATGTCGAATGGCTCGGGGTGCGGCACGACATGCCGCAGCTCATCGCCTCGGTGGACCTCGTGGCCGTGCCCTCGACGTATCCCGAATCGTTCGGCCGCGGCGCCTTGGAAGCGCTGGCGGTCGGCCGCCCGGTCGTCGCCTCGCGGATCGGCGCGCTCGCCGAGATCGTGGAGGACGGCGCGACCGGGCTCCTCGTAGAGCCGGGCCACCCCGCGGCGCTCGCGAAAGGCCTCGAGCGGCTGATCGCGAGCGAGCCGCTGCGGCGCGCGTGCGTCTCCGCCGGGCGGCACGCGGCGGAGACGCGCTGGAGCGCGGAGCGCATGGTCGAGCGGACGCTCGAGGTCTATGACGCCTGCCTGACCCGGCCGCGCGTGTTGATCTGGAAGCTGAGCGCGCTCGGCGACGTCATTCTCTCGACGCCGAGCCTGCGCGCGATCCGGCGGCACTTTCCGAAGAGCCGCGTGACGCTCGTAGTCGGGCGCAGCGCGTACGAGGCGGTGGCGCGCTGCCCGTACCTCGATGACCTCATCATTTTCGACCCCGCGCGCAAAGATCGCGGGCCGTTCCGGCAGGCGGCGTTCGTCCGCCGGCTTCGCGCCGACGCCTTCGACGTGTCCATCGACCTGCAGAACAGCCGCACGACCCACTGGCTGGCGTGGCGCTCCGGCATCCCGGTCAGGATCGGCTACCGCCGCAGGCTGCGGTGGCTCCTCAACCGCGGCGTCCGGCTGCCGAAGGTCATGCTGGCGCCGGTGGCCCATCAGCACTACTTGCTGCGCCAGGCGGGCCTCTTGACGGACGGCGACGCGCTCGAGCTCTGGCCCGTGGCGGCGGATGAGGCTCAGGCCGACCGGCTGCTCGCGGCAGCGCCCCGCGGTCTGCGGCTGGTCGGCGTGCATCCCGGCGGCAGCGGCCGCTGGCAGACCAAGCGATGGGACCTCGAGCGATGGGCGCAGCTGTGCGACGCGCTCGCCGCGCAGCAGGTCCAGGTGGTCGTGACCGGCGGCCCGGAGGAGCGCCCCCTGGGCGAGGCGCTGCGCCGGATGACGCGGACCGCGCCCCTGATCCTGATCGGGCAGACGTCGCTCATGGAGCTGGCCTGCGTGATCAAGCGGTGCCGGGTGTTCCTGGCGCACGACTCGTCCTCGCTCCACGTGGCCGCCGCGGTCGGCACCCCGACGGTGGCGCTGTTCGGGCCGACCGATCCGCGCCGCCACCTGCCGCCCTCCTTCACCGGGCAGGTGATCAAGAAGGACGTGTTCTGCAGCCCGTGCTACTCGCCGCGCTGCCGGACGGTCACGCATGCCTGCATGCAGCGGATCAGCGTCGACGAGGTGCAGGCCGCCGTGCAAGGATGGCTGGCCGGGCAGGCCCGCCCCGGCGATGATGACGGACGGGCCGGGGAGTCTGTCCCGCGATGAGGGTGCTGCACCTGACGTCCCACCTCAACGTCGGCGGCATCACGAGCTACGTCCTGTCGCTGTCCTCTGCGCTCAGCCTGAAGGGCCATGACGTGCTGATCGCCTCCGGCGGAGGAGAGCTCGAGGAGCGCGCGATGGCGCTCGGCCTTTCGCATTGGAAGTACCCGTTGCGGACGAGCGCCTCGCTGAGCCCGCAGGTGCTGTGGTCGGCGTGGCGGCTGGCGCAGCGCATGCGCCGCGAGCGGATGGATGTCGTGCACGCGCACACGCGCGTCGGCCAAGTGGCGGCGTCGCTCCTGGCGCTCTGGCGCGGCGTCCCGTGGGTGGCGACCTGGCATGGGTTCTATCGCCGCCGGCTGGGCCGCCGGCTCTGGCCGGCGACCGGCGACCTCACGATTGCCATCAGCGAACCGGTGCGGCAGAGCCTCATCGAGCGCTTCCGCGTGCCGGCGGCGGACATCCGGTTGATCCCCAACGGCATCGAGGCGGCCGCCTTCATGGGCACGCCTGATCCCTCGGCGCAGGCGCGATTGCGCGACCGGGTCCGGCTGCCGGCGGATGCGCGGGTGATCGGCACGATCGCCCGGCTCGTGCCGTCCAAAGGGGTGGAGGCGCTGATTGACGCCCTGCCGCATGTGCGCTCGGCGGTGCCGAAGACGCACCTCCTGGTCGTCGGCGACGGCGAGAGCCGCGACAGCCTGGCCCGGCGCGCGGTCGAGCGGGGCGTGATCGAGTCGGTGCATTTCGCCGGGACGCTGCCGGAGACGCGGACCGCCCTGTCGCTCATGGAGGTCTTCGTGTTCCTGCCGGCGCGCGAGGAAGGCTTCGGGCTCTCGCTCCTTGAGGCCATGGCGGCCGCGCGGCCGATCGTCGCGGTCCGCCGGGGCGGGGGCGCGCCGTGGGTGCTGCAAGAAAGCGGGGTCGGGCGGCTGGTCGAGCCGGGGGATGCGCGCGAACTCGCGCGCGCGATCGGCGCGCTGCTCACGGACCGGGGGGCGGCCGCGCAGAACGCCGCGCAGGGGCGCGTCGCGGTCGAGGCCCGGTACACCATGGCGCGCGTGGCCGAGCAGGTGGAAGCGGTGTACCAGGAATTGGTGCGGTGGCGATGACGCGGGTTCTGGTCGTGCTGCCTAACTGGTTCGGCGAAACGCTCTTCGCGACGCCGTTTCTGCGCGCGCTGCGCCACGGCCTGCCCGAGGCGTGGATCTCGACGCTGGGCTGGCCGCAATGCCGCGAGATCCTGCAGCACAACCCTGATCTGAACGCGCACATCGATCTCGACGAGCGGCACGCCCATCGCGGCTGGCTCGGGAAGCTCGACCTGTCGCGCCAGCTGCGCGGCGAGCGGTTCGATGCCGCCGCCATCCTCCGCAAGAGCCTCTCGAGGACGCTCTTGACCTCGATGGCCGGGGTGCCGCAGCGGATCGGGTTCGACGAGCCGAAGGCCGGGTGGCTGCTGACGCACCGGGTCGCGCGGCCGGCCGTCGCGATCCACAAGGCGGCGTCGTATTTGCCGCTCCTGGCGCCGCTCGGCATCGAGCCGCCCCGGCAGCCGGGGACGTGCACGTACGTGGTCAGCGAAGCGGAGCGGCGCGCGGCGCACGAGCGGTTCGGCGCCGCGTCGCACGATCGCCGCCCGCTCGTCATCCTGCATCCCGGCGCCAATTGGCCCCACAAGCGGTGGGCGCCCGCGCGCTTCGCTGCGCTGGGCGACGAGCTGGTCGAACGCCAGGGAGCCCGGATCGCCGTCACCGGCGCTCCGGAAGATGCCGCCACGGCGCTGGCGATCGCGGGCGCGATGCGCGGGCCATGCACCGTGCTGGCCGGCACGACGACGGTGCGGGAGCTGGCCGCATGCCTCGAGGAGGCAGCGCTCGTCGTCGCCAACGACACCGGCGTGCTCCACCTCGCGGCGGCGCTCGGGCGGCCGGTCGTGGCGCTCTACGGGCCGACGTCGCCGGCGATCACCGGGCCGCTCGGGGGCCCGCGCGGGACGATCGTCTTGCACCACGGGGACAGCTGCCCGCAGATCCCGTGCTACCGGCCGGACGACCCGCCGCATCCGGGGATGGATCGCATTACGGTCGAAGAAGCGTACCGTGCGGCCATCAGCCTGTTGGAGATGCCCAATGGCTGAGGGGCGGGGGGCAGGAGACAAGGGGCAAGGGCAAGTGGCTTTTCCCATGCCCCATGCCCCATGCCCCACGCCCCCGAGATTGGTGAAGCGGATTTTGATCATCGGCCCGTCCAACATCGGCGACGCCATCCTGGCCGGCGACGTCGTGAGCCTCGTGGCCGAGCAGTATCCCGGCGGCCACCTCACGCTGGTCGTGGGTTCGCGCGCGACCGCGCTCTTCGCGGACGACCCGCGCGTCCACACGCTCGTGGACGCGGGCCGGTACGACTCCGCGGCCGGCCGGCTGCGCCTCGCCGCCGCGCTGTGGCGGTTCCAACCCCATGTCGTCGTGGATCTGCGCCACACGCTGTACCCGCTGCTCCTCAAGCCGCTCTCGGCCTGGCGCTACCTGCTGCCGCCGCCGAGGACGCTGACCCACATGCGCGACCGCCATCTGTGGAAGCTCGCGGTCCAGGCGCCGGCGGCGGTGCGGGGCACGGCGCCGGGCGCCAGGCGGCAGCCGCTCTGGCTGAGCGCGCGCGACACCGCCCACGCGGAGGCGCTGCTCGCACGCTGGCAGCTCGGGGCGGGACAGCCGCTCGTCGTGATGTGCCCCGGAGCGCGCAGCCACATCAAGCGGTGGACCGCGGAGGGCTTCGCGCACGTCGCCGACCGGTTGATCCGCGAGCGCCGCGCCGACGTCGTCTTCTCCGGCGAGCCGGAAGAGGAAACCATCATTGACGAGATCACCGGCCTCATGCAGGAAAAGCCGCGCAGCGTCGTGGGCCGGATGACGATCCGGCAGCTCGGGGCGCTGATGCGACGCGCCGCGCTCGTCATCACCAACGACTCGGCGTCGCTCCACGCGGCCTCGGCGGCGGGGACCCCCACCGTCGCCGTCTTCGGCCCGACCGACGCGCGAAAGTACGGCCCGACCGCTCCGCGCGCGCGGACGGTGGCGCGGCGGCTCTCGTGCGCCCCGTGCGAGCGGCCGGAGTGCCGGTTCCACCACGAGTGCATGCGCTTCGTGTCCGCGGAGGAGGTCTACGGCGCGGCGTGCGAGCTCCTGGGCGGCCATGGCTGACGTGCCGGCGCCGGGGCGCATCCTTGTCATGCGGGTCGACCGCATCGGCGACGTGGTGCTCTCCACGCCGGTCCTCGAGGCGCTGCGCAAGGCGTTCCCGCATGCGTTCATCGCCGTGATGGTGCGGGACGCGTCCCGCGACGTGGTTGAGGGCAACCCGCACGTCAACGAGGTGATTCTCTACGAGAAGGAGGGGCGGCACCGGAGCTTCGGCGGCATGCTGGCGCTCGCCCGGCGCCTCCGGACCTACGACTTCGACACGGTGGTCGTCCTGCATCCCAGCGACCGGGCCCACCTAATCGCGCGCCTGGCCCGCATTCCGGTGCGCGTGGGCTACGCGCGCAAGTCCGGGTGGCTGCTGACGCACCGGGTGCCGCACCACAAGCACGAGGGGAAGCGGCACGAGGCCGAGTATGCGCTGGAGGTGCTCCAGGTGTTCGGCATCACGCCCGCGGCTGTGACGATGGGCGTGACGCCGGGGACGCCGGTGCCGTTCGTACCGGTGCACCCGGATGCGGCAGCGCGCGTCAGCGCCCGGCTCGCTCAGGAGGGCATCGCTCCGGAGACGGCGCTCGTCGTCGTACATCCCTCCGCGAGCTGCCCGTCGAAGCGGTGGATGCCGGAGCGGTTCGCCGACGTGGCCGACCGGTTGGTGCGCGACCATGGCGTGCGCGTCTGCCTCGTGGCTGGCCAGGCCGACGCGGGCTTCGCCGCGCAGACCGCCGCCGCGATGCGCGAGCCCGCCCTGAACCTCGCGGGCCAGCTCACCGTGGCGGAGCTGGCGGCGCTCTTGGCGAGGGCGCGGCTCCTCATCTCGAACGATTCCGGGCCGGTGCACGTGGCCGCCGGGGTCGGCACTCCGGTCGTCGCCATTTTCGGGCGCAATCAGCCCGGCGTGTCGCAGCAGCGATGGAGGCCGCTCGGGGCAGGGCACGTCGTGCTGCAGAAGGACGTCGGGTGCGTGAACTGCCTCGCGCACCTGTGCGACATCGGCTTCCTCTGCCTCACCTCGTTGAGCGCGGAGGACGTGTACCTGGCCGCGGCTGGCGTACTCGCGCGGCCCCAACCGGTGAATTGAGGTCGTGTCTCAATTTGCCGGGTCCTGCCGCCTGCGGGAGTCGCCGCTCCAGCCGGCCTCGCCACCGACGGCCCAGGCAAGGTCGGAAGGAACGCCCGACGAGGAGCGTTCTGGTCGGACGGCCGGCCTCCGCGGCGCTCCCTCCGGCGTCACCCCGCACATTGAGACACCGCCTGAATTGACTTTCGCGGACTTTCCCGATTAAATAGAGCGATGGCTTCCTCGAGTCCCTCCGCTCCGTCCTCCCGTGGCCCGGTGATCGCGGTCCTCCTCAGCCTGGCGGGCATCCTGTGCGCCGGGTACCTCATCTTCATGCATCTCGGGCTCATGCGCGGAGAGCTGGTCGGCGGGCTCGGCTGCGGCGGCACAGGGTTCGTGAACTGCCACGCGGTTACGTCGAGCGCATGGGGGTCGTTCGCCGGCGTGCCGCTGCCGATCTGGGGCCTGTTCGGCTATTTCCTCACCCTGAATCTCGCCTCGATCGCGTGGCTGTTCCCGGAGTCGCGCGCGAGCACCCTGGCGCTCCTGACCGGCCTCTCGGCGCTCTTCGTCCTCGCGGACGCGTGGCTGCTGTACGTCATGGCGGCGAAGATCCGCCATCTCTGCACCGTCTGCCTTGCCACCTATGCCGTCAATGTCCTCCTGCTGCTCACCGCGAAGCGCGCGCTCGGCTCCGGCATCGGAGCGGCGCTTGGACGCGTTCCCGCGGCCCTCGGCCAGTTCCTGCCGTCCGGCCGCCGGCCGTTCGCCATCATGTTCTGGGTGGTCATGCTCATGGTGGTGACCGGCACATTCGGGCTCCATATGGCGGCGACCTATGTGAGCCAGGGGAGTCCGGGCGCTGTCCGCGCGCACCTGGAGGAGTTTGTCGCCAAGCAGCAGCGCCTCCGGCCGGCGACCGAGGGCGATCCGACGATGGGCTCGCCCTCCGCGTGGGTCGAGCTGGTGGAGTTCAGCGATTTCTTCTGCCCGAGCTGCCAGCGCGCCTCGAAGCTCAACGCGATCATCGTCGCGGGGCATCGGGACGACGTGCGCTTCGTCTTCAAGAACTACCCGCTCGATTCGACTTGCAACGACGCGGTGCCGCGCATGGTGCATCCGGGGGCCTGCACGGTCGCCGCGGCGGCCGAATGCGCGCACCTGCAGGGCAAGTTCTGGCCGTTCCACGACAAGGTCTTCGAGGAGGGGCAGGACTACAACCTCGCGCACCTTGAGCAGGACGCTGCGGGGGTGGGGCTTGAGATGGCGGCGTTCCGGCAGTGCATGGCGAGCGGGGAAGGGCTGGCGGCCGTCACACGGGACATTGAGGAGGGCCGGCGGATCGGGGTCGGGAGCACCCCGACGTACGCGATCAACGGCCTGAAAATGCCCGGGCTCATGAGCCCGCTCATGTTCGACCAGCTGCTCAGTCTCCTGCGGGACACGGACCGCTAGGACCGATGGCGCGCGCGGTTCCCTCCGTCGGTGATCCGGCCCCGGACTTCACGCTCACGGCGGCCTCGGGCGAGGTGGTCGCGCTCGCTGCGCTGCGGGGGAAGCGCGTGGTCCTCTACTTCTATCCCAAAGACGACACGCCGGGCTGCACCAAGCAGGCGTGCGACTTCCGCGACTCGACGGAGCGCTGGACCGCGGCGAACACGGTCATCCTCGGCGTGAGCTGCGATGACGTCGCGTCCCACCAGAAGTTCACCGACAAGTTCCGCCTCAACTTCCCGCTCTTGAGCGATCCGGACACCAAGGTCTGCACGGCGTACGGCGTCTACAAGGAAAAGTCGCTCTACGGCCACACGTACATGGGCATCGAACGGACGACGTTCGTCATTGACGAGCGCGGCCGGATCGCCGCCGTCTTCCCCAAGGTCCGCGTCGAGGGGCATGCGGATGCCGTCCTCCAGACGCTCTCCGCGGCGCCCAAGCGGACCCCTGCCAAGCACCGCTAGGCGTCGCGCCCGACCGGGCCGCTCGGGCAGGTCCTCCATCCGGCGACGGTGACAACCGGCACAAAGCCAGCTACAATAGCCGTAGTGATGCCGGTGCACGCCGCTCCGCTTCAAGAACGACGCCGCTTTCCGCGCGGCGAGCCGCGGTTCGGGATCCAGCTGCTGCAGCCGCAAGGTCTGGTCGCCGCCGACAGCGTCAATGTGAGCCGCGGCGGGCTGTGCCTGCGGCTGTCGGCGACCCTCGAAGTGCGCTCGGTCGTGCGGCTACAGATGACGCAGGGACGCAGCGCGCCGAAGGCGGTCCGTCCCGTCGAGTGCACCGGGCGCGTCGCGTGGGTGATTCAGCGGCTCGACCTGCGTGACATGCCGCCGTTCCTCTACGATGTCGGCATCGAGTTCGTGGACCCGCCCCCGCTCCTGCGGCAATTCATCCTCCGCAACGGCGGGAGCCTGGCGGCGCTGGTGAAGCGCGCAGGCGCCACCAAGACCCTTGAGTCTGCGGCGATCCGCGGCCGGACGTACCTGCCGCGCCTCGGCCGGGAGCCGGGGAGCCCTCACCCATGGCACCTGGTGGTCCTCGTGGAGGGCACGCCGTGCTTCAGCGGTCATTACGCGTCCGAGCGCGTGGCGGTCGCGGCGTGGAACACGTTCAAGCGCCAGAAGGCCCGTCGGTAGGCCGCGCCCAGATGATCAAGATCGAAACCCAGTACGCCGTGTTCCTGGACAACCGCCCGGGGATGCTCGCGAAAATCTGCGAGCTCCTTGCCAAGGCCAAGATCAATATCCTGGCGCTCTCGATCCTCGATACCGTGGACCATGTTATCGTGCGCATGATCGTGGACAAGCCGAAAGAGGTCGAGAAGGTCCTGGCCGACGTCTCCGCGATGGTCCAGCGCCGCGATGTGGTCTTCATGGACGTGCCGAACCAGGTCGGCGCGCTCGCCGAGATCGCCCGGCGGCTGGCCGAAGCCGGCATCAACCTCGAGTACGCCTACTGCACGTCCTCGACGGCCCACAGCGCCGGCGCCATCGTCCTCCGCACCAACGACCTCGAAGCCACGATCAACGCCCTCAGTTAGTGAGGGGCAGGGGGCAAGAGACAGGGGGCAGGGGTCGGTCTCACGCGACCGTTTTTCCCGCGCCCCACCCCCCGTGCCCCTTGCCCCTCCTGTAGCGACTCAATGAAGGCTGTTATTTTCCGTCAGCACGGTGGACCAGAAGTTCTTGAGACGGCCGAGGTGCCGGATCCTGGGGCCGGGTCCGGGGAGATCCTCGTGCGGGTCAAAGCCTGCTCGGTCAACCACCTGGACCTCTGGATCCGCCAGGGCATCCCCGCCTACAAGATCCAGCTCCCGCACATCTCCGGCTGCGACGTCGCCGGGGTCGTCGAGCGCCTCGGCGCCGGGGTCGCGAGCCTCACGCCCGGCGACCGGGTGGTGCTGAGGCCCGGGCTCGCCTGCGGGCGCTGCGAGTGGTGCCGCCGGGGCGACGACAGCTTGTGCACCGAGTACGGCATCCGCGGGGCCAAGGTTCCCGGCGGGTATGCCGAGTTGATCAGCGCCAAGGCGGATGACGCGATCGTCATCCCGCCGGCCGTCACGTTCGAGGAGGCGGCCGCGTTTCCTTTGGTCTTCCTGACCGCCTGGCACATGCTGGTCGGCCGTGCGAAGCTGTCGGCCGGGGAAACGGTCCTGGTGCAGGCGGCCGGCAGCGGCGTCGGGCACGCGGCCGTCCAAATCGCCAAGCATTTGGGTGCGACGGTGTACGCGACGGTCGGCTCCGATGCGAAGGCTCCGAAGGCGAAGGCGCTGGGGGCGGATGAGATCATCAATTACCGTCGCGAGGTCCTCCACGAGCGCATCAAGGCGCTCACGGGCGGCCGGGGGGTGGATGTTGTCTTCGATCACATCGGTCCTGACGTCTGGGAAGGCAGCGTGCGCTCGCTCGGCAAGGGCGGCCGGCTCGTGACCTGCGGCGCCACCAGCGGGTCGAGCGTGCCGCTCGACCTGCGCTTCGTCTACTCCCGGCAGCTCACGATCCTGGGCGCCATGATGGGCACCCGGACGGAGCTTGAGGCGGTGGCCCGGCTGGTCTGGGAGCGGAAGCTCACGCCGGTCGTCGATACCGTGTTCCCGCTGGCTGAGGCGCGCGCCGCTCAGGAGCGCATGCTGGGCCGGGAGGTGTTCGGCAAGCTGGTGCTGGTGCCCTGAGCTTGGTAGCCACTTGGCGGCCCGCCTTCGCATCAGATATACTTATGACGTGCGCCCGTTATGGCCCCGCGTGCCCCGGCCTTGTCGCCGATAGCCGGTGCGGGGATGGCAAACTCTTCGCAAGGAGAGGACGCAAAGCCACGGGCCCGTTATCCTGATCGTGTAAGGGGCGGGTAGCCGGGTTGCCGGGCCAAATCGTGCTGATGGCACGAGCGTCCTTTCGCGCTCGTGCTTTTTTGTCGCCGGTGGAGGGTGGCATGACGCATCGACCGATCGGACCGACACGGAACCGCAGGCCCCGACAGGGCGGGTTCTTTTACGTGCTGTCCCTCGGTTTTGTCCTCGTGCTCACCATGACGGCCGGCTCGCTGCTCATGCGCGGCATCAGCACGACCAACCTCAGCGAACGCTCCCTCCGGCAAAGCCAGTCGTTGCAGCTTGCCGAGTCGGGCGTGGACCACGCCGCGTTCGCCCTCCGGACGGACAGCCTCTCCCTCGGCACGACCAACGCGGGCGCAGGCTCCTACACGATCCAGTCCACGGAAACGCTAAACGACGGCAGCCGCCAGGTGACCGTGCGGGGGGTGTCGGCCGGCGACGCGCGCCGCGTCGAGGCGATCATCCGTCTCACCCCTGCTTCCGTGTTCCAGCACGCGTTGTTCGGCAACAACGGGGTGACGGTCAGCGGGAGCGCCGAGACCGACAGCTACGATTCCCGCAGCGGCCTCTACAACGATCCGGCCAACAAGAGCCACAACGGCAACATCGGCACGAATTCAACGGCGAGCGGAGGTATCGCGGTGAGCGGCAGCATCTTCGTGGATGGGCAGATGACCGTCGGGCCATCGGCCGCTAACCCGGAGAGCTTGGTCACGGGCTTCAACTCGTCCTTTGTCACCGGCGGCACCTCTCCGGCGAGCAATGGCAACGACGTCATTTCCATGGGGAGCACGCTGCCGATGCCGCCGGTCACCGTGCCGGGCGGCCTGACCTGCAACGACGCGACCATCAACGGCAATGAGACGACCACGCTCGCTCCCGGCACGTACTGTTACCGCAACCTGACCATTGAAGGGAACGGCGATCTGACGACGAACGGCTCCGGCCAAGTGACGGTCTATCTGACCGGTGTCATGGTCGCGAAGGGCAATTCCGTGGTCGGGTACGCCCCGAACCCGAAACAGATGATCTTCCTGATGGCGCCCACCGCGGATGCGACCATCGAGCAGGGGACGATGACCGGTTCCACCCGGTTCTACGGAGCGCTCTACGGCCCGGGCTCCACCATCAACATCACCGGCAACGCGCAGATCTACGGCTCCATCATCGGCCAAACCGTCAATGTCTCCGGCAGCGCCGAAGTGCACTATGACAAAGCCCTTGAAGAATCCACGGTGGTTGGCGGCATCTACACCACCCGCATCATCGCCTGGCGCGACCTCGACTCCCAATAATTCAATAATTGGGGACAGGCACCAAGTATTCGCAATCCCCTTCGCTCAGCCAGCGCCATACCGCCTGCCCGGATTCCGCATCGATGACCCATAACTTGACAGGATTGGTAGGATATTCTATAGTTACAAGGTAAGCTGTTCCGGCCAACGATGAAACTCTCGACACGATCCACATACGGCATGCGAGCGCTGGTTGAGCTCGCGTTGACCTCAGGGCACGGCCCGGTCTCCGCCGCAGTCATCGCCAAGCGCCAGGAGCTGTCTGTCGCCTACCTTGAACAGCTCCTCCACCGGCTGAAGCGGCAGGGCATCGTCACCAGCATCCGCGGTCCCCGCGGCGGCTACACCCTCGCGAAGGAACCCCACCTGATCACTATGGCGGCAATCGTCCGGATTCTCGACGGAGCCAATGGTTCCGGCAATGGGAAAGGCCTGCCTGCCGCGCCGAAGGAGCGCGTCCAGGCAGGCGCGGCGCAGGCAGGCCGGCCGGCCGCACGGCGCCAGGCCGACAGCCACTCAAAGCCGCACGCCCAGGGGATCGCGGAGGCGGTCTGGCGCGGCGTGCACGAGCGGCTCATGCAGTCGCTCGACGCGGTGACTCTGCAAGACCTCTGCGACGACGTCCGCGCGACCGCGGGCGACCCGCTGGAGCACCGCTATGTGTTCCACATTTGATTGCGCGCACGATGCTCGGAAGCGGTGGCACGACGAAGGACGCGTTACGGACGCAGTACCTGCGTCGGTTGAAGCAGCAAAAGGAGGACGTTCGACGTCGCAAAAGTGACGCGATCAGGCGGAAGGTGTTTCGCCTGGCGGCGTTTCGGCAAGCCGAGATCATCTGTTGCTACGTGGCCTTGCCGTACGAAGTCCAGACATGGCGGATGATTGAAGAGATGCTCGCGCACGGGAAGCGGGTCGTGGTGCCGGTGGCAGTGAAGAGCCGCAAGCGGCTTTCGCTGTCCGAAGTGACGGATCCATCGGTGGACCTGGCACCGGGAGCCTACGGGGTGCTCGAACCCCGGCAGGACGCCCGGCGGCCGGTGCCGGCCAGGGACGTGGACTTGGTCCTCGTGCCTGCGCTGGCGTTCGACCGGCGGGGTCACCGGCTGGGCCACGGCCTGGGCTATTTCGACCGGTTCCTTTCACGGCTGCCCAAGGACACCCCGACCGTCGGGTTGGCCTACCGCTTCCAGCTGCTCGACCGCCTGCCGGACGCCCGCCACGATCACCCTGTCCAGTCCGTCCTGACCGCTTGACAGCTCCCGCCCGTCCCGCCAGCGGCGGGGCGACGGGGCTACAATGAGGTGAGGACCCCATGGTGTGGATTATCGTCAGTTCGCTCGTCGTCGCGGTCGCGGCCTTTGTCGCCGGGTACGGGCTGCGGGTGCTCAAGAGCCGCAAGTCCCTCACGAGCGCCGAACAAAAAGCGCAGCAGGTGATGGCGGAGGCGAAGCGCCAGGCCGAGGCGGTGGCCAAGCAAGCGCAGCTCGAAGCCAAGGACGAGCTGCACAAGCTCCGGCAGGACTTCGAGGACAAGACGAAGGACCGCCGCGGCGAGCTGAGCCAGATGGAAAAGCGGCTGCACCAGCGCGAAGAGCTGCTCGACCGGAAGCTCGACCAGCTCGACCGGAAAGAAAAGGAGGGCGCCGAGCGCGACCGCCAGTTCAGCACGCGCGAGCAGGCGCTCAAGGCGAAAGACGACCTGATGAGCCAGCTCATCAACGAGGAGAAGGAGAAGCTCAAGACGATCGCGGGCTTGAACACCGACGACGCCAAGCAGCTCCTCCTCGCGCGCCTCGAGCAGGATTGCCGCTCCGAGGCCGGCATGGTCATCAAGCAGGTGGAGGAGGACACGAAGCGCGACGCGCAGGCCATCGCGAAGCGCGTCCTCGTCGAAACGATGCAGCGCTGCGCCGCCGAGTTCACCGTGGAATCCACAACCGCCGTCATGCACCTGCCCAATGAGGACATGAAGGGCCGTATCATCGGCCGGGAAGGGCGCAACATCAAGGCGTTCGAACTGGCCACCGGGGTGGACCTCATCGTCGACGACACGCCGGACGTCGTGACGCTCTCCTCGTTCGACACGGTGCGCCGCGAGATCGCCAAACAGTCGCTCGAGCGGCTCATGTCGGACGGCCGCATCCACCCCGCCCGGATCGAGGAAGTGGTGGAGAAGGTGAAGAAGGAGTTCCAGCAGCACCTGATCCAGGAGGGGGAGAAGACCATCAACGAGCTCGGGGCGCACAACGTGAACCACGAGCTCATCAAACTAATGGGCCGGCTGCGCTACCGCACCAGCTACGGCCAGAACGTGCTGGTCCACTGCAAGGAGACCGGCTATCTCGCGGGCATGGTGGCCGCGGAGCTCGGGCTCGACCAGCGGCTCGCGAGGCGCTGCGGGCTCCTGCACGACATCGGAAAGGCCGTGAGCCATGAAGTGGAAGGGCCGCACGCGATCATCGGTGCTGAGCTCGCCAAGAAGTACGGCGAATCGCAGGAGGTGGTCCATGCCATCGAGGCGCACCATGAGGACGTGGCCCCGACGTCGCTGTACGCGGTGCTCACCATCATCGCCGACTCGATCAGCGGCTCGCGTCCCGGCGCGCGCGGCGACACGCTCGAGAACTACGTCAAGCGGCTGAAGGCCCTCGAGGAGATCTGCGACTCGTTCACCGGGGTCGAGAAAGCGTACGCGATCCAGGCCGGGCGCGAGGTGCGGGTGATCGTGCAGCCGGAGCGGGTGACCGACCTCGAGGCGATCGCGCTCTCCCGCGAAATCAAGCGGAAGGTCGAGGGCTCGATCGAGTTCCCCGGTCAGATCAAGATCACCGTGATCCGGGAGACCCGGTCCATCGAATACGCTCGGTAAATGAAGATCCTCCTGATCGGCGACATCGTGGGGCGGCCGGGGCGCGTGATCGTCGAGCGCGAGGTCATCCGGATGCGCGAGGAGCAGGGCATCGACTTCGTCGTCGCCAACTGCGAGAACGCGGCCGGCGGCGCCGGCATCACGCCCACGATCGCCGACGACCTGTTCCGCGCCGGAGTGGACGTGCTCACCTCCGGCAACCACGTCTGGCGGAAGAAAGAGGCGCTGGATCTCCTCAAGCGCGACCCACGGGTGCTTCGCCCGGCCAACTATCCGGATGCAGCGCCGGGCAGCGGGTCCACCATTGCCGAGACGCTCTCGGGGCAGAAGGTCGGCGTCCTCAACGTCATGGGCCGGGTCTTCATGGAGCCGCTTGACTGCCCGTTCCGGGCGGCGGAGCGCGAGCTCGCGCGCCTCAAGCTCGTCACGCCGGTCATCATCGTGGACATGCACGCCGAGGCGACCAGCGAGAAGGTGGCGATGGGCTGGTACCTCGACGGCCGGGTCTCGTGCGTCTTCGGCACCCATACGCACATCCCGACCGCGGATGAGCGGATCTTGCCCAAGGGCACCGGGTTCATCACCGACGTCGGCATGACCGGGCCGTACGACTCGGTGATCGGCCGGCGGGTGGACCAGATCCTCGAGCGGTTCCTGACCAGCATGCCGCACAAGTCCGACGTGGCGGAGGAGAACATCCAGCTGCGCGGCCTGATCGTCGAGGTCAACCCCAAGAGCGGCAAAGCCGTCAGCGTGGAGCGCGTCACGAAAGTGCTGGACGAGGCGGTCCATGGCAGTGGAGACTGAGGCGTCACGCCAGACCCAGTCGACCGCGCCGGCGTTCACCGTCGGCCAGGTCGTCTCCCGCATCAAGGCGCTCATCGAGGCGCAATTCCCCGCGCCGATGTGGATCGAGGGCGAGCTCTCCAACGTCAGCTACCCGGCCTCCGGCCACATCTATTTCAGCCTCGTCGACGAACAGCTGACCGACCGGTTCGGCCAGCGGCTCGTGCTGCCGTGCGCCTTCTATCGCGGCATGAACCAGAACCTTAAGTTCAAGCTCGCCGACGGGCTCAAGGTGGTCTGCCTCGGGCAGGTGACCACCTACGAGCGGCAAGGGCAGTACCAGCTCAAAGTGATGCGGGCGCTGCCCAAGGGCAAGGGCGAGCTGCAGCTGGCCTTCGAGCAGCTCAAGAAGCGGCTGCAGGATGAGGGCCTGTTCGATGACGCGCGCAAGCGGCCCATTCCGGCGCTTCCGGGGCGCGTCGGCATTGTGACCTCGCGGACCGGGTCGGCCATTCACGACATGGTGAGCAAGCTGCGCGGGTGGTTCCATGTCGTCATCTTTCCGGTCAAGGTGCAGGGGGACGGGGCGGCCAGGGAGATCGCCGCGGCGATCGGCCTAGCCAACCGCCTCAAGGCCGCCGATGTCTTGATCGTGGGGCGGGGCGGCGGCAGCGTCGAGGACCTCTGGGCGTTCAACGAGGAGCCGGTGGCGCGTGCGATCGCCGCCTCCGCCATTCCGGTCATCTCCGCGGTCGGCCATGAAGATGATTGGACGATCAGCGACTATGTGGCCGACCTGCGGGCCTCCACGCCGACCGACGCAGTCAAGCGCCTGGTTCATGAGCAGGAGGCGTTCGCCGAGGCGTCCGGCCGGCTGGCCGATCTCCTGGTGGAGACGATGCGGCGCGCGCTGGATGACGAGGAGCAACACCTCGCATCGCTGGGCGGCCGGTTGAGGCTGTTGCACCCCCTGAACCAGCTCACCCGGTACCGCGACCGGGCCTACGAGCTTCAGCTTCAGCTTTCGACCAAAATGGACTATACTGTAGGGACCTTGGAGCGGGGGCTGCAGGCGCTGTCCGGACGGCTTCAGGCGCTCAGCCCGCTCGCCGTACTCGCCCGGGGCTACAGCATCACCACCAAGCTTCCTGACGGCCGGATCATCACCTCGGCCGGCCGGCTGCGCGCCGGAGATGAGCTCCAGACCCTTGTGGCCAAGGGCCGCATCATCAGCATCGTGAAGCAGACCATCAACGAACCGCCGTCAGAGCCGTAATGGCCCACGCGCAGGATCTCAAGTATGAAGACGCGCTGAAGCGACTCGAGCAGCTGGTCGAGGAGCTCGACCGTTCCGAGTTGGATCTGGAAGCCCGCCTGAAGAAGTTCGAGGAAGGCACGAAGCTCGCCCGGGTGCTGCTGAAGAAGCTCGACCAGGCCAAGAAGAAGGTTGAGGTCCTGGTCAAAGAGAACGTCGGAGAGGCGGCCTTTGCCCCATATGATGACGACCTTGAGCAAGGCCAAGGCGAGTCCGAAGTCCGCGCGGCTTGAGCGGCTCTCGCGTCTGGTCGAGCAGACGCTGGCCCGCTCGCTGCCGCCCTCGGCATCTGCGCCGCAGGTGGTGCACGAGGCCATGCGCTATTGCGTGTTCTCGGGCGGCAAGCGCTTCCGCCCGCTGCTGACCCTCGGCGCCTGCGAGGCCGCCGGCAAGCCCGCCCGCCTCGCGCTCTCGGTCGCCTGCGCGATCGAGCTGATCCATACGTACTCGCTCGTGCACGACGACCTGCCGGCGATGGACAACTCCGATGAACGGCGCGGCCAGCCCTCCTGCCACCGCAAGTTCGGCGAGGGGAACGCCATTCTCGTCGGCGATGCGCTCTTGACCTACGCCTTCGAGATCCTCACCAGAAACGGCACGCCGAATGCGCTGTCGATCATCCGCGCGATCGGCCAGGCGAGCGGCACGAACGGCTTGATCGGGGGCCAGGTCCTCGACCTGCAGGCGATCAGCCGCCCCTTCAGCGCGAATGAGCGCACCCTGACCGACATCGCCCAGCGCAAGACCGCCGCGCTGATCACCGCGAGCGTCGTCTCCGGGGCGCTGGCCGGCGGGGCGGATGCCGTCCAGCTGAAACGGCTGACGCGTTACGGCCAGGACATCGGGCTGGCGTTTCAGATCATCGACGACATCCATGACCGCGAGGGGTTGGCCCAGGCGCTCGGCATCGACAAGGCCCAGTCCGAATCCAAGCGGCTCGTGGACCGCGCGCTGAAGCAATTGGAACCGTTCGGCGGCCGGGCCGCGATGTTGCGGCAACTGGCCGAGTGGTTGGCATCCACCGCATAACGGCGAGCCGATTCGGGCATGAGCCTTCTGCAGACGATCGAGCGGCCTGCTGATCTCAAGGCGCTCACCGTCCCGCAACTCGGGCGGCTGGCGCAAGAGATTCGCGAGGAGCTGATCGCCACGATCGCGCAGCTCGGCGGCCATCTCGCGTCGAGCCTTGGGGCGGTGGAGCTCTGTTTGGCGCTCCACTACGTGTTCGACGCCCCTGACGACCAGCTGGTCTGGGACATGGGCTACCAGGCCTTCGCCCACAAGCTGATCACCGGCCGGCGCGGCCAGTTCAAGACCCTCAAGCAGTTCGGCGGCCTCTCCGGGTTCAACAATCCCCACGAAAGCCCGTACGACCTCTTCCTCACCGGCCACGGCGGCACCGCCCTGTCGACGGCGCTGGGGCTTGCCATCGCGCGCGACCAGGCGCAGGGCGCGCACCACGTCGTGGCGATCATCGGCGACGCCAGCCTCGGCGAGGGGATGGCGCTCGAGGCCTTGAACCACATCGGCCACGCCGATCCGAACATGATCGTGATCCTGAACGACAACAAGATGTCGATCGCGAAGCCGGTCGGGGGCCTCAGCCGCTACCTGAACCGGATCATCACGAACCCGACCTACAACAAGCTCCGCCGCCAGGCCAAGGAAATCGCCAAGCGGCTGCCGCACGGCTCCAAGATCGTCCATCTGGGCCACAAGATGGAGGAGTCCATCAAGGGCATGCTCGTGCCCGGGCTCGTGTTCGAAGAGCTGGGCTTCCGCTACGTCGGCCCGATCGACGGCCACAACCTGCCGGAGCTGATCACGACGCTCAAGAACGCCAAGCGGATGCGCGGCCCGATCCTGTTCCATGTCTCGACGGTGAAGGGCAAGGGCTACGCGCCCGCGATGGAGGATCCGGAGCGGTTCCACAAGACCGAGGCGTTTGACCCTGCGACCGGGACGCCGAAGTCCGACGTCCTGAAGCCGAAGAACGGCGGGGCCAAGAAGGCGAATGGCCACGCGACATTCACCGAGGCCTTCAGCGATGAGCTGGTCCGGCTCGGCGAGGCGAAGAAACGGCTGATCGCCATCACCGCGGCGATGCCGGAGGGGACCGGCCTCGACAAGTTCGCCAAGCGATTTCCGGAGCGGTACATTGACGTCGGCATGGCGGAGCAGCACTCGATCGGGCTCGCGGCGGGCCTTGCGAAGGGCGGGGCGCGGCCGGTCGTGGCGATCTACTCCACCTTCATGCAGCGGGCGTTCGACCAGATCATGCACGAGGTGTGCCTCCAGGAACTGCCGGTCGTGCTCGCGCTTGACCGGGCGAGCCTCGTGGGCGAGGATGGCCCGACGCACCACGGCGTCTTCGATATCGCCTACCTGCGCGTCCTGCCGAACCTGACCGTCCTCTCGCCGAAAGATCCCTCCGAGCTGCGCGCGATGCTGCAATGGGCGCTCGAGCAGGATCGCCCGGTGGCGCTGCGCTACGCGCGCGGCGGCATCGTCTGCGGCGAGCCCTTGGGCCGGCCCTCCAAAATCATGGCGGGCCGCTCGGAGACGCTCCGGCCGGGCAGGGACCTGGCGCTCGTCGCGCTCGGGAGCATGGTGTACCCGGCGCTCACGATCGCCGAGACGCTGGCCCGCGACGGGATCGACGCCGCCGTCATCAATGCCCGCTTCGTGAAGCCGCTGGATGAAGCGATGGTGCGGCAGGCGGCGCAGACCGGTGCGATCGTGACGCTCGAGGAAGCCCAGATCGCCGGCGGCTTCGGCAGCGCGGTCTCCGAGGCCATGAGCGCCCTCAACCTCCCGGCGATACCGCACCTGCGCATCGGCTTGCCGGACCAGTTCGTCGAGCACGGCAAGCGCTCCGAGCTCTTGAAGCTGTGCCAGCTCGATCCTGACAGCCTCACCCCGCGCATCCTGCGCTGGCACCAGTCCGCCAAGCCGTCCGCGGATGCGTTGGGCCTGTTGGCCGAATCGGCCGAACCTTCCGTTTAACCCCGGTGTTCCCGACCTCATGAGCGTCCGAGTTCGCTTCGCACCTGGTTCGACGCGGGACCACCGGGTAGGTGGTCCCTTGCTCACCACGCGAACCGCGGCGAACCAGCCTGAGCAAGCGACGAACGAAGTGAGGAGCGCGTCGAAGGAGCGAACCGCACCCAACTGGACCGTCTATATGGTCGAGACGGGCAACAGCAAACTGTATCTCGGTATGACTGCGAATTTGCCTGCCAGATTGGCTAGACACGCGGATGGACGCGGTGGCAGATATTCGGTGTCTGCGCAGCCGTTTCGATTGATCTATGCGGAGGAGTTTACGCAGCGCTTACTAGCGGTTCGAAGGGAGCGACAACTCAAGGGATGGACTCACGCAAAGAAACTGGCCCTCGCTAGCGGCAATATCAAGCAACTGAGGGAGCTGAGCCGCTCCCATGACTGAGCAAGCTGTCAGGGTGCGGTTCGCGCCAAGCCCGACCGGCAAGCTGCACGTTGGATCAGCCCGCACCGCGCTCTTCAACTGGCTCTACGCCCGGCACAACAACGGCACCTTCATCCTCCGCATCGAGGACACCGACCAAAAGCGCTCCAAGAGCGAGTTTCTCACCGACATTTACGCGAGCCTTGAGTTTCTCGGCATCACGGCGGATGAGGGGCCGCTGTTCCAGAGCCAGCGGCTGCCGCTCTACCAGGAGCAGGCGAAGAAGCTGCTCGATGCCGGCTCGGCGGTGCAGGAGGAGGGAGCGGTGATCTTCCGGGTGCCGCCCGGGCAGGTGACGTTCACGGACCTGCTCCGCGGCGACATCACCGTGGACACGACGCTCTTCGAGCAGATCGTCCTCATGAAGTCGGACGGGCTGCCGGCCTACAACTTCGCCTGTGTCGTGGACGACGCGCTGATGAAGATCTCGCACGTGATCCGGGGCGACGATCACATCGCCAACACTCCGAAGCAGATCGTGCTGTACCAGGCCCTCGGCTTTCAATTGCCGGTCTTCGCGCACATCCCGCTCATCGTCGGGGCGGACCGCGCACGGCTCTCCAAGCGCTTCGGCGCCACGTCGGTTGACGAATACCGCCAGGTCGGCTACCTGCCGGAGGCGTTCTTCAACTACTTAGCACTCCTCGGCTGGTCACCGGGTGGTAACCGCGAGCACGTGCCGCCCCAGGAGATCGTGCAGCTCTTCGACCTCACCAGGGTCAAGAAGGCGGCGGCTGCGTTCGACCAGAAGAAGCTCGATTGGCTCAACAGCCAGTACATCAAGCAGCTGCCGGTGGGGAAGCTCACCGACCTCCTGGCGGAGCGGCTGATCGCGAAGGGGTTGATCCAGGCAGGGTACGACCGGCCGAGGCTTGAGCGGATCGCCGCACTCATCCAGGACCGCATGCGGGTTCTGGAGGACATCGAGGAAGATCACGCCTTCTTCTTCAAGGACCAGCCGGACTATCAGGCCGAGGCGATTCAGGAGCACCTGAAGAAAGACGGCATGCCCAAGCGGCTCTTGGAGCTGAAGGACCGGCTGAGCCGCCTCGCGAGCTTCGACGCCAAGGCGGTGGAAGAGCTGACCCGGGGATTTGCGGCAGAGCAGCACCTGCAGGCCAAGGAGCTGGTGCAACCGGTCCGCGTGGCGTTGACCGGCCGGGCGGTCAGCCCGCCGCTCTTCGAGACGATGGCGATTCTTGGCAAGCCCACGGTCCTCAGCCGCTTGGAGCACGCCGCCACGACCTTGGTCAACACCTAGGAGCAATGGAAGAGAACCGGCGGTTCATCCGGGTGGACACCCCCGTCGTGGTCGAGTTTCCGAACCCCGCGACCATGAAGACCGAGCGGAGCTTCACCCGGGATGTCAGCGAGGCCGGGATGCGGTTTCCGACCGCGGTCAAGCTCGAGATCGGGCAGGAATTGCCGCTGGCGCTCGACCTGCCGTTCGGCAATCAAGCGATGCACGCGACCGGGCAGGTGGTGTGGATCAGGGAGATCTCGCGGGTCGGCCCGACGCAATATGAAGTGGGCGTGAGGTTTGTGTGGGTCGAAGACCCCGACCGACAGCGCCTGTTCAGGCATTTGGCAGGCTTCATCACCCGCCGCCTGTGATATAATTCCTCTCCCACCAGAGCGCGATCCGTTGGCGGATGGTGTAACGGTAGCACAGCAGATTCTGGATCTGCTTGTCTAGGTTCGAATCCTAGTCCGCCAGCCAATTTCGCTATAGCCGAATCATAGCGAAATTGGTCCCGAGCAAGGTCCTAGATTCCCCTGGGCCGAGTCGAGGGACTAATCCGGAGGGAAAAACCAGAACCGTCCCTAATTTTCCCGCCGCGCAACGCAGGTATTTATTAGCGATCCAAGCGTGTTGAAATGAAACCAAAGCTCATCGGCATACTTTCAAGGCTTTCGAACTTCCTGTATTCACATGGCGTACGATACGCAACCGTGGCGGAGATTTATAAGGAACGATTGGAGTTCTCGAATACGGAAGGGGAGATTGATAGCATTGTGGAAGAGCTTCGAGAACGACTGTTAGGCGGGATGGGATCATTGAATGATGTCTGGATATCAAAGGAAAATGGTCACGCCGTAGATAATGAAAAAGTAGCTAATTCCAAGTTGGAGCTCTTGCGAGAAGAATTGCGGCATGCGCTCTCTGCAAAAGGAAGAAGATAGGGAATCAAACGCCGGGCCACACGACTTCACTCCTACATCGAATTCCCACCCCCTATCCTTAGCAGGAAAATAGGTGACGGTTCTTGATTTCGGAATATTAAGAGCCGTCCCTAGATTTCACGAAGGAGGAAGCGAGCGAACGGCAACCGGCCTAGTACCTGCTCGTGTTCTTAGATCTGATGAGATGAAATGAGAGACAATGGCAGATCTTGTGCAATTCCTTAACCGTAGAGTGGTATTTGGAGTGAGCGACCCGTGGGATTTCGCCGCGGAAAATGGCGAAGGACCCTTTGCTGCGACTGTGGTGGCTGCACAAGAGAAAGCAATTGCGCTCAAACTAGACAATCCGCTGTCTTTCAAAGGAACAGTCTTTGACCATCTTGTTGCAACAGCCAGGCATGTGGACAAAGAGCTTTCAAATCTGAGCCGAAATGCTATCCCGGTCAACCTGACACCGATCACACCACGGGCTGCGGGTTCTGCCCAAACCAATGTCTTATTTGCTGCGGCGGAAGATTGGCGAGGTTGGCATCTGACCGGAGGCCTTCGAACGGACTAAAAATGGAGCGGTTCCTAATCTCCGAAGTCTGAGGACCGTGATTCCTGCCTTAGGTGGGGTGTCTCTTACGTCTCCAAGACGCCCGGTTTGCGGTACAATATAGGCTCAGCAACAGCCCACCTTCTCGGAGAGACCCCCACAACAGGGTGCGGCTCCGCGTATCTATTTTCCTTCGTCAAGTGATCGCGGACATGGCCCGGCAAATGGAGGACACCAGATGATGACCGATCTACGCGGAATCTCCCGGAACGTCGGCTGCGCGCTCCTGGCGGCGGCCCTCAGTCTCTCCGCGGGCTGCGGCGGGAGGACGTACGTCGTGACGAAGAAGCGGCTCGACAAGCTTGAGCCGCAGAAGACGACGAAAGAGCAGGTCGTGAAGATCTTCGGCCAGCCCGACACGATCGAGGCCCGCGTGCCCTCAGGGGAGACGCTGGTCTACGCGCAGCGAAAGCGCCGTTTCATGGAAGGCGGAGCCATTGGGGCGATCGCGATGGGGCTCTACTGGGGTCTAGCAGGCCTGGCCTTCGCCGGCGGTCCGGCAGGCCTTGTCGTCGTCCCGCCTGCGATCCTGCTCGGGGGTGCTGTCGGGGCGGCGAGCGGGGGCTCCTCATCAAGAACATCTCGTCATTGCGCGTCAATCTGAACAGCCAGCGCGTCGTGAAGGACTACCAGGTCGTGCCGAAATAACGCCTGTCCGCCCTTAAGGTTGCCGCCTCCCCGTCCGTCACCAGCCCCCGGCAAGAAAACCCCGCCGTGCACTTGACAAATGTCAAACAGATGTTTTAAACTTATGATTGAAAGCGAGGTGCCCATGAGCACGATGACGCACGACACCACGAAGACGCGGCTGCTGGACGCCGCGGGCCAGGTGTTCGCCGAGCGCGGCTTCGAGCAGGCCACCGTCAGGGAGATCTGCCGGCAGGCGAAGGCGAACATCGCCTCGATCAACTACCATTTCGGGGGCAAGGACGAGCTGTACGTGGAAGTGCTGGCGTACGGCGCGCAGCAAGCGGTGGAGCAATTCCCCCCTGATCTCGGCCTGGGGGCCAAGCCCTCGCCGGAAGAGCAGCTGCACGCCTTCATCTATTCGCTGCTGTGCCGGTTCCTGAAGACCGATCGGCGCACCGGGTGGTACAGCACCCTGTGCGCGCATGAGATGGTGGTGCCCACCAAGGCGCTGGACCGCGTCGTGCGCCAGGTGATCCGGCCGATGGCCGAGCGCCTCGGCGCCATCGTCACGTTGTTCCTCCCGCACGCCTCGCCCGATGAGCTGAACCGCTGCGCCATGAGCATCGTGGGCCAGTGCCTCTTCTACCACCACAGCCGTCCGGTGATCGAGCGGTTGGGCGGGCCCAGGCGGTATTCCGATGCGGAGATCAAGCGCATGGCTGTCCACATCACCCAATTCTCGCACGCAGGCTTGCGCGCCACGCGGCACCCGGCGAAGCAGCGCGCAGGGCTACTGAAGGCGGCGTCGATCGTCATGCTCTTGGCGGCGGCGTGTTCCGCCGGCTGCGGCAAGAAGGATCAAGGCGGCTTCGGGGACATGGTGGTCCCCGTGGTGGCGGTGTCAGCCGAGCGCCAGGCGGTGGAGGAGACGATCGAGGCGGTCGGGACGCTTGCGGCCAATGAGGACGTGGACGTGAAGAGCGAAACCGACGGCACGATTGACGCGATCCATTTCGACGAGGGCCAGCAGGTGAAAGCAGGGGACGTGCTGGTCGAGATCGATCAGGACAAGCTGCGGGCCGCGCTGGCCGAGGCGCAAGCCAACCTGACGATGGCTGAAGCGAACCGGGCGCGCTACGCAGCGCTCCTCACGACCGGCGCGGTCGCGAGGCAGGAGACCGACCAAGCCGAGGCCACGTGGGCCGCGAACAAGGCGCTCGTCGACCGGCTCGCCGCTGAGCTCGATGACGCCACCATCACGGCCCCCTTCGACGGGGTCACCGGCGCGCGCCTGCTCAGCGTCGGGCAGTTCATTCCCCGGGGGACCAGCATCACCACACTCATCGACCCTGACCCCATGAAGCTCGAGTTCCGCCTGCCCGAGCGGTTCCTCGGGCAGGTGAGGCTGAAGCAGCAGGTGAAGCTGGCCTCCGCCGCCTACCCGGACGCCCCGTTCACCGGCGAGGTCTATTTCATCGCTCCGCAGATCGACCCGGCCACGCGCAGCGTCCTGCTGAAGGCGACTGTGCCCAACCCGGAGGGGCAGCTGCGGCATGGCATGTTCGTCAATGTCGGGCTCGTCATGCAGGTGCGAGAGAACGCGGTCGTGATTCCTGAAACCGCGCTGCTGCACCAGGGGGAGCTGACCTTTGTCTACGCGGTCGACGGGGAGCAACACGCCCAGATGCGCCCGGTCACGGTCGGCGTGCGGATGGCCGATCTCGTCGAAATCACAGAAGGCCTGCAGGAGCGCGAGCAGGTGGTCACCGAAGGGCACCAGAAGCTGCACCCCGGGGCGAAAGTCGCCCCGAAACCGCCGGAACCCGCGCTCGCGGCGGCTGACCCGGCGTAAGGTCTTCACCGAGCGGAGCCTCCATGTCGTTGCCTGACATCAGCATCCGGCGGCCGGTCCTGGCCACCATGATGAACGTGGCGCTGATCGTCTTCGGCCTCATCGGCCTCTCCCGCCTTCCGGTGCGCGAGCTTCCGGATGTCGATGCGCCCGTCGTGACGGTCACGACCGTCTATCCCGGCGCCTCCGCCGCGGTCATCGAGACCCAGATCACCGAGCCCATCGAAGAGGCGCTGGCCAGCATTGAAGGCATCCGCACACTCACGAGCGAGAGCCGCGACCAGGTCAGCGAGATCACCGTCGAGTTCGACCTCGCGCGCCCGGTCGACGTGTCGGCGCAGGACGTGCGCGACCGGGTCGCCCGCGTGCGCGGCCGGATGCCGGATGACATCGAAGAGCCGATCGTGGCCAAGGAGGACGCCGACGCCCAGCCGGTCATGTGGATCGCGCTCTACAGCGACCGGCTCTCCACGCTCGAGCTGACCACCTACGCGGAGCAGCAGCTCAAAGACCCGCTGCAGGCGGTCAAAGGCGTCAGCTCGGTGCTGCTCGGCGGCGCGAAGCGCTTCGCCATCCGCCTCTGGCTCGACTCCGTGAAGATGGCGGCGCACGGCATCACCGTGCTCGACGTCGAACGCGCCCTGCGCCAGCAGAACGTGGAGCTGCCGAGCGGGCGCGTGGAAAACCGGCAGCGCGAGCTGTCGATCCAGACCCGCGGCGAGCTCAAGACGCCGGAGGAATACAACCAGCTCGTCCTGAAGCAGGACGGGCAGACGTTCGTGCGCCTCCAGGATGTGGGGCATGCCGCCATCGGCGTCGAGGATGAACGGTCCGTGGCGCGCTACAACTCGCGGCCGGCCGTGGGGCTCGGCATCGTCCGGCAGTCCAAGTCCAACACGATTGAGGTCGCGAAGGGCATCAAGGCCGAGCTCAAGCGCCTGGCCCCGCAGCTGCCGCCCGGGGTCGAGGTCCACATCCCGTACGACGAATCGCTCTACATCGAGGAGTCCATCCACGAGGTGTGGGACAACCTGTGGATGGCGTTCATCCTCGTGATCATCACGATCTACATCTTCCTCACCGATTTCCGCTCGACGCTCGTGCCCGCGCTCGCGATCCCGATCTCGATCATGGCGACCTTCGGCTGCATGTACCTCTTGGGGTACTCCATCAACATCGTGACGATGCTCGCCCTGGTGCTGGCGATCGGGGAAGTGGTGGATGACGCCATCGTGGTGGTCGAGAACATCCACCGGCATATCGAGGAGGGCATGTCCCCGTGGGACGCCTCCTTCCTCGGCATGAAGGAGATCACCTTCGCCGTCATTTCCACCACCGTCGCGCTGATCGCCGTGTTCCTTCCCATGGCGTTCTCGACCAGCATCACCGGCCGCATCTTCGTGGAGCTGGCGGTTGCGGTCTGCTGCGCCGTCGCGATCTCGGCCTTCGTGGCGCTGACCCTCTCGCCGATGATCGCGTCCCGCATCCTGCGGCCGATCACCCCGGGCCACGCCCGGGGCGGCTGGCGGGGTTTCTTCGAGCGGCGCGTTGAGGCCATGAACCGCCGGTACGCGCGGGGCTTGAACTGGTCGCTGCGGCACCCGGTCGTCATGATCGGATTGACCGTGGTCTCCTTCGGCGTGAGCCTCCTCTTGTACGCCGGCCTGGAAAAGGAGTTCCTGCCGAAAGAAGACAAGGGGTGGCTCTTCTGCATCGCGATCACGCCCGAGGGATCGACGAGCGAGTACACCGACCGGATGGTGCGGAAGATGGAGCGTCTCGTCAAGGCGACGCCCGAGGTGAACTCGTACTTCTCAGCGGTCGCCTTGGCGCGCGGCGGGATCGGGCAGGCGAACCAGGGGCTCGCGTTCATCGACCTCAAGGATCAGCGGAAGCGCTCGGTGCAGGACATCGTGGAGGGGCCGAACGGCCTGGGCGCCCAGTTCTTCACGCAGATCGAGGGCGCCATCGCGATCCCGATTGTGCCCCAGGCGATCATCCGGGGCTTCGGGCAGCCGTTCCAGCTCGTGCTGCAGCACCAGGACCTGAAGGAGCTGGATCAGTACGCGACGGCGCTGACCGGGAAGCTGCAGGCCGGGGGCTACCTGATCAACGTGCGGCCGTCGTTCCGGCTGGACAAGCCTGAGCTGCGGCTCGCGATCGACCGCAACCGGGCGGCGATGCTGGGCGTGTCCATCGAAGACATCTCGCGCACGCTGCAGATCCTCTTCGGCGGGCTGGACCTGAGCCGGCTGAACATCAAAGGCAAGGAGTACGATGTGATCGTCCAGCTCGAGCGTTCGGCGCGCCTGACCCCCACGGCCCTGGATACCGCATACGTGCGCAGCAGCACAAACCAGCTGATCCAGCTGAGCAGCCTCGTGACCTACGAGATTGAAGGCGGGCCCGGCTCCATCAGCCACCACAACCGTTTCCGGTCGGCCACGATCGAAGCCACGCCGCTCGGGGTCACCCTGGGCACCGCCATGGAGCGGGTGACCGACCTCTTGAAGACCGACCTGCCGCCTGAGTTCCGCTATGAGTGGTCCGGAGAAGCCAGGGACCTGCAGGCCGCCGGCAAGGAGACCGTCTTCGTGCTGCTCTTGGCGCTCGCGGTGATCTACATGGTGCTGGCGTCCCAATTTGAGAGCCTGATCCATCCCTTCACCGTGATGCTCACGCTGCCGCTCGCCGCGGCCGGCGCCTTGGGGCTGCTGTGGATCCTGGCCAAGGTGAACATGGTGGGCATGATGATGTACGGCTGGGCGCACTACGCGCCCAACCCGCCCGCGATCGCCCACGTGCTCTCGGCGGTCATCCCGCGCATTCCGGCGATGGGCATCAACCTCTACAGCCAGATCGGCATGATCCTCCTTCTCGCGCTCGTGACGAAGAACGGCATCTTGCTCGTGGACTTCGCCAACCAAGAGGTGGCGCGCGGCAAGAACCCGACCGAGGCCATGCAGGCGGCCGGGCGCATCCGCTTGCGGCCGATCCTGATGACGGCGGTCTCGACGGTCGCCGGCACGCTGCCGATCGTGTTGGGCTTCGGCGCAGGGGCGGAAAGCCGCCGGGCGCTCGGCATCACGACGCTGGGCGGCATGGCGCTCAGCACGTTCCTCACGCTGTTCGTGATCCCGGTGGTGTACGTGCTGTTCAGCCGCCTGCAGGCGGGGTGGGCGCGCGGGACGCACGCGGGATGGAAACGGCTGTGGCGGCCTCAGCTTGCCGGAGAGAAAACGAACGGCGGCGGCAATGGCGCGTAGCCTGTCGCGGACGCTCTGGTGGGCTCTGACGGCCGTCCTGGCTGCCGGCTGCGCCGTCGTCGGCCCCAATTACCGGCGGCCGGTGACTGAGGCGCCTCCCGCATGGAAGACGAGGGTGGATCCGCAGCACTGGAAACCGGCCGCGCCGCGAGACGGAGAGCCGCACGCAGCGTGGTGGGAGGTGTTCAACGACCCCGCGTTGTCGGCGCTCGAGCAGCAGGCGCTGGATGCCAATCAGGACATCCGGCAGGCGATGGCCAGAGTCGAGCAGGCGCGCGCCGCCGCCCGTGTCAGCAGGGCCGAGCTCGTGCCGACCCTTGACCTGAATCCATCCTATGACAAGTTCAAACGCTCCAGCAGCGCATTCGGCGGCTCAGGCAGCTTCGAAGGCGAAATCTTCACCGTGCCGTTCGATCTCACCTATGAGGTCGACGTGTGGGGCCGCGTCCGGCGCTCCTTCGAAGCCGCGCGCGCCGAGGCGGCGGCGAGGCTCGCGGCGCACCGGTTCGTGCTGCTGACCGTGACCGCGGACATCGCCCGCTACTACTTTCTGCTGCGGCAGCTGGACGCGGAGGCGCACATCTTGCTGCGCACGCTCGAGCTGCGCCAGACGGCGCTGCAGCTCGCGCAGGAGCGCGCCGCAGGGGGCATCGTTAGCGAGCTGGACGTCGCGCGGGCCAAGACCGAGCTGTCCACCGCCGAGACCGAGCTGTTGGATGTGCGCCGCCGCCGCGCCGAGGCGGAGAACGCGCTGGCGGTGTTGTGCGGCCGCAACGCGCCTGTGTTCTCGGTTGCAATGAGTCCGTTGGCGCTCGAGACGCCGCCGCCGGCGATTCCGCCCGGGCTGCCGTCCGAGCTGCTGGAGCGGCGGCCCGATGTCGCGGAAGCTGAGCGGGAGCTCGCCGCGGCCAACGCGCAGATCGGCGTCGCGCAGGCCGCGTTCTTCCCGGTGCTGCGCCTGACAGGCTCCACCGGGTTCGTGAGCGGGGAGCTGGACTCGATTTTCGACGGCTCGAGCGAGGTCTGGTCGGTGGCGCCAAGCCTGTCGCTGCCGATCTTCGTCGGCGGGCGCCATGCGGCTAATCTGGTCGCCGCCCGGGCGGTCTACGACGGAGCCTTTGCGGCCTATCGCCAGCGAGTGCTCGTGGCGTTCGCGGACGTCGAGAACGCCCTCGCGAACCTGCAATGGCTCGGCCAGCAGGCGCAGGCGCAAGCGCAAGTCGTGGAGGCGGCGCGCCGCGCTGCCGCGCTGTCGGACGGCCGCTACCGCCAGGGCCTGGTCAACTACCTTGAGCCGGTGGATGCGGAACGCCAACGGCTGCACGCCGAGCGGGGTGCTGTGCAAACCCTCAGCAACCGCTTGATCTCGACCGTCCTGCTGATCAAGGCCCTGGGCGGCGCGTGGAACTGACAGTTCATATATAGGGCGGGCGGCTCGCCGCTGCATTGACGCAGACAGGACGCGGGCCTAGAATGAACGGATGCGCATTCCGGGCGCCGCGATCCGGCGTGCGGAGCACGCTTCTCTCTGTCACGCAACACCACATGGGACGGTGGCATGCAGTTTTCGACATGGGAATTGATCCTGCACGCGAGTTTCCTGGTCAAGGTCGTCTTGCTGCTGTTGTTTGGTTTTTCCATCATGTCCTGCGGCCTGATCGTGAACACTTGGTTCTCGTTCACCGGGGCGTCCCGCGAGTGCGCGGCGTTTCTGAAAGCCTTTGCCTCAGCGCATGCTTTGGGCCGTGATGGCGACGGTCCGCTCTCGGCCGGGCCGATGGGCCGGGTGTTCTCGGCCGGGCGGCAGGCCGCCGCGTCGAACGGGCGCATCGAGCCGGCGCTGCGAAAAGCCGTTCAGCTCGAAGCCGAGCGCTTCGAGTCACCGCTCGTGTTCCTCGCCAGCATGGGCTCGGCCGCTCCGTTCATCGGATTGCTCGGGACGGTCTGGGGCATCATGGACGCCTTCCGGGCCATCGGGGCGTCCGGGTCAGCCTCGCTGGCCGTGCTCTCGCCCGCCATCGCCGAGGCGCTGATCACGACGGCAGCAGGGCTCCTCGTGGCGATTCCGGCCGTCATGGCCTACAACGGCTTCCTGCATTGGGGCCGCAAGCTCTCACAGCAGCTCGAGGATGTGGCGGAAGAGGTCGAGCGGCGCTTGGCCGGGGAGGGCAGCGATGCGCAGCGCGTCGGCGCGCGGACTCGCGTCTGAGATCAATGTCACGCCGCTCGTGGACGTCATGCTGGTGCTCCTCATCATCTTCATGGTCGCAGCGCCGTTGCTGGACCGCGGCATCGATGTCGAGCTGCCGGCAGCCGAATCGGGTGAGCAAGGCAACTCAGCCGGGGTCGTCATCACGTTGACGCGGGAGCATGTCATCCACCTGGACGGCAAGGTCGTGACCATGGCCGAGCTGCGGCGCCGGTTGTCAGGGTTCGCTGACCGGCCGGTGCTGATCCAGGCGGACCGCAATGCCTATGTGTCCCGGCTCGTCGATCTGTGGGACGCGTGCCGGATGGAAGGGCTCCGGCAGGTCCGCATCGTGACGGTCAACGATTGACCCTGCCGCTGTCCCATGGAGGCGAGCGCGGGACGGAGAGCATGGCTGGTCGTGTTGCTGATTCCCCTCACCCTGGGGGCGGAAATGCCTGCGGGCACGCAGAAGATCCAAATTTTCAACGCGAAGACCAACGCGGTAGAAGAGGTGGAGCCGGTGGTCAAGTCTGACGAGGAGTGGAAGCAGCTCCTCACCCCGCAGCAATACGAGGTGCTGCGGCGGAAGGGCACCGAGCGGCCGTTCAGCAACCAGTGCGCGATCCCGCTCTCCGGGGAGGGCACGTATGTCTGCGGCGCCTGCGGCACCGCGCTCTTCGGCTACAAGAAGAAGTTCGACTCCGGCACTGGCTGGCCCAGCTTCTGGAACCCGGTCTCGCCGCACAACGTGAAGCTGGTGCGGGACGCGGCGCACGGCATGGTTCGCGATGAGGTGGTGTGCGCCCGGTGCGGGTCGCACCTCGGGCATGTGTTCGATGACGGCCCGCCGCCCACGGGCAAGCGATACTGCATCAACGCGATCGCGCTCACGCTGGAGGAAGCCCGTTGAGGAACCGGTGCGCGCCGTTCTTGGTTGGCTGCTGCGCGCTCGCATTGGTGGGGGGTGGGAGCATGGGTGCCAACGCGTCTGAGCAGCGCCAGGTGGCGACGTTCGCCGGGGGATGCTTCTGGGGCATCGAGAAGTACTTCGGGGAACAGCCGGGGGTCATCTCTACGCGCGTCGGCTATACGGGCGGCGCCACGAAGAACCCCAGCTATGAAGCGGTCTGCAGCGGCCGGACCGGCCATGCCGAGGCGGTCGAGGTGACCTACGACCCGGCCCAGACGACCTACGAAGCGCTGCTGGAGTTTTTCTTCACCCACCATGATCCCACGACGCTGAACCGGCAAGGGAACGACGCCGGCACCCAGTATCGCTCCGCCATCTTCACCCGCACGCCCGAACAGCATGCCGCCGCTGTCCGGGGGAAAACCGCGCTCGAAGCCTCCAAGGTGTTCGGCAAACCCATCGTGACCGCGATCGAGCCGGCCGGGGAGTTTTATCCGGCGGAAGAGTATCACCAGAAGTACCTGCAAAAGAACCCGAAGGGCTATTGCCACATCCTGTTCCAATCCGCCGCCGTGCGCAACGTCCTGCGCGCGGCATGGCAGGCGGCACCATCGCCGTAACGCGCGGTTGGCTTCCGCCGTCACCCCGATGACCATGGCAGGACCGGTCCCCGGGCAAGGGAAGACCGCGCTCATCACCGGCGCCTCCAGCGGCATCGGCTACGAGTTGGCGCAGCTGTTCGCCAAGGACGGCTTCGATCTCGTGCTGACCGGGCGGCAGGCGGACAAGCTGCTGTACCTCGCCGGTGCGCTGAAAGAAAAACACGGGATCAACACGTGCGTCCTCGTCAAAGACCTGGCCCGCCCTGAAACGCCTCAAGAGATCAGCACCGAGCTCGCCCAGCGGGGCATCACGGTGGACCTCCTGGTCAACAACGCCGGCTTCGGGCTGCGGGGTGCTGTGGCTGAGACGCCGGCCGCTGACGAGCTCCAGATGATCCAGGTGAACCTCACCGCGCTGACCCATCTGACCAAGCTGTTTCTTCCCGGCATGGTGAGCCGCGGGAGCGGGAGGATCCTCAACGTCGCCTCGACCGCCGCGTTCCAACCCGGTCCGTTCGCGGCGGTGTACTATGCGACCAAGGCGTACGTGCTCTCATTTTCAGGGGCGCTGGTGAATGAGCTGCAGGGCACCGGGGTGTCGGTGACCGCCCTGTGTCCCGGGCCGACGCTCACCGGGTTCCAGACGCGGGCGGGGATGGAGCGCTCCCGCCTCTTCCGCGGACCCGTGATGACGGCGGAGCAGGTCGCCCGGCTGGGCTACGAAGGGTTGATGCGGGGGAGGGCCCTCGTCATCCCGGGCCTGCGGAACAAGCTCCTAGCCTTCGCGGTGCGGCTGCTGCCCCGCGACATCGTCACGGCGGCGGTCCGCCGGATCCAGGAGCCCGCACGCTGAGCCGGCTCGCCCCCGGTGCGGGGACGCGGCTTCGTTGAACGCGAGCGCCGCATCCCCGCAGTGCCGGCGCTGGCTGCTCCTCCTCGCCGCCTTCCTGATGCCGCCCGGAGCGGCGGCCCTCGACGAGCCGCTGGCCGCGATCTGGGAGTCCCGCCGCGCGCGCCATCTCGAAGTCGGCCGCCACGATGTGGAATGGCGCGAGCGGATTGACCGCGCGGACGGGATCCTCGCCGGCGTCAGCTTCATCGCGCCGCGCGGCCGCGACGCGGTCTGGCGGCTCGCGACCGACTACGCCGGCATCGGCCGCACGACCCCCGGCATCCGGCAGGTCACCTATCTCGAACGCCAGCCGGACCGCCAGGTGATCCAAGTGGACGTGAAAGTGTTGTGGAAAGAGGTGCGCCTGCTGTTCGATGTGGAGCAGTCGCCGCCTTCCATGATCCGCTTCCGCTGGCTCGGGCAGGGGCATGGCGCGTACGAGGGCCTCTGCCTGTTCGAGCCGGCGCAGGACGGCGCCGCCACGCGCGTCCGGCTCACTACCCGCATGAAGCTCGCCCGCCGGATTCCCGCCCGGCTGCTCCTCACGGCCGAGCGAGTCATGATGCTCCACGCCGCCCGCGCCTTCCTCGACTCGCTTGAATCTCCCGCTTAAGCAGAAGCGGCAGGGCCAAGCCCCGACCGGAACCCGGAGCGACGGTCACCCGTCGGGGCGAGCGTTGACACTCGCCAGGCGGCTCTGTTAGAATCCTTAGGTGCCGAGCCTCGATTTGCGCAAGCTCAAGACCTACCCTGTCAGCTCTCGCAAAAGTAAGGTCAACGCCAAGGCATTTGCGAGAGTCTGCCGCAAGGGCGGCTCATTCCGCCAGTTCTACGACTCCCTCCCGAATATCTTGGCCGTCAATGAGTTACACGCGGTCGTGGATGCGATCGCGGCCGCCCACAAGCGGCGCAAGACGGTGCTGTGGATGTTCGGCGCCCACGTGATCAAAGTGGGCTTGAGCCCGCTGCTGATTGACCTCATCCGGCGCAAGGTGGTCACCGCGATCGCCATGAACGGCGCCGGGGTCGTGCACGATTTCGAGCTCGCCTTCCAGGGCTGCACGTCCGAGGACGTGGCGGCGGCGCTGGCCGACGGCTCCTTCGGCATGGCGGAAGAAACGCACAGCCTGATCAACCAGGCCATTGCCGAGGGCGCCAAGAAGGGCTGGGGGTTGGGCCAATCCGTCGGCGCCATGATTCAGAAACGCAAGCTGCCGCACCGGGGCCTGAGCCTCCTCGCGGCCTGCCACGAGCTGGGGGTGCCGGCGACCGTGCATGTCGCGATCGGCACCGACATCATCCACCAGCAGGCGAGCGCTGACGGGGCGGCGATCGGGCAGACATCGCTGGCCGACTTCAGGACGCTCATCGGCGTCGTCTCGACGCTCGGGCACGGCGGGGTTGTCGGCAACCTGGGTTCGGCCGTCGTGCTGCCGGAGGTGTTCCTGAAGTCGGTGTCCATCGCCAGAAACCTTGGCCACCCAGTGAAGGACTTCACGGCGTTCGATTTCGACATGATGCGGCACTATCGCCCGGCGGAAAACGTGCTGAAGCGGCCGACGCTGCTCGGCGGGCGCGCCGTCCACATCACGGGCCACCACGAGCTCCTCATCCCGCTGATGGTGCGGGCACTCGAGGAGCAGCTGTGACGCCCGCCATCCCGAACCACCGGCTCGCAGGCGTCCTGCGGCACTTCCGCCAGGCGAAGGTGCTGGTGGTCGGCGATGTCATGCTCGACGAATTCATCTGGGGCAAGGTGAACCGCATCAGCCCCGAGGCGCCGGTCCCGGTCGTCTGGGTGCAGTCGGAATCGATCATGCCGGGGGGCGCGGCCAACGTCGCGAACAATCTCCGGTCGCTCGGCGCTCAGGTGTCGCTGATCGGGGCCCTGGGCTATGACCGGTGGGGGGCGCTTCTGCTTGAGGAGCTCTTGCGACGCGGCATCGACACGGGCGGCACGATGAAAACCAACCGGCCGACGACGGTCAAGACGCGGGTCATCGCGCACCACCAGCAGGTCGTCCGGGTGGACCGCGAGCGCCAGGAGCCGCTGACGAGCCAGGTCGCCGACCGGCTGACGCAGAACATCCTGGAACGGCTGCCGCAGGTCGACGCGGTCGTCATCGAGGACTACGGGAAAGGCGTGGTGACGCCGCGCCTGCTGGAAACCGTCATCCCGGCGGCCCGCCGGCAGAAAAAGATCGTGACGGTGGATCCGAAGCAGGAGCATTTCCAGCTGTACCGCGGCGTGACGGCGCTCACCCCGAACCGCGCCGAAGCCGGCGAAGCGGTCGGCCGGGAACTGAAGAGCGACGCTGATATCGACCGGGCCGGCGAGGAGATCCTCCGCCGCCTCGGCTGCGAGGGGTTGCTCGTCACGCTGGGCGAGGACGGCATGCGGCTTTTCGAGCACGGCGGCCGGGCCACGACGATCCCGACCGTGGCGCAGGAAGTGTTCGACGTGGCCGGCGCCGGCGACACCGTGATCGCGGCATTCACCTTAGCACTCGCCAGCGGAGCCTCAATGGAAGAGGCGGCGAGAGTCTCCAACTATGCGGCCGGCATCGTCGTGGGCAAGTTGGGCGTCGCGGTGGTGACGCCGGACGAGCTGAGTGCCCGCCTCAACGGGCCCGTGGCGCGGCGCTCCCGCGTGGGCAGCCGCAAGGCGAGAGGCCCGCTCAGCCGCCGCCGATGAGCGTCCTCGTTGTTATTCCGGCGCGCTACGCGTCGGTCAGGTTCCCGGGCAAACCGCTGGCGCTGCTGGGCGGCAAACCCATGATCCAGCATGTGTACGAGCAGGCCGCGCGCGCCGAGGGGATTGACGACGTCGTGGTGGCGACGGACGATGAACGGATCCGGGTGGCGGTCGCCACGTTCGGCGGCCACTCCGCCATGACGAGCCCGGACGCCGCCAGCGGCACCGAGCGGGTGGCGGAAGCTGCCCGCGCGCGTGAGGCGGCCGTGATCATCAACGTGCAGGGCGATGAGCCGCTGGTGCAGCCGGACATGGTGGCCCAGCTCGCGGAGTTTCTCACGCGCCACCCGGCGGTCCCGATGGCGTCCCTCATCACGAAATTGTCGCGCCCTGAGGATTGGGTTAATCCCAATGTTGTCAAAGTGATTATGGATCAGAATCAATTTGCCCTGTACTTCTCCCGCGCTCCGATTCCTTATCGGCGCGACTCCCATCTCGGGGGCACGGGGCACGGGGCACGGGGCACGGGACGGCCGGAATTTCCCCCGCCCCCCGCCCCCCGTCCCCCGCCCCCAGAGGGCATCTTTAAGCATATTGGAATATACGGCTACCAGCGCCATTTTCTGCTGCAGTTCCCGAGTTTGAGCCCGACCCCGCTCGAGCGCTCCGAGCAGCTCGAGCAGCTGCGGGCGCTGGAGCATGGCTACCGGATCAAGCTGTTGGAGACCGCGCATGACACACTCGGCGTCGATACACCAGAGGATCTCAAGCGGGTTGAACAAGTGATGAGGGGGCAGGAGACAGGGGGCAAGGGGCAGGGAACTTCCGAACCAGCCCGTGCCCCACGCCCCACGCCCCATGCCCCCAGAGGTGTTGATGGCTAAATATATCTTTGTGACGGGCGGCGTCGTCTCGAGCCTGGGCAAGGGGATCGCCTCGGCGTCGATCGGGCTCCTGCTCAAGTCGCGGGGGCTGACCGTGACCATCATGAAGCTCGATCCCTACATCAACGTGGATCCGGGCACGATGAGCCCGTACCAGCACGGCGAAGTGTACGTGACGGAGGACGGCGCCGAGACCGACCTCGACCTCGGCCATTACGAGCGGTTCACCGGCGAAGTGATGACGAAGGACAGCAGCGTCACCGCCGGCCGGATCTATTACTCCGTGATCACCAAGGAGCGCCGGGGCGACTACCTGGGCGGCACGGTGCAGGTCGTGCCGCATATCACCGACGAGATCAAGCGCTCCGTCACGCGGGTGGCCGAACAGAACAAGGCCGACGTCGTGATCGTCGAAGTCGGGGGCACGGTGGGCGACATCGAGGGGCTGCCGTTCCTCGAGGCGATCCGGCAGCTGCGCAACGAGGTGGGGCGGGACAACGCGATCAACGTCCACCTGACGCTCGTGCCCTACATCCGCGCCGCCGATGAGCTCAAGACGAAGCCCACCCAGCATTCGGTCGGCAAACTGCGCGAGATCGGGCTCCAAGCGGACGTCCTGCTGTGCCGCACCGAGAAGCCGTTCTCGGAAGGCGTGCGGAACAAGATCGCGCAGTTCTGCAACGTGGCGCCCGAAGCGGTCATCCAGGCGCTCGACGTGAATGACGTGTACGAAGTGCCGCTCGTCTTCAATCAGCAGCAGCTCGACGACACCATCCTGCGCATGCTCCACCTCGAGGCGCCGGCGAACGCGCCCGGCGGGCAGCGCGACCTGGCCAACTGGCGCTCGCAGGTGGTGGAGCGCGCCCTCAATCCCAAGCACGAGGTGACCATCGCGGTGGTCGGCAAGTACATCCAGTTGCAGGACGCGTACAAGTCCATCTACGAAGCGCTGCGCCATGGCGGGCTCGCGAATGACGCCCGCGTCGAGGTGAAGCGCGTGGACTCCGAGCAGATCGAGCGCGACGGCGCCGAGGCGGTGCTCGGCGGCGTCCACGGCATCCTGATCCCCGGCGGGTTCGGCGGCCGGGGGATCGAAGGGAAGCTCGCCGCCATCCGCTACGCGCGCGAAACGAAGACACCGTTCCTCGGCATCTGCCTCGGCATGCAATGCGCGGTCATTGAAGTCGCGCGGGACCTCTGCGGGCTGAGGGGGGCGAACTCGACCGAGTTCGACCCGAAGACGCCGCACCCGATCATCAGCCTCCTCGAAGAGCAGCAGGGCGTCACGGCGAAGGGCGGGACGATGCGGCTGGGGGCGTCGCTGTGCCGGCTCGCGCCCGGCACGAAGGCCCACGCGGCGTACGGGGCCGCCGAAATCCGCGAGCGCCACCGGCACCGCTACGAAGTCAACAACGCCTACCGGGACCGGTTGAACAAAGCCGGGCTCGTCATCTCGGGGACCTACACCCCCGCCCGCCCCGGCGATGACGATAGTCGGGCCGGGGGGGACCTGGTCGAGATCATCGAGCTCAAAGACCATCCGTGGTTCGTCGCCGGGCAGTTCCATCCGGAGTTCAAGTCGCGGCCGCTGTCGCCGCATCCCCTCTTCCGCGGCTTCATCGCGGCCGCCCTGAACGGATCTGAGGCAGGGGGCAAGGGGCAGAAGACAGGGGACAAGAAAGCGGTGACGCGGCGCGTGATCAGCAAGCGAAAATGAAGCGCTCAAAGAAGAGCACTCGTCCCTCCCATGCCCCACGCCCCGTGCCCCTCGTCAAGGTTGGCCGTGTGGCAATCGGCCGCGGCCAACCCTTAGTGTTGATTGCCGGACCCGATGTGATCGAGAGCGAGCGGCACCTGCTCTCGCATGCCGAGCGCATCGCGACGATGTGCGAGCGCGCCGGCGTCTCCTACGTCGTCAAGTGCAGCTACGACAAGGCGAATCGCACCTCGGGCGCCTCATACCGGGGCCCCGGGCTCGCGGCGGGGCTCAAGATCCTCGCCAAGGTGAAGCGCACGCTCGGCTTGCCGGTGCTGAGCGACGTCCACTGCCGTGGCGATGTCGAACAGGCCGCGGAAGTGCTTGATATCCTCCAGATTCCCGCGTTTCTTTCCCGGCAGACCGATTTTGTCACGGCGGTGGCCGCGGCCGGCAAGCCGGTCAACATCAAGAAGGGCCAGTTTCTCGCGCCGTGGGACATGCGCCATGTCATCGAGAAGGCGGAGGCGACGGGCAACCGCTCGCTCCTCCTCACCGAGCGCGGCGCCAGCTTCGGCTACAACAACCTGGTCTCGGACCTGCGCAGCCTGCAGATCATGTCCGGGTTCGGGTATCCGGTGATCTACGACGGCACCCACTCGGTGCAGCTGCCCGGGGGGCTTGGCCACGCCTCCGGCGGCCAGCGCGAGTTCGTGCCGACCCTCGTGCGGGCCGCGGTCGCGACCGGCTATTGCCACGGCGTCTTCCTCGAGATCCATGAGGACCCGGAGCGCGCGCCCTGCGACGGACCGAACATGCTGCGCCTGTCGGACCTGCCGCAGCTCCTCGAGGAGATGCAGGCGATTTTCTACGTACTTAATGGGACAGAAGTCAGAGGTCAGAAGTCAGGGGCCAGAAAGAGCAAGGCGGGGTAGTTTCTGACATCTGATTTCTGACGTCTGACCTCTGAACATCATGATGAGATGAAAAGCAGCATACAACGAGCGAGAGAAGTTCTGCGAATAGAGGCCGAGGCGATCCGCCGCCTGATCCCGCGCGTGGGGCGCTCGTTCGAAACGGCGGTCACGCTGGTGGCCGGGTGCAAGGGCCGGGTGGTCGTGACCGGGATGGGCAAGGCCGGGATCATTGGGCAGAAGCTGTCGGCGACGCTCGCCTCGACCGGGACGCCGAGCCACTGGATCCACCCCGCGGAGGCGATCCACGGCGACCTCGGGCGCGTCACCAAGGACGATGTGGTGATCGGCGTGTCAAACAGCGGAGAGACGGAGGAGCTCACCCGGCTCCTTCCGGTCATCAAGCGGATCGGCTCGCGGCTCATCGGGCTGACCGGCCATCCCCGCTCGACGCTTGCGAAGCACAGCGACGCGGTGCTGGACGCGAGCGTGGCCAAGGAAGCCTGCTCGCTCAACCTGGCGCCGACGTCGTCCACGACCGCCATGCTGGCACTCGCCGACGCGCTGGCCGTGACGGTCGCGGAACGGAAGAAGTTCCGGGAGAAAGATTTTGCGCTGCTGCACCCGGGCGGAGCGCTCGGGCGCCGGCTCCTCCTGCGCGTGAGCGATCTGATGCGGACCGGCGGCGGGCATCCGGTCGTGCGCGAGTCGGCGCGGGTGAAGCAGGTGCTCCTGGCGATCACGAGGGCCCGCGCCGGATCAGCCAGCGTCGTGGACGCGCGCGGACAGCTCGCAGGCATCTTCACGGACGGCGACCTGCGCCGCCATCTGGACGGGCCGGTCAGCATCGTGGAGCGCCGCGTGGGCGACGTGATGACGCGCCGCCCGAAGACCATCGGGCCGGACCGGCTGGCGGCCGAGGCGATCCGGCTGCTCCGCGAGTACAAGATCGACGAGCTGGTGGTGGTCAATGGCCGGGGGCACCCGGTCGGCCTCCTCGATGTGCAGGACCTGCTGAAAGCCGGCTTCTAACCCGATGAGCCTTCCATGACCAACTCGCTCAAGGAGCTGTATGACGACCTGCAGGTCGCGCAGAGCGGACAGCACAGCGGAGCCGCGTCCGCCGCCACGGAAGACCCGTTCATCCTGAAGCTCTCCCAGCTCGTGCTGGCGCACGGGGTCGACGTCAAGGCGAGCGACATCCACATCGAGCCGAGCACGAGCGGCGCCCGGATCCGGTACCGGATTGACGGCATCCTGCACGAGATGCTGGCGGTGCCCCAAGCGACCCGCGACCCGCTGATCCGCTCGATCAAAGTGCGGGCGAACATGGTCACCGACGTGGTCGGCCGCAGCCGCCCGCAGGATGCCCGCATCGACTTCACGCATGGCAACCGGCAACTCGACCTCCGGCTCTCCTCATTTCCCACGCTGTTCGGCGACGTGCTGGCCATCCGCATCCTCGACCGCACCGCGCCGCTCCTTGGCATGGAGCAGGTCGGGTTCCCCCCGGACACCCAGGCGGAGTTCGAGCGCCTGATCCGCCGCCCGAACGGCATGATCCTCGTGACCGGTCCGGCCGGCAGCGGCAAAACGACGACATTGTACGCCGCGCTCAACAGGCTCCGCTCGCCGAACGTGAAGATCGTAACCCTCGAGGATCCGGTGGAGTACCAAGTGGACGGGATCGACCAGGGCCAGATCAACCCGTCGATCGGCTTGACCTTCGCCTCGGGGCTGCGGGCGATCCTGCGGCAGGACGCCAACATCATCCTGGTCGGCGAGATCCGCGACAAGGAAACCGCCGAGATCGCCATCCGCGCAGCACTCACCGGCCACCTCGTGTTCTCGACGCTGCATACCCGCCACTCTTTCGGTGCCACGACCCGGCTGATCGACATGGGCATCGAGCCGCACCTGATCCTGGGGTCGGTGACGGGCATCGTGGCGCAGCGGCTCGTCCGCATGGTGTGCCAGCGCTGCAAGGCCGCCGATCCGCTCGGCGCGAAGGCGTTCACGCGGGTCTGGACGCAGGAGACCGGCGCTGAGCCGTCGGCCGGTCTCACCGACCGGCTGAGCCGGGGCAAAGGATGCGAGGTCTGCAATCAGACCGGCTATCGGGGGCGCATGGGGATCTTCGAGCTGCTGCTCCTCAGCGAGGAGCTGAAGCAAATGATCCTCGACCGGGCGACCGGCCAGTTCTACCGGCGGGTCGTCGGCTCAGGGAAAATGCGCACCATGATTCGGGACGGGCTGGAGAAGGCGTCCCGCGGGCACACGACGGTGGAGGAAGTGCTGCGCGTGACCGGCGAGACCGAAGAGACGTAACGCATGGCACTCGCGGTCACCCCGGACGTGCTCGAGCGCGCCTCGCGCGTTAACCTGCTCGTCGTGGACGTGGACGGGGTGCTGACCGACGGCCGCATCATCTACGCCGAGTACGGGGATGAGCTCAAGCTCTTCGACGTGCAGGACGGCGCCGGGCTCGCCTTCTGGAGGCGGGTCGGCCTGCGCTCCGCGATCATCACCGCGCGCAGATCCAAGCTCCTCACGCGACGGGCGAAGGAGCTCCGGGTGGATTTCCTGGCGCAGGGAGCGCTGCTCAAGCTCCCGGTCTATGAGCAGGTGCTCAAGAAGTTCCGGGTGAACCCCGAACAAGTCTGCGTGATCGGGGACGACCTCATGGAGCTTCCGCTGCTTACGCGCTCCGGCTTGGCGGTGGCGGTTCCGAACGCGGTGGCGGAGGTGAAAGCCGCGAGCCACTATGTCACTCAGCGCCCAGGGGGCAGGGGAGCCGTCAGGGAAGTGGTTGAGCTGATCCTCAGGGCCAAAGGGCTCTGGGATCAGATTATGCAACGCTATCAATAACTGCTCGTTCTTCGCTCTAACCTCCTCAAAAGCCCTCAGTTACGCTCATCACCCAGTCTGACAATCCGAAGATACTATACTGATTATCAAAAAGTAGTAAAAGTATTGAATCCTATGGACCCATATGGCATACTCTCACAAGAGCTGGAAAGGTGGTGAGTTCCTGCATGAAGAAGAATGGAGCACGGTCGGCGGAGCAGATCATGACCCTCCGTGAGGTCGCCCAGTACCTGGGGCTGCACATCATGACGGTCTATAAGCTCACCCGCGAGGGGCGTGTGCCGGCTGCGAAGATCGGCGGGCAGTGGCGTTTCAAGCGCGATGTGCTGGACACATGGCTTGAGACCCAGATGCACCGGCATTCCAACTAACACGCGCTTGGCGCGCCTTGTGTAACAGCTTGCCTTCGCCGGGCGTGTGTTAGTTTTTTGTGTTCCCGCAGCCGCTGCGGCGTCCTCACCCCTCCTTGACGGTCCTCGATCGATGGCGTATCATAAATGTTTGGCCTCCATCCCATGAAACATCCGATCCGACGTCGCTTCATGTATTTGGGCTTCCAGAGCTTGCGGTGGCTTGCCCGGGTCCTGCCATTCGGGCTCACCCGGGCGGTCGGCCAGGCGGCCGGGTGGCTCGCGTACGTCGTGCTGCCGGGCCAGCGGCGCCTGATCAGCGATCACCTCGCCTATGCCTTCGGCAGCCAGTTTCCGGTCGCAGAGCGCCGGCGAATCGCGCGCGGGATTTTCCAGACCCTGGGGCTCAACGCGGCCGAATGGCTGGTGTTCGGGCGGATGTCCAAGGAGCAGATCCAGGCGCTGGTCGAGGCGGAGGGCCTCGAGCACCTGCGCGACGCGCTCCGCCAGGGGAACGGTGGCATCATGGTCACCGCGCACTTCGGCAATTGGGAGCTCCTGCCGATCTATCTGCTTGCGGCAGGCTTCCAGGGCGGCGTGCTGGCCCGCCGGCTGCGGTATCCTGAATACGAGTCGATTCTCATCGCGATGCGGGGCGCCCATGGGGTGCCGACATACGCCCGGGGGGCCATCAAAGAGGTGGCGAAGGTGCTCCGCGCCAACCAGCTGATCGGCTTGCTGCCGGACCAGGACATCGACAGCCTCGACGGGGTGTTCGTGAACTTCTTCGGCCATCCGGCCTACACGCCGGTCGGTCCGGCGGCGCTCTCGATCATGACCGGCGCCCCGATCATTCCGTGTTTCATCGTCCGTGAGGGCAGGCGATTCCGCATCACCGTCGAGCCGCCGCTGCGCGCGGTGCAAGGCATGGACCGCACGGCCGCCATGGCCGCGCTCACGCAGGCGTGGAGCGACGCGGTCGAAGCGCAGATCCGCAAGCGGCCCGACCATTGGATGTGGATGCACCGCCGGTGGAAGACGCAGCCGGGTGCCGCGCCCGCGGTGGTACAGGCCCCGGCACCGCCGCAACCCGGCACCGCCCCGGGCCCGGCGCAGCCGTCGCTCGCGGTCGCGCTGTTCGCGTGCGCGCTCGCGCTGGCTTCCGCCGCCGGGTGCTCAAAGCCGGCTGCGCCGTCCGGAAAGCCGCCGGGGGCGGCGCAGGCGCCGCCTGCGAACCCCGACGCCACGCAGCAGATGAGCGGCTTCACGTTGACCGGCTACGGGCAGGACGGGTCGAAGCGCTGGGAGCTGCACGGGACGGGTGCTACCGTCGAAGACCAAATCGTCACGATCCACAAGCCTGACGCGGTCGGCTATGACCCGGAGCGGATGGCCTACGTGACGGCGAGCGCGGCACAGGTGAACCAGACGAACCGCCATGTGCGGCTCGAGCACGATGTCGCGATCCACACGCAAGACGGCCTGTGGCTCTTCGCGCCGGTGTTGCACTGGATTCCGGATGAGAACCGGGTGGCGACCGACACGCCCGTCCGCCTGGAGACCGATCACATGCTGGTCCGCGGCATCGGGGCGACCGGACAGACGCAGCTCAAGCAGGCGACGATCCTCAAAGATGTCACGATGGTGCTGAACCCGAGCGACAACGGCCTGCGCGAGGGGCAGCAGGTCACGATCACCTGCGACGGGCCGCTGACTTTCGACTACAACACGAACGTGGCGACGTTCGAGCAGAACGTGCACGTGCAGGACCCGAACGGCGACCTCTACTCGGACAAGCTCGTCGCCTACCTCGACCCCAAGACCCGCACGATCCGGTACGCCGAAGCGTTCGGCAAGGTGCGCATCCACCAGGAGCAGAACACGGCGCTGAGCGAGCGCGCGGTCTACGAACCTGGGATCGGCAAGATCACGCTCGTCGGCAAGCCGTCGCTCCTGGTCTACCCGGACGGCTCGACCAGTCCCGCGGTCGCCATCGGCGGGCTCGGCGCCGACAAGAAGACGAAGAAGCGGTGATGCCGCAACAGCTGTACACCGAGCACCTCGTCAAGGGCTACAGCGGCCGGCCGGTCGTGGACGGCGTGGACATCCGCATCACGCGCGGGGAGATCGTGGGCCTCCTCGGGCCGAACGGCGCCGGCAAGACCACGACCTTCGCCATGATGGTCGGGTACGTGCGGCCGGACGGAGGGCGGATTCGCCTCGATGACCGGGACCTGAGCGAGCTGCCGATGTACCAGCGGGCACGCCTCGGCATCGGCTACCTGGCGCAGGAGCCGTCCATCTTCCGGAAGCTCACGGTCGAGCAGAACATCCTGGCGATCCTCGAGACGCTCGAGCTCTCGCGCGCCGAACGGCGCCAGCGGCTGGACGCGCTCCTCAACGAGCTGGGGATCACGCACCTCGCCCGGCAGAAGGCGTTCACGCTCTCCGGCGGGGAGAAGCGGCGGCTCGAGATCACGCGCGCGCTGGTGACCAATCCCCAGTTCATCCTGCTGGATGAGCCGTTTTCCGGCATCGACCCGATCACCGTGTTCGAGGCGCAGGAGATCATCCGCGAGCTCAAGCGCCGCGGGCTCGGGATCCTGCTGACCGACCACAACGTCCGGGAGACCCTGGAAATCACCGACCGCGCCTACATCATGGCCGAGGGGCGCGTGCTGATCGCGGGGACGGCGCACGAGCTGATCACCGACCCCCGCGCGCGGGAAATCTACCTCGGCGAGAAATTCCGGCTGTAAGTCACCGCACGTTCAACGGCACCACGACGAAAGGAGTCACCGTGTTCCGCAAAGCATCGAAAGCCCCCGCCGGGGGCGCATCGCCCGTCACCGACACCGCGCCTTGCCAGAAGTCCCTCAAGCTCCGCGTGAAGCAGGACGCGATCACCCCGATCCGGGCCGAAGTCCTCGCGGAGTTTCAGCGAAAGGCGGCTTTGCCCGGGTTCCGCAAGGGCAAGGCGCCCTCCGAGCTAATCGCCAAGCAGTACGGCAAGGAGATCCAGGACGAAGCGCTCCGCCGGGTGACGAAGCAGGCCTTCGAGCAGGCGGCCAAGGAGCATCAGCTGAAGCCCGTCGGCCCGTTCGAGGTCAGCAAGGCCGATTTCACCGAGGCCGAGGGGTTGCTGCTCGAGGCCACCGTCGAAGTGGAGCCGACCTTCGAGCTTGCCGAGTACAAGAAGATCCCGCTCGTCCGCCCGAGCGATGAGGTGACGCCTCAGGACGTCGACGAGGCCCTGGCCAAGCTCCAGGACTCCATGGCGCATATGGCCCCGGCGCTGCCGGGGGCGGCCGAGGCCGGGCCGGGACCGGCCAAGGAAGGCGCGGCGGCACGCGAAGCCGCGCCCGCGGCTGAGGCGACAAAAGAGCGGCAGGTGCCGCCGCTCGATGACGAGCTGGCGAAGGACCTGGGTTATGAGAACCTGCCGAAGCTCCGCGCCCATGTCGACGCCAAGCTGCGCGAGCAGAAGCGGACCGCGCAAGCGCACGCGCTCGAGGCCGCGCTGTTCGATGAGCTCTTGAAGCGCCACGCCTTCGAGGTGCCGCCCCGGATGGTGGCGCACCAGGTCGAGCGGCTGGAGCGCGACTTCAAGGTCCGGCTCCTGATGTCCGGCGTCGCGGAGGAGAAGGTGAACGAGGAAGCGGTCAAATTCACCGCGGACCTGCGCACGAGCGCTATGCGGCACGTGAAGCTCGGCTTTATTCTGGACCGGATCGCTTCGCAGACGTCGATCAGCGTGGCGCAGAACGAGCTGGTCGAGCGGCTGTGGCAGCTCTCCCAGCGCTGGAAGAAGGACCCGGCCGAGGTGCGCAAGATTTTGGACGCGCAGCAGCTCTGGCCGTCGGTGGTCTCCACGATCCGCCAGGAAAAGACCGTGGCGTGGCTCTTGCATGAAGCGACAATCGAGCAGAGCGCGATGTCACCGCGCGCGACATGATGAGGAGGGACGGATGACCGTGCAGGGGCAATTGCTGGTACCGATGGTGGTGGAACAGTCCCCGCGGGGCGAGCGGGCGTACGACATCTATTCGCGGCTCCTGAAGGACCGCATTGTCTTCATCGGGACCCCGATCGACGACGTGGTGGCCAATCTCATCATCGCGCAGCTCCTGTTCCTGCAGAACGAGGAGCCGGACAAGGAGATCAGCGTCTACATCAACAGCCCGGGCGGGTCGGTCACGGCGGGGCTCGCGATCTACGACACCATGCAGTTCATCAAGCCGGACGTGTCCTGCTACTGCCTCGGGCAGGCGGCGAGCATGGGCGCCGTACTCCTCTGCGCGGGGACGAAGGGCAAGCGCTTCGCGCTGCCGGACGCACGCATCATGATCCACCAGCCGTGGGGCGGGGTGCAGGGCGCGGCGTCGGACATTTCGATCCAGGCGCGCGAGATTCTGCGGCTGCGCGAGAAGATCAACGAAATCCTGGTCAAGCATACCGGCCAGACGCTCGAGAAGATCGAGAAGGACACCGACCGCGACTACTTCATGTCGGCGGAAGAGGCGAAGACGTACGGCATCATCGACGACGTGATCTACGGCAAGCCGTCCAAAAAGAAGTGATGGGGCGGGAGACAGGGGGCAAGGGGCAGGGGACTGCGCACGATGTTCCTATGCCCCACGCCCCGTGTCCCGTGCCCCAAACCATCATGGAGCAGCACACAGGATGAGCGACGTTCTATTGACCCCGGGGCCGACGCCGCTGCCGCCCCAGGTACGGGAAGCGATGGCGCGGCCCATCATCCACCACCGGACCAGCCAGTACCGCGCGCTCTTCAAGCGCTCGCTTGAGGGGATGCGCTCGGTGATGCAGACGAAGCACGACGTCATCTGCTTCACGAGCTCGGGTACCGGGGCCATGGAGGCTGCGGTCGTCAACCTGCTCTCGCCGGGGGATGAAGCCATCGTCGTGCTTGGCGGAAAGTTCGCGGAGCGGTGGCGCGACCTGTGCAAGGCCTATGGGATCACGGCCGTGACGGTGCCGGTGGCCTACGGCGATCCGGCCGACCCGGCCAAGGTCGCCGAGGCGCTCAAGGCGCACCCGAAGGCGAAGGCCGTGCTCACGACGCTGTGCGAGACCTCGACCGGCGTCGTCAACGACATCCAAGCGATCGGCGCGGTGACGCGGAACAGCCAGGCGGCGCTGGTGGTGGACGCGATCAGCGGGTTGCTGGCCGACGATTGCCGGACCGACGCGTGGGGCATCGACGTGGTCGTGACCGGCTCACAGAAGGGCCTGATGCTGCCGCCGGGGCTGGCGTTCCTCAGCATGAGCCCGAAAGCCTGGGCGCTCATCGAGCAGGCACAGACCCCCCGGTTCTACACCGACCTCAGGCTCTACAAGAAATCGCTCGCGGATGACGACACGCCGTTCACGTCGGCGGTGTCGCTCGTCATCGCGCTCGAAGAGGCGCTCAAGCTCGTGCAGCAGATGGGCCTGGCCCAGATGCTTGAGCGGTGCGCGGCGATGGCGCAGGCGACCCGCTCCGGCGTCGCGGCGATGGGGCTCACGCTCTTTTCGAAGCGGCCGTCGAACGGCGTCACCGCGGTCAACGTGCCGGCCGGGGTGGACGGCAAGCAGCTCGTCAAACTCATGTACGACACGTCCCACGTCATGGTCGCGGGCGGGCAGGGGGACATGGCCGGCAAGATCTTCCGCTTCGCGCATATGGGCTATATCTCGCCGGAGGACATCCTCGCGGGCCTCGCGGCGCTCGAACAGGCGCTGGTCTCGCTGGGCTACAAACTGACGCCGGGCGAGGGCGCGAAGGCGGCCCAGGCGGTGTTCGCCCGGTCAACCCCGGTGGGCGTGTAAGATGCCGGCGAAGAGCGCGAGGGCAGGGAAGACAGCGGCGGCGCGGAGTCCCCGCGCCGAGACCGGACCGCTGAGAGTCCTCATCGCCGATCAGCTCTCCGAAGACGGCATCAGGCTTCTGAAGGACGAGCCGGGCCTCACCGTCGACATCAAGACAGGTCTGGCGCCGAAGGAGCTGGCCGAGATCATCGGTCCGTACCACGGCCTCGTTGTGCGCAGCGCGACGAAGGTGACCGCCGAAGTGATCGCAAAGGCCGACAACCTCAAGGTCATCGGCCGCGCCGGCGTCGGCATCGACAACGTGGACGGCGAGGCCGCGACGAAGCGCGGCATCATCGTCATGAACGTGCCGGCCGGCAACACCATCTCGACCGCCGAGCATACCTGCAGCATGATCATGGCGATGGCGAGGCGCATCCCCCAGGCGGAAGCCTCACTGCGCGCCGGGCTCTGGGAGCGCTCGAAGTTCGTCGGCACCGAGCTGTTCGGGAAGACGCTCGGCATCGTCGGCATGGGCAAGATCGGCGCCGAGGTCGCCAAGCGCATGCAGGCGTTCGGCATGCAGATCCTCGCGTACGATCCGTTCCTCTCCCCGGAGCGCGCCCAGCAGATGGACGTCCAGATGGCGGACCTGCCGACCTTGTACCGCCAGGCGGACATCATCACCGTGCACGTGCCGCTCTCCGCCGAGACCAAGGGCATGATCGGCGAGAAGGAAATCGGGATGATGAAGAAGGGTGTCCGCCTCGTCAATTGCGCCCGCGGCGGCATCATCAGCGAGCAGGCGTTGGCGAAGGCGCTCGATGAGGGCAAGGTGGCGGGGGCCGCGGTGGATGTGTTCGAGCAGGAGCCGCCGCCCAAGGACCACCCGCTCCTTAAATCCGACAAGGTCGTGGTGGTGCCGCACCTCGGCGCCTCGACTGCGGAAGCGCAGCTCAACGTCGCGATCGAGATGGCGAAGCAGGTGGCGGACGCGCTGCTCGGCCGCGGCATCCGCAACGCCGTCAACATGCCGTCGATCGATGCGAAGACGCTCCAGGTGCTGAAGCCGTACATCGAGCTCGCCGAGAAGCTCGGGTCGCTGGCCTCGCAGTTGATCGGGGGCCAGGTCTCGGAAGTGCGCGTCACCTACGCCGGCGACGTCACGAACCAGGACACCTCGCCGGTCACGCTCGCGATGCTGAAGGGCATCCTGCAGCCCATCGTCGGCGAAGGGGTGAACTATGTGAACGCCTCCTTCATCGCGGCCGAGCGCGGCGTCAAGGTGGTCGAGGCGAAGGCGAGCAAGATGGAGGAGTTCGCGAACCTCTTAGCACTCGAGGTCCGCAGCAACGGCACCTCGCTGACGCTGCAGGGCACCCTCTCCGCGCGGCGGGAGCCGCGCATCGTGAAGATCGACCGCTACTTCGTCGAGGCGTCGCCGGAAGGGTACATGCTGATCATCAAGAACCAGGACAAGCCCGGGTTGATCGGGGCGCTGGGCACCCTCCTCGGCGAGGCGAAGATCAACATCGCCGGCATGACGAACGGGCGCGATGAGCCGGGCGGGATGGCGATCACCGTCGTCAACATCGACAACGCGGTGCCGCCGAAGGTCATGGAGCAGGTCAAGAAACTCAAGCACGTGGTGGATGCGAAACTCATCACCCTCTAAGCCCGCCCGGGGCAACATCGTCATCATCGGCGCCCAGTGGGGTGACGAGGGCAAAGGCAAGGTCATTGATGTCCTCACCGAGGACGCCGATGTGCTCATCCGGTATCAGGGCGGGCACAATGCCGGCCACACCGTCATCGTGGACGGCGAGGAGTTCGTCTTCCACCTGATCCCCTCGGGACTGTTGCACCCCGGCAAGGTCGGGCTGATCGGCAACGGCGTCGTGATCGATCCGGAAGCGCTCCTCGAGGAGATGACGCGCCTGGCCAAGCGGGGGGTCAACGTCGCGCAGGCGGTCAAGATCTCCGACCAGGCGCACGTGATCTTTCCGTACCACAAGAAGCTCGATCTCCTCGAGGAGACGACCCGCGCCGGGCGGATCGGCACGACCGGGCGGGGCATCGGCCCGTGCTACGTGGACAAGGCCGCGCGGTGCGGCATCCGCATGGCGGACCTGTGCGACACGCGCGCGTTCCCCGGCAAGCTGAAGCAGGCCGTCGAGGAAAAAAACCGCCTGTTCAAGGCGCTCTACAACGAGCCCCCCGTCAACTACGACGAGCTGCTCGCGCGCTACCAGGGCTATGCCGACCGCTTGCGGCCGCACGTGGTGCACGGCGGCCGGTTCCTGCGCGACGCGATCGCGCAGGGCAAGCGGCTGCTGTTCGAGGGCGCCCAGGGCACCATGCTCGACCTCGACCACGGCACCTATCCGTACGTCACCTCGTCCAACGCGACATCGGGCGGCGCCTGCACCGGGGCCGGGGTTGCGCCGACCGTCATCGACCGGGTGATCGGCGTGGTGAAGGCCTACACGACCCGCGTGGGGGAGGGGCCGTTCCCGACCGAGTTCCCTCCGCAGCTCATGGACGTCATCCGGACGAAGGGGAGGGAGTTCGGCGCGACGACCGGACGGCCGCGCCGCTGCGGCTGGTTCGACGCGGTCGTGGCGCGCCATGCCGTGTGGGTCAACGGCTGCCAGTCGGTCGCCGTGACGAAGCTCGACGTGCTCGATGAAATGGACACGATCCAGATCTGCATCGGCTACCAGGAGGGCGCAGAGCGGACCGAGGATTTCCCCGCGGACACCGAGCGGCTCTCCCGCTGCAAGCCGGTGTACGAGAGCTGGCCCGGCTGGAAAGCCGAAACCGGGGACGCGGCCAGCTTCGGCGACCTGCCGCCGGCCGCCCAACGCTATCTGAAGCGGCTCGAGGAGCTGATGGGGGTGCCCATCTGCCTCATTTCAACCGGCTCGCGCCGCGAGCAAGCCTTTAAAACGAGCAGTTGGTAGCCAGGTTCCAGGCCGGATCAGATCCGAAGCTGAGCTTCGGATCTGATCCGAATGGCACGCGATCGCAGCGGGGCGGGCCAATCTTGACGGCTCCAGGGGCCTATGTTAGGGTAACTGTGACTTGCGCTTGTGTCGTACACACCGTCGTAGAGGAGACTCCATATGCATCGCTGGATCGCAGGCATCCTCGGAGTGGCGTTGCTCGGGGCAAGCGGGTGCGCCGTCACGTTCGCGAAGCGCTCGCCGTGGGACATCCAGCAGCTCGCTGAGTTGGGCGACCAGCTGGAGCAGTTCAAGACGCTGGCCCGGCTCAAGGCCGAAGAGGCGGAGGAGCTGCGGCGGGCGAAGGCGATGCTGGAGCAGCGGCTCGGGTCGGACGAGGCCAGTGTCGGCTACGATGAGCGGGGCCTCGTGACGCGGATGCTCGACCGGGTGCTGTTCGACTCGGGCAAGGCGGAGCTGAAGCGGAGCGCCCGGCCCGTGCTCAATAAAGTCGCCAAGGTGCTGCAGGACGTGTCGGGCCAGCCGGTCCGCGTGGAAGGCCACACCGACAACGTGCCGATCAAGGTCTCCGGCTGGGCGGACAACGAAGCGCTGTCCGTTGCGCGCGCCGAAGCGGTTATGCACTACCTCGTCGAGCAAGGGGTGGAGCCCGGCCGCATCGCGGCGGTGGGCCATGGCGAGCAGAAGCCGATCGCGCCGAACGACACGCCCGAAGGCCGCCGGGAGAACCGCCGGGTGGAGATCGTGATCCTGCCCCAGGATAGCGTGGGCAGGATGCCGCAAAACGGCGACGACTCGGGCACCTCGACCTACACCAAGTGACAGGAGGGGTCATGCCGCGTTGGGCCGTCATCTCGCTGTCGGTGACCGGAGGGCTCACCATCGTCCTGGCGATCGCGTTGGCCATGGTGGGGACGAGCCTCGACGACGCGCGCATCGAGCGCGAGGACCTGCAGTTTGAAGTCAACGACCTCCAGCAGGAGGTCGACAGCCTGACGACGGAACGGGACGAGCTCCAGCGCCGGGCCGAGGAGCAGGGGGCCGCGCTCGACCAGCTGCGCAGCGACGCGGCCGCGCAGCCGGAGGCGGTGCCGGCCCCTGCCGAGACGCCGGTTGAGACGCCCGCAAGCCCCTAAGAGCTGCTCGTTCTCTGATGGACGACACGCAGAAGATTCCCCAGCACATCGCCATCATCATGGATGGCAACGGCCGGTGGGCGAGCGCCCGGCGGCTCCCGCGCCTCCTCGGCCACCGCGCGGGCGCTGCGGCGGTCCGGCGGGTCGTCGAGGCCGGATGCGAGCTGGGGGTCAAGGCGCTGACGCTGTACGCGTTCTCGTGGGAAAACTGGGAGCGCCCGACGGATGAGATCCGCGACCTCATGGGCCTCCTCGATGAATTCATCCGGGGCGAGCGGAAGACCTTACTCGAGCAGCGCGTCCGGCTGCGGGCCATCGGCCGGCTGCACGAGCTGCCCGAGGGCGTTCTCAGCACCCTCAAGCGCACCATCGAGGAGACCGCGCACCTCGACCGGATGACCTTGACGCTGGCCCTCAGCTACGGCGGGCGCCAGGAGCTCGTGGACGCGGCGCGTCGGATTGCGGAGCAGGTGCGCGACGGGCGGCTGGCGCCCCAGGACATCGACGAGGGCGTGATCGCGCGGCACCTGTACGCGCCGGATCTGCCGGATCCGGACCTCGTGATCCGGACCTCCGGCGAGCAGCGGCTGTCCAATTTCCTGCTCTGGCAGAGCTCGTACGCCGAGCTGTACGTGACGCCGAAGCTCTGGCCTGATTTCTCAAAGGACGATCTGATCGAGGCCATCGCCGAATACGAGCGCCGCGAGCGGCGCTTCGGCCGCGCAGGAGCCCTCTGCCATGACGGAAATCAAGGCAAGGCCTGAAGTGCACGCCGCGCTGCGGCAGGAAGGCCCCGCTCCCGGCCGGGCCGCCAACCTCGTCAGTCGGCTCGGCAGCTCGGCGGTCGTCATCTCGCTCGTGCTGGGGACGCTGTTCTGGTTCCCGCTCTGGACGTTCGCGCTGGTCGTCGTTGGGTTCGTGATGCTCGCGCTCTACGAGTTTTTCACCATGGTCCGGCACCGGGGCATCCTGGTGCACCGCCCGCTCAATGTGAGCCTCGGCGTCATCTTCACGTGCCTGGTCGCCTGGCGGTCGCTCGTCGAGCCGGGGCTCCTGCCGACGCCGGTCCTGGGGCCGGGGGCGACGGCGATCAGCTGGATGTGGGATATTTTCTGGCCGGCGACCATCGTCATCATCTTCATCCGGCAGTTCACGCGCGAGAACACCTTTGAGGCGCTCGGGGGACTGGCGACCACGCTCTTCGGCCTCGCGTACATCGCGGCCCTCTTCAGCTACTTCTTCTACATCCGCACGACCGACCCTGAGCGCGGGGCCTGGCTCGTGCTGTACCTGATCCTGGTCACCAAGCTCGGAGATGTCGGCGCCTACGCGGTCGGCAACCTGTTCGGCCGCCATACGCTGATCCCGAGGATCAGCCCGCGCAAGACGGTGGAAGGCTTCGTCGGCGCGGTGCTCTTCAGCGCGGCGGCCGCCTGGGCGGCCCAACCGATGCTGATGGGCCAGCGGCTCTTCGGCATGCCGGTGAACGGGCTCCTCACCGTGCTGCTGGGCCTGACGCTCGGCGTGATCGGGCAGCTCGGCGACCTGGCGGAATCGCTCCTGAAGCGCGACTGCCAGGTGAAAGACACCGGGACCCTGATGCCCGGGCTCGGCGGCGTCCTCGACGTGATCGACAGCCTCCTCTTCACGGCGCCCCTCTTCTACGGCATCCTTATCTACGGCTAAGCGATGGATTCAGATGTCAGATGTCAGACTTCAGAAGTCAGAACCCCGAAGCTGTTTCTGACGTCTGACCTCTGTCATCTGACTTCTGATTCCCCGGATATCGACGCATGAAACGCGTGGCGGTGCTCGGGTCCACCGGCTCCATCGGCCGCAGCACGCTCGATGTCATCGCGAGCCACCCGGACCGCCTCCGGCTCGTCGGCGTCGCCGCCCGCTCGCAGACCGGCCTCCTCGCGCAGCAGATCAGCGCGTTCCGCCCCCCGCTCGTCAGCGTGTGGGAGCCGGCCGCGGCCGAGGCGCTCGCGCGCGCGATCGGCACCCAGGAGATCCTGACCGGCCTCGAGGGCCTGGTCGCGCTCGCGACGCATCCGGAGGTGGACGTAGTCGTCGTGGCGACGTCGGGGCGCGAGGCGCTCGTGCCGCTCATCCGGGCGATCCAGGCCGGGAAGCGGGTCGCGCTCGCGTCGAAAGAGCTCCTGGTCATGGCCGGCGAGCTCATCATGCGCCTGGTCGAGGAGCACGGCGCGAGCCTCGTGCCGATTGACAGCGAGCACGCCGGCCTCTTCCAATGCCTGCAGGGCGTCAACCGGCAGGACGTCGCCCGCCTCATCGTGACCGGAAGCGGCGGGCCGCTCTTCGGCAAGAGCGCCGCCGAACTCGCCGAGGCCACGCGCGCCGAAGTGCTGGCGCACCCCAGGTGGCAGATGGGGCCGAAGATCACCGTGGACTCCGCGACCCTGATGAACAAGGGCCTCGAGCTCATCGAGGCGCGATGGCTCTTCGACGTGCCGTTCGAGCGCCTGCAGGTCGTGATCCACCCGGAGGCGGCGGTCCACGCCCTGGTTGAGCTGGTCGACGGGACGATGCTGGCGCAGCTGGCGGTCTGCGACATGCGCCTGCCCATTCAGTATGCGCTCAGCTACCCGCAGCGGTGGCCGAGCCGCGTGCCGCGCCTATCGCTGGCGGAGCTGGGGAGCCTGCGGTTCGTCGCTCCCGACCTCGAGCAATTTCCCTGTCTGCGCCTCGCGCTCTCGGCGGCATCGGCCGGCGGCACGGCCTGCGCGGCCCTCAACGGGGCGAACGACACGGCGGTCGCCGCCTACCTGGCGGAGCAGATCGGGTTCCTGGACATCCCCCGCGTCATCGCGGACACCTTGGAGCAGCACACGCCCATCGCGCATCCCACGCTGGATGACGTGCTGGCCGTCGATACGTGGGCGCGAACCGCGGCACAGGAGCGATTGCAGTCATGGTCTCTGCGTTAATCTCGATTCTCGTTCTGGGATGTCTCGTCATCGTGCATGAGGCCGGCCACCTCGTCGTCGCCAGGCTCGCCGGGGTCAGGATCCTGCGCTTCTCGATCGGGTTCGGCCCGCGGCTGCTGACGTGGACGCGCGGGTACACCGAATACGCGGTGAGCGCCATCCCGCTCGGCGGCTACGTGAAAATGGCCGGCGAGCAGCGGAGCGAGCAGTCGCACGAGCCGTGGGAATACCTCTCGAAGCCGATCAGCGTGCGCGCCCTCATCGTGTTCGCCGGGCCGTTCGTCAATTACCTGGCGGCGGTCCTCAGCCTCTGGGTCGTGTTCGTGCTGGGCTACCCTGAGCTGCTGCCGGTCGTGGGGAAGACCACCGCCGGCATGCCGGCCGAAGCCGCGGGCCTCACCACAGGCGACCGCATTGCCGAAGTGAACGGGCAGCCGGTCGCCACCTGGGATGAGATGACGGAGATCATTTATGATTCGGCGGAGAAGCCGTTGACCTTCATCATCTCGCGCGGCACGGAGTCGCGTTCGGTCACCATCACGCCCACCCCGAAAACCATCACCGACCCGCTCGGCCACGAGCGGCGCGTGGGCCTGATCGGCGTCTCGCCGAGCGGCGAGTTCGAGTCGCGACGCCTCGGGCCGGTCGAGTCGTTCACGCGCACCATCACCCAGCAGAACGAATGGGCGGTGCAGACGATGGTCGGGCTGTGGTCGGTCGTCACGGGGAAACTGTCCATGCGCGATTCGGTCACCGGCCCGATCGGGATCGTCTACCTCACGTCCGAAGCGGCGCGGATGGGGATCGTGCCGCTCCTGTTCCTGACCAGCCTCTTCAGCCTGAGCCTCGCCATCTTCAACCTGTTCCCGATCCCGATCCTGGACGGCGGGCACCTCTTCTTCATGGCGATCGAGCAGCTGCGGGGCCGGCCGGTCAGCATCAACGTGCAGGAGCGCTCGGCGCAGGTGAGCTTCGTGCTGCTGATGACGCTGGTTGCGATCATCTGCGTCAACGACGTGAGCCGCTTCGGCCTGCTCGACAAAGTGATGAAGCTCTTCGGGAAGTGAGATGATCGCCCGGCGGACGACGCGGACGGTCCGGATCAAGGACCTCGCCATCGGCGGGGACGCTCCGGTCACCATCCAGTCGATGACGAAGACCGACACCGCCGATGTCGAAGCGACGGTGCGGCAGATCCGCTCGCTCGCGACCGCCGGCTGCGAGATCGTGCGCGTCGCGGTGCCGAACGACGCCGCCGCCAAGGCGCTCCCCGAGATCCGCCGCGAAGCGAACAAGGTCCCGCTCGTGGCGGACATCCACTTCCATCCGCAGTTCGCGATCGCCGCCATCGAGGCCGGCTTCGACAAGATCCGCTGGAACCCGGGCAATCTCCGCAGCGCCGCCCAGGTCCGCCAGGTGGTGGACCGGGCGAAGGAACGGGAGGTGCCGATCCGGGTCGGCGTGAACGTCGGCTCGCTCGACCCCGAGTGCGAGGCAAAGCACAAGGACGACCTGGTGGAAGCGATCGTGCAAAGCGCGCTCAAGTCGGTGCGCCTCCTGGAAGGCTTCGGGTTTTATCAGATCGTGTTGTCGCTCAAGTCCTCCGACGTGCGACAGATGATGGCGGCGTACCGGCGCATGGCCCAGCTGTGCGACTACCCGTTCCACCTCGGCGTGACCGAGGCCGGGCTCCTCGACGCGTCGACCGTGAAATCGTCGATCGGCATCGGCTCGCTTCTGGCGGAGGGAATCGGCGACACGATCCGCGTCTCGATCACGGGCGATCCGATCGACGAAGTGAAGGTGGCGCAGCAGATCCTCTCCTCCCTTGAGCTGCGCAGGTTCCACACGAACGTGATCGCGTGCCCCTCGTGCGGCCGCTGCCAGATCGACGTGGTCGGCGTCGCGAAGCAGGTGCAGGAACGGCTCACCGAGCTCTCCAAGACCGAGCCGAAGTGCCTCGAGCTCACGGTCGCGGTCATGGGCTGCGTCGTCAACGGCCCGGGCGAGTCCGAACACGCGGACGTGGGCGTGGCCGGCGGCGGCGGGGTCGGTGTCGTGTACCGCAAGGGCCGCCAGGTCCGGCGCGTTTCCGAAGCCGAGATGGTGGACGCGCTCCTCGACGAAGTGAAGCAGGTCGTCGCTTCCACCTAGCCGGCTTCCATGCTGCGCTGGTCACAACTCTTCGTTCCGACCCTCCGCGAAGACCCCAAAGACTCCGACGCCGTCAGCTACAAGCTGATGATGCGCGCCGGGCTGATCCGCCGGCTCGGCGCAGGCGCCTACACCTACCTGCCGTTCGGGTTCCGGGCGCTCCTCAAGGCCGCCGGCATCGTGCGCGAGGAGATGAACAAGGCGGGGGCCCAGGAGATCCTCATGCCGGCGATGCAGCCGGTCGAGCTGTGGAAGGCGACGGGCCGCTACGCGCTGCTCGGCGACGTGCTGATCCGCTTCAAGGACCGCACCGGCAAGGAAGTGGCGCTCGGCCCCACGCATGAGGAAGTCGTCACGGACCTCGTGAAAGAGATCCGCTCGCACCGCCAACTCCCCATCACCCTCTACCAGATTCAGACCAAGTTCCGCGACGAGCCGCGGCCACGCTTCGGCATCATCCGCTCAAAAGAGTTCCTCATGAAGGACGCCTACAGCTTCGACGCGGACGAGGCCGGGCTCGACAAGAGTTACCGCGCGATGTACGACGCCTACCACCGCATCTTCGAGCGCTGCGGCGTCACCGTGATCGCGTGCGACGCCGACCCCGGGATGATGGGCGGCACCGAGTCGTGCGAGTTCATGGCGCCGTCGCCGAACGGGGAAGACCGGATCGTCCGCTGTGCTGCGTGCGGCTACGCGGCGAACCTGGAAGCGGCGAAGTGCCCCCGGCCCGACGATAGCGAGCGCCGGGGCGGGCCGGCGCCGGCCGAGGCGGCGAAATCCGTGGAGTCCGTGAAGACGCCGGGCCAGCATACGGTGGAGCAGGTGAGCGGGTTCTTGAAGGTGTCGCCGTCCAAGCTGATCAAGACGCTCATCTATGAAATCGATCAATCGCCCGTGGCGGTGTTGGTGCGTGGGGACCACGATGTGAACGAGGCGAAGCTCGCCCGGACCGTCGGCTCCGCGCGCGTCAAGCTGGCCGGGGCCGCGGTCATCGAGCGGGTGAGCGGCGCGCCGGTCGGCTTTGCGGGCCCGGTCAAGCTCCCCGGCGTGAAGCTGCTGGCGGACCATGCGGTCATGCGGATGGCGAACGCGGTGACCGGCGCGAACGCGGCTGAGACCCACCTGGTGAACGTAAACCCGGGCCGCGACTTTCAGCCGAGCTCGGTCGGCGATCTCCGGTTCGTGACGCCCGAGGACGCCTGTCCCAAATGCGGCGGGACGCTCGACTTTATCCAAGCCATCGAGGTGGGTCATGTGTTCAAGCTGGGGACGAAGTACACCGAGACGCTCGGCGCCTCGATCCAGGACCCGTCCGGAGCGGTGAAGCCCATGATCATGGGCTGCTATGGCATTGGGATCAACCGGATCATCGCTTCAGCCATCGAACAGCGCCACGATGCTAACGGGATCATCTGGCCTCCGGCCATTGCTCCATTGCAAGTCGTTGTGACTGTGATGGAAGCGACGAATCAGGACTATCTTTCCGTTGGGCAGGCTATCGCCCAGGAGCTGGAGAAGTCAGGCCTCGAGGTCGTCCTGGATGACCGGGAGCAGTCCCCAGGCGCCAAGCTCAAGGACGCCGATCTCGTGGGCCTGCCGATCCAGGTGGTGGTCGGAAAAGTCTGGCACAGCGAACAGAAGGTCGAAATCGGCGCCCGGGGGGGCAAGGAACGGGCCAAAATCGAGCGTTCAGAGGTGGTACCCACCGTCCATAAACTCCTTGACAAGCTTTCCTTACGGCCGTAGAGTACCCTACAGCCTATAGGGCGTCCAAAAAGTGGGTTCCCCCCACTTTTTTTATTCTCTGAAAGGCCTATGGAAGACGCGCGAGTGGCTCAGATCCAAGGCCTGGTTGAGCTGATTTTGTCCGAGGCCCAGATGGAAGCGGTAGAGATGAGCTGCCGGCCGCAGGGCGGACAGCTGTACGTCCGTCTGCTGGTGGACCGGGTCGGCGGAGTCAGTATCCAGCAGTGCGCGACCGTGAACCGGCGGATCAGCGCGGCGCTGGAGACCTCGAACATCATCGAGGGCGGCTTCACGGTCGAAGTGTCATCGCCCGGCCTCGACCGGCCGCTCGCGACCAAGCGGGATTTCGAGCGCGCGGTGGGGGAAGACGTCCGGGTGGAAATGGTGGTGGAGCCGAACCGGACGAAGGAGCTGCAGGGGATGCTCCTGGCGGTCCAGCCCGAGGCGATCGTGCTGAAGACCGGCGGCGGCAACATCACCGTGCCGATGGGACAGATCCGGACGGCGAAGAAGGCGTTGCGTTGGTAACCCAGGTGACGAATGAACGGCGAGCTCCTCTCAATTCTCGAAGCCATCGAGCGGGACAAAGGCGTGGACCGGGAGATCCTGATCCAGGCCATTGAGTCCGCCGTCGCCACCGCCGCCAAGAAGAGCGAGGGGGTTGCCGAGGAGCTCGAGGCGACCGCGGTGCTGGACCGCAAGACCGGCCGCATCAAGGTGCTCGTAGACGGGCGCGAGATCGACTCCGGCCACTTGACCCGCATCGCCGCGCAGACCGCCAAGCAGGTCATCATCCAGAGGATCCGCGAGGCCGAGCGGGACGTCATCTTCACCGAGTACCAGAGCCGCGTGGGCGACATCGTGACCGGCTCGGTGCACCGCTTCGAGCGCGGCGACATAATCGTCGAGCTCGGGCGCGCCGAGGCGGTCCTGCCCAAACCCGAGCGGATCCCGCACGAGGAATACCACCAGGGCGACCAGATCCAGGGCTACGTGCTCGAGGTGCGCAAGAGCGCCAAGGGGCCGTCGATCGTGCTCTCGCGGACGCACGAGGGGTTCATCCGCGGCGTGTTCGCGCTTGAGGTGCCGGAGATCAACGAGGGCATCGTCGAGATCCGCGGCATCGCGCGCGAGGCCGGCGACCGCACCAAGATCGCCGTGGTGTCGAAGGACGACAAGGTGGACTGCGTGGGCGCGTGCGTCGGCATGCGCGGGACGCGCGTGAAGAACATCGTCCGCGAGCTGCACGGAGAGAAGATCGACATCATCCGGTGGCATCCGTCCATCAAGGAGTTCATCGCGGCGTCCCTCTCGCCGGCGAAGATCGCCGAGATCCAGGAGGACACCGGCACCAAGCAAGCCCTCGTCATCGTCGACGATGACCAGCTGTCGCTCGCCATCGGGAAGAAGGGGCAGAACGTCCGGCTGGCCTCCAAGCTGACCGGCTGGCAGCTCGAGATCAAGAACCGCGCGCAGCTGGCACCGGCCGAGCGCTCGCTCGCCGGGCTGCCGGGCATCGGCCCGGCCATGGAGGAGCGGCTGCGCGAGGCCGGCATCACGACGCTGCCGCAGCTCGTGGCGACAACGCTGGAGCAGCTGAAGGAACTGAAGGGAGTCGGCGAAAGGACCGCGGAGAAGCTGTTGGAGGCCGCGCAGCAGGCGTTGGCCGCCAAGGCGGACGCTCCGGCGGACGCCGCGCCGGCCGAAACCAAGGCGGCGGTTGAGGAAGCGGAAACTCCGGCGGCGCCGGCTGAGGAAGCCCCAGGCCCTGTCGATGCCGCGCCCGACGGAGAAGGATCAGCAAGCGCATGAAGGTGAGCGAACTCGCGAAGTCGGTCAATGTGACGTCGAAGGATCTGCTGGTGAAGCTGAAGGAATTGCGGATCCCGGCCAAGACGCACACGAGCCAGCTCGACGCGGACGCCGTGAACCGGGTGCGCAAAGCCCTTGCGGCCTCAGCGCCCAGGAAGGCCCCGGCCAAGCCGGCGGCCAAGGCGCCTGTCAAGAAGGCCGCAGCACCCAAAGCACCGGCCAAAGCCGCGGAACCGGCGGCCCGGCCGTCTGCGGCAACTGCCGCTCCGACCCGGCCAGCAGCCAAACTCCCGGCGGCGGCTCCGGCGCCGCACGCGGCAGAGCCGGTCCGGTCTTCCGTGGCCGCGCCCAAGGCGCAGCCCGGCAAGTCTGCCGCAGCGCCCCAGACGATCGCACCGCCGCCCGCCCCGGCAGTGAAGACCAGCGGGCCGGGGAAGCCGCAGGGCATGCCTGCCGCAGCTGGCGCGAAGGCAGGCAAGCCGGCCGCGCCTGCCACGGCGCTCAAGCCCACCGGGCCGGGGAAGCCTGCGCCCGCGGCGGCACGGCCGTCGCCGGGTGCAGCGCCTGCGGCTGCGCCCGCCCCGTCTCCGGCTGAGCCTGCGGCCCCTCCGAAGCAGCTCGAGCTGAGATTTCCGGTCACGGTCAAGGATCTCTCCGCGAAGATGGACGTGAAGCCGACCGATGTCATCAAGTTCCTGATCCAGCAGGGCGTCTTCGCGTCCATCGTCCAGCAGCTCAATGAGCCGACGGCGACGAAAGTCGCGCACGCGTTCAACTGCGAGATTCTGCCGCAGCCGACCCTGGAAGAGCAGATCTTCAAGGGCGCCGAGCCGGATCCGGCCAAGCTGGCGCCCCGGGCGCCGGTCGTGACCTTCATGGGCCACGTGGACCACGGCAAGACCAGCCTCATGGACGCCATCCGCCAGACGAAAGTCGCGGAGAAGGAAGCCGGCGGCATCACGCAGCATATCGGCGCCTACGAAGTCGTCCTCGACAAAGGCCACGTGACGTTCCTCGACACGCCGGGCCACGAGGCCTTCTCAGCACTGCGCGCGCGCGGCGCGAACGTCACCGACATCGTCGTCCTGGTCATCGCGGCGGATGACGGCGTCATGCCGCAGACGATCGAGGCGATCGACCATGCCAAGGCGGCCGGCGTGCCGATCGTGGTGGCGCTGAACAAGATGGACCGGCCGGAAGCCAACCCGCAGAAAGTGAAGCAGCAGCTCTCGCAGCACGGGCTGATCGGCGAGGATTGGGGCGGCAAGACGATCATGGTCCCGGTCTCGGCCAAGACCGGCGAGGGGATCGACCAGCTGCTGGAAATGCTGCTCCTCGAGGCCGAGCTCCTGGAGCTCAAGGCCGATCCGACGACGACGGCGCAGGGCATCGTGATCGAGGCCAAGCAGACCAAGGACCGCGGGCCGGTCGCGACGTTCCTCATGCAGCATGGGACGCTCAAGGTGGGTGAAACGATCGTGGTGGGGCCGCTGGTCGGCCGGGTCCGCGCGATGACCGACGAGCGCGGCCACCGGGTCAAGGAAGCCGGGCCGGCCAAGCCCGTCGAGGTGCTCGGGCTGCCGGAAGTGCCGAAGGCCGGCGACCGGTTCCTTGTGATGGCCGATGAGCGGCTCGCCAAGCAGCTGGCCGAAAGCCGCAAGGAGCTGCGGGGCGACCGCATCGCCATGCACCCGAGGCGCATCACGCTCGAGGAGCTGCACCAGCGCATCACGGAAGGGAAGCTCAAGGACCTGCGGCTCATCATCAAGGCGGACGTGCAGGGATCGCTCGAGGCGATCGTCGCGAGCCTGCAGAAGCTCGACACCGAGAAGGACGAGGTCTCGTTCCGGCTGCTGCACACGGGCGTCGGCGACATCAACGAGTCCGATGTCATCCTGGCGGCGGCGTCGGACGCCATCATCGTCGGCTTCCACGTCGGGATCGACCTGCAGGTGCAGGTGCTCGCCGCGACCGAAGGGGTGGACGTCCACATTTACCAGATCATCTACGAGCTCGTGAACGCCATCAAGGCGGCGATCGAGGGGCTGCTCGAGCCGACGATCGAGGAGACGTTCATCGGGCGCGCCGAGGTCCGCAAGCTGTTCCAGGTCTCGAAATCCGGCATGGTCGCGGGCTGCATGGTCACCAAGGGCTCGGTCCGCCGGGACTGCGTCATGCGCGTCGTGCGCGGCCGCGAACGGGTCACCGACACCAAGATCGCGAGCCTCAAGCGGGTCAAGGATGACGTACGCGAGGTCCAGGAAGGCGTCGAGTGCGGCATTCTGCTGGAAGGCCACGCCGACGTCCAAGTCGGAGATCTCCTTGAGGCATGGGAGCAGAAGAAGGTCGCCCGGAAACTCGGTTGAAAAGGACGCGTGACGCGCGTGATGAACGACCGATGGTCCTGCTGGTAAGTCCCGCCCGCCCCGGCCGCCGCACCCAGGATTCCCGCGCATGACCCAACGCGTGCTCAGCGGCATGCGGCCCACCGGACAGCTGCACTTGGGCCATCTGGTGGGGGCCTTGTCGAACTGGAAGGCGCTCCAGGCGTCCTACGAGTGCTTCTTCATGGTGGCGGACTACCACGCCCTCATGAGCGAGTACGAGCATCCGGAGAAGATCCGCGAGTGGTCGTACGAGAACGTGATCGACTGGCTCGCCGCAGGCATCGACCCGAAGCAGAGCGTCATCTTCCGCCAGTCCGACGTGCCGGAGCACGCGGAGCTGTTTGCGCTCCTCTCGATCCTGACGCCGCTCGGGTGGGTCGAGCGGGTGCCGACCTACAAGGAGCAGCTCCGCGAGGTGAAAGGGCGGGATCTGACGACGTACGGGTTCCTCGGCTACCCGGTGCTGCAGGCCGCCGACATCCTGCTCTACAAGGCGCACGCGGTGCCGGTCGGGGAAGACCAGCTGCCGCACCTTGAGCTGACGCGCGAGATCGCCCGCCGGTTCCATGCGCTCGTGAAAGCCGAGGTGTTCCCCGAGCCGAAGGCGCTGCTCACGGAATCGCCGAAGCTGCTCGGGATCGACGGCCGCAAGATGTCGAAGAGCTACGGCAACACGATCAACTTGTCGGACTCGGCCGAGACGATCCGCAAGATGGCCCAGAAGATGTTCACCGATCCCACGCGGATCAAGATGGCCGACCCGGGCCACCCGGAGACGTGCAACGTCTGCGCCTACTGGAAGATGTTTTCCCCAGCAGAGTTCCAGAAGGTCTGGGACGAGTGCCGGCGGTCCATCCGCGGCTGCGCGCAGAACAAACAAGCACTCGCCGAGGTGGTGGTCGCGATGACGGAGCCGTTCCGCGCGGCGCGCGCCGCGCTGGGCGCCGACCCGAAGGCGCGGCACGCCGAGATCGAGCGGATCCTGCAGGACGGCGCGGTCAAGGCGCGCAGCGTGGCCGCCGGCACCATCGCCGAAGTGAAGCGGCTGTTCGGGCTCTCCGGCGCGACCGGCCGCGCGCCGCAGCTGCCGCCCGCGATGAGGCGGCACTGATGCGCTACGAGGTGAGCGCCGACATCTACGAAGGGCCGCTGCCGCTCCTCGTCGAGCTGGCAAAACAACACCTCATCGACATTTTTCTCATCAAGCTGGTGGACCTGACGACGCAGTACCTGGCGGCGGTGAAGGCCTCCGGCGTGGATCTGAACCAGCTCGCTGAGCCGCTGCCGCTCCTGGGCAGCCTGATCGCGCTCAAAGCCAGGAGCCTGCTCCCGAGGCCGGATCAGCCGGCGGAGGAGGACGAGGTGCCGATCAGCCTCGAAGAGCTGGAGCGGCGGCTCAAGGAGTACGAGCAGTTCAAGACGGTCGCGCAGCTCCTTGCGGAGCTGCACGCGCTGCAGCACCAGCACTTCACCCGGGCGCCGGGCGAGGAGCCGCAGGCCCAGCCCTCGACGGAGGCGCAGGCCGGCTCGTTCGACGTCAGCATCGCCGAGCTCATGGGCGCGTTCGCGAAGGTGCTTGAGCGGGCGAGTGCTGCGGTCTATGAGGTCCAGGCCGAGCCGTGGACCGTCGAAATGAAAGTGCAGGAGCTGCGGGTGCTGCTCACCGTCCGGCAGCAGGTGCGGCTCCTCGAGCTGCTGACCCCGGACAAGAGCAAATTGGAGCTCGTCGTGACGTTCCTGGCGCTTCTGGAGCTGATCCGGCAGCGGGTGGCGCGGGCGTTCCAGGAGCGCGCGTTCGGAGACATCTTGGTGGCGTGCCGCGACGCGGCCGCGTGAACCTGGAGGCATGGTGATCGGGCATGGATGACGCGCAGGCGAAGCGGATTGTTGAAGCGCTCCTCTTCGTCTTCGGCGAGCCGGTCGGGCTCAAGCGGCTGGCCGATGCCATGGACGGCTGCACGGTGCCGCAGGTCCGCCAGTACATCGAGACGCTGAATCAGGAGTACGCGTCCTCCGGACGGGCCTTCCAGATCCAGGAAGTGGCCGGGGGCTACCAGCTCGTGACCGACATCCAGCTCGCGCCCTGGATCCGCAAGGCGCTGGCGAGCCCGAAGCCCGACTCGGTCAGCAAGGGGGCGCTGGAGACGCTCGCGATCATCGCGTACCGCCAGCCGATCACCAAGGCGGAGATGGAAGCGATCCGCGGCGTCGATGTGACCGCAGCGCTCGACACGCTGGTCGAGCGGCGGTTCGTCCGCGTGACCGGCCGCAAGGAGAGCGCCGGCCGCCCGTTCCTGTACGGTACGACGTCAGAATTCCTCCATCATTTCGGCCTGGGCTCGCTCGAAGCGCTGCCGCCGATGGAACACCCGACGCTCCTGGAGCCGACCGAAGCCGATGCGGAACCATCGACCCAACAGCAGTAAGCCGCGGGGCACGCCGCGCCTGACCGAGGTCCGCCGGCGGATCGACCGGCTGGACGAGCGGCTGCTCAACCTCGTCACCGACCGCGCCCGCATGGCGCTCGAGATCGGCCGCATCAAGAAAAGCCGCAAGTGGCCGGTCTACGACGCGAAGCGGGAGACGTACGTGCTGCGCCACATGACGCAACTGAACCGCGGGCCCCTCTCGACGGCCGCGGTGCGGCATATCTTCCAATCCATTCTGAACGAGTGCCGCCGCCGCCAGCGCCGGAGACGCAAAACAAGGCGGAGTGATTAAGTGATTGAGTGATTAGGTGATTGTGAGCCATGCAAGCCTGGCCTTTCTTAATCACTCAATCACCCAGTCACTTAATTACCAACTTACAGGTCAGCAGATGACTACGATTGCCTATTTGGGCCCGGAGCAGACGAACACCCATATGGCCGCGCAGGCGCGCTTCGGCGCCCGCGCGAGCTACCTGCACGCGCCGACCGTGGAGGACGTGTTCCACCACGTGGAGCGGCGCCGGGCCGACTATGGCGTCGTGCCGATCGAGAATTCGCTCGAAGGCGCGGTGACGCACACTCTCGACCGGTTCATCGACTTCATGGACACCCCGGTCACGATCCACGGGGAGATCGAGCAGCCGATCCGCCATCAGCTGATCACGGCGCGCGGGGTGAAGCCGCGCGCGATCCGGTTCGTGTTTTCGCACCCGCAGGCGCTGGCCCAGTGCCACCGGTGGCTGGTCCAGCACCTGCCGCAGGCGAAACTGCGGGAGACGGACTCCACCGCCGCCGCCGTCTGGGTCGTGCGCGAGCACCGGAAGGATCATGCGGCCATCGGCCGGGCGGAACTGGCGGAGAAGCACGGGCTCCGGGCGACGCCGATCCCGGACCACCGCGAGAACAAAACCCGGTTTCTCATCATCGGGCTGGGCCAGCCGGCGAAAGTGCGGAAGAACAAGACATCGATTCTTCTCAGTCTCAAGGACCGGCCCGGGGCGCTCTACGATGCGCTGGTCCCGTTCAAGCGCTATGGCATCAACCTGACGAAGATCGAGTCGCGTCCGTCGAAACGGAAGGCCTGGGAGTATCTCTTCTTCATCGATCTTGAGGGCCACGCGGCCGATACGAAGGTGAAACAAGCACTCACCGCGTTGCGCAAGCAGGCGACGCTGCTGCGCCTGCTGGGATCGTATCCCCTGGGAATGAAGAGGACAGGATGACAGGGCTGGACAGCCGGGCGCGCGCGGCGGTGCGCGGGCTCGCCGCCTACAAGCCGGGCAAGCCGATCGAGGACGTGAAGCGGCAGTACAAGCTCGCCTCGGTCATCAAGCTTGCGTCGAACGAGAACGCGCTCGGGCCGTCGCCGAAGGCGATCCTCGCGATGCGCAAGATCGCGACGCACCTCAACCGGTACCCGGACGGCGCCTGCCGCGAGCTCAAGGCCCGCCTGGGCAAGCACGTCCACCAACAGCCCGGGTCGCTCATCGTGGGTAACGGGTCGGATGAGCTCATCACGCTGGCCCTGCGGGCGTTCATCGACCCGGGCGATGAGGTGGTCGTCGCCTCGCCGACCTTCCTCATCTATGAGATCCAGGCGAAGGCGTGCGGCGCCAAGGTCAACGTGGTGCCGCTTCGGCAGTACCGGTACGACCTGCCGGCGATGAAAGCGGCGATCACGCCGCACACGAAGCTCGTGTTCATCGCCAACCCGGACAACCCGACGGGCAGCTACGTCACGAAGAAAGAGCTGGACGTGTTCGTGCGCGGCCTGCCGCACCAGACGATCGTGTTCATGGACGAGGCGTACCATGAGTTCGTCGAGGTCTCGGACTACCCGCGGACGCTGGCCATGGTCCACGATGTGCCGATGATCGTGACCCGCAGCTTCTCGAAGGCGTACGGGCTGGCGGGGCTGCGCGTCGGCTACGGCATCGCCCAACCCTCGATCATCAGCGCGATGGACGCGGTCCGCGAGCCGTTCAACGTGAACAGCATGGCCCAGGCCGCGGCCGCCGCAGCGCTCGACGACACCGCGTTCCTCCGGCGGACCAGGGAACTGGCGCGCGAAGGGCGCCGCTACCTGGTGCGGGAGCTGCATCAGCTCAAGGTGCGCTGCATCCCCAGCGTGGCCAATTTTCTCCTGATCGAGCTGGGGCCGAAGGCGGCGGACGTCGCCGACGGGCTGTTGCGCCGCGGCGTCATCGTCCGGGAGATGAGCGCCTGGAAGCTCGCCGGCTGCCTGCGCGTCACAGTCGGCACCATGCCGGAAAACCGCCGGTTCATCCAGGCGCTCAAGCAATGTGTACGTTAGCCAGGGGCAAGGGGCGGGGGGCGGGGAGCAAGGGGGGTCCCGTGCCCCGTGTCTCGTGCCTCGTTCCCCCGAGTCGGCGCCGATCGATGGAGGGTCGCAAATGATTATTGTCATGAAGCCCGGGGCGACGAAGCGGCAGTTCGCCCATGTGCTCGCGCGGATCAAGGCGCTGGGCCTCAAGCCTATGGTGTCGCAGGGCACCGAGCGCACGATCATCGGCGTGATCGGGCCCGAGGATGCGCTGCGCGTCCAGCCGCTCGAGGTGATCCCCGGCGTCGAGAAGGTGATGCCGGTCCTCAAGCCCTACAAGCTGGTCTCCCGGGAGTTCAAGCCGGACGACAGCATCGTGGATCTGGGCGGGGGGCTCAAGCTGGGCGGCAAGCAGCTGGTCGTGATGGCCGGGCCCTGCTCGGTCGAGAACCGCGCGATGCTGTTCGAGACGGCGCGGGCGGTCAAGCGCGGCGGGGCGCAGGTGCTGCGCGGCGGCGCCTTCAAGCCGCGGAGCTCGCCGTACGCGTTCCAGGGGCTGCGGGAAGAGGGCTTGAAGCTGCTGCGCGATGCGGCGAAGGCGACGGGCCTCAGGGTCGTGACCGAGCTGCTCGATACGCGCGACGTCCAGCTCGTCGCGCGCTACGCGGACATCGTGCAGATCGGCGCGCGCAACATGCAGAACTTCGAGCTCCTCAAGGAAGTCGGGCAGCTGCGCAAGCCGGTGCTCCTCAAGCGGGGCCTCTCGGCGACGATCACGGAGTTCCTACTCGCCGCGGAATACATCCTCAGCCAGGGCAACTTCAAGGTGATCCTGTGCGAGCGCGGCATCCGGACGTTCGAAACCCAGACGCGCTTCACGCTGGACATCAGCGCGGTGCCGGTCATCAAGAAGCTGTCGCACTTGCCGGTCGTCATTGACCCGAGCCACAGCGGCGGGTCGTGGGAATACGTCGGGCCGCTGGCGAACGCCGGGGTTGCGGTCGGGGCGGACGGGCTGATCATCGAAGTCCATCCGAACCCTGAAACCGCGCTGTCCGACGGGCCGCAATCGCTGCTGCCGAAGACGTTCGTGTCAGTCATGCGGGACGCGCGGAAGGTTGCCAGAGCCGTCGGCCGGACGCTATGAGCGGCCGCATCGCGCCGCCCCGGGAAAGGCTCCGGCGTTCCGCCGTTCATCGCGTGGTCATAGCCGCGGCGCTTATGATCGTCGCCGGCGTCCCTGCGGCATCCGCCGAGGTCGATCCGGGTCTTGAAGAGGCGCAGCAGTCGAGCGATCCCTGTCTGAAAGTGCACTATGCCAGCATCGCGTTCTACACCGCGCTGCAGTTGTTCGCCCAGAAGCCGGCCGCCGACGCCGCCATGACAGTTCCACGCGAGCAGGCGATCGCCCAGTTTCATTCGATTGAAGCGCTGCTGCTCCAGGCGCTGCAATTGACGGAGCAGGCCGACGCCTCTGCCGCGCGGCTGGCGAGAAGCCAGGCGGCCTTCTTGCTCGGCGACATCTACGCCCATGCGTTTCATGACGCGGCAAAGGCAAAGCAGCATTACGAGATCGCGCTCCAGGCGGTTCCCTGGCACGCCGGCGCGGCCCAGGCGCTGCTCCGTCTGGCGATGGCGCGTGAGAACGCCCCGTAGTCGCGCCAAAGCGGAGCCGCATCGATGCGCATCGTGATCGTCGGGCTCGGCCTGATCGGCGGGTCGCTCGGCCTGGCGCTCAAACGGCGCCGCCTGGCGCGCCGGATCATCGGCGTGAGCCACAACCCGGCGACGCTGCGGCGCGCGAAGCGGCTCGGCGCGATCGACGCCGGCGCGACGGCGCTGCGGGATGCGGTGGCTGACGCCGACATCGTCGTGCTGGCCACCCCGGTCGGGCGGATCGTGCCGCTCGCCACGCAGGCCGCCCGGTTCATGCGGCCGGGCGCGGTCCTCACCGATGTCGGCAGCACCAAGGCGACGATCTTGCGCACCCTGGAGCGCCGTCTGCCGCGCCGCGTCGCGTTCGTGGGCGGCCACCCGATCGCCGGCTCCGAGCGGCGCGGGCTGTCGGCCGCGTCGGCGACGCTCTTCGACAGCGCCATCTGCATCCTGACCCCGACGGCGCGCACCGACCGCCGGGCGCTCTCGCGCGTCCGGGCGCTCTGGGCGCCGCTCGTGGACCGCGTGGTCCTGATGCGGCCGGAGCAGCACGACCGGATTCTCGCCGAGCTGAGCCACCTGCCGCACCTCCTGGCGTACGCGCTGGCCCGCACCGCCGATCCCCGACAGTTGCCGCACGCGACCCGGAGCTACCTCGAGATGACGCGCGTGGCGAAAAGCGACCCCGGGCTCTGGGAGCACATTTTCCTCAGCAACCGGGGCGCACTCCTCAAGGCGCTGGACCGGTTTACGGCGGAGATGTGCACGGTGACCGGCGCCATCCGTTCCGGCAAGGCCGCGCACCTGCGGAGGCTCCTCGCCGCCGGGAAAGCGAAACGCGACGCGTGCGATGACGACTAAGCCGCGGACCCGAGGCGTGAGGCCAGTCCGCGCCCGCAAGCCGGCCGGGCGGATGGTCGTGACGATCGACGGCCCGGGCGGGGTGGGGAAGAGCACCGTCGCCAAGCTGCTCGCCCAGCGGCTCGGGCTCACGTATCTCGATACCGGCGCGACGTACCGGGCCCTGGCCCTGGCTGCGCGGCGCGAGCGCCTCCTCGGGGATGTGGAGGCCATCGCCGCGCTGGCCCGGCGGCTGCCGGTGCGCATCGAGCCCGTCAACGGTGGAGGGCTGCGCGTTCGGCTGGGCCGCGAGGACGTCAGCCAGGAGATCCGGACCGAGGGCGTGTCCGAAGCCGCCGCCATCGTGTCACAGTATCCTGAGGTGCGCTCCGCCATGGTGCAGCTCCAACGGCGCCTGGCGAACCAGCAGAGCGTGGTCGTCGAGGGGCGGGACACGGGCACCGTGGTGTTCCCACGGGCGACCTACAAATTCTTCCTCAATGCCAATCCCGCGGTTCGGGCCAGGCGCCGCCAGCGGGAGCTGCAGAAGCGCTATGGGAGCGGCGTGTCGCTCGCTGAAGTCCGGGAGCAGCTGGAATTCAGGGACGAGCTCGACAGCACGCGGCGCGTCGGGCCGCTCAAGTGCCCGCGGGGCGCCACGGTCATCGACACCTCACGCCTCTCGACCGCGGATGTGGTGCAGCGGATGCTCCGCCGGGTCGAACGCGCGCGGCCGCCGCAGTGACCTACTGGTTCTACTACGCCACCAAGTGGCTCCTCTGGATCATCTTCCACGCCGGCTTCGGCCTGTCCGTCCGCGGGCAGGAGCACGTGCCGAAGCAGGGACCCTTCATCCTCGCCTCCAACCACGTCAGCTTCCTGGACCCCCCGGTGCTCGGGGCGGCCTGCCCCCGCCGGCTGTCGTTCATGGCGCGGGAGGATCTCTTCGGGGTGGGACTCCTCGCGGCCTTCATGCGCGGCGTGCACGTGATCTCGCTCAAGCGCGGAGAGAGCGACATCGCGGCCATCCGGGAGGCGGTCAGCCGGCTGCACCGGGGCGACGTCGTCGCCATCTTCCCGGAAGGGACCCGGCAACTGTCCGGCAAGCTCAGCGCGGCGAACCGCGGCGTGGGGCTCCTCGCCATGACGGCCCGGGTGCCGATCGTACCGGTCTTGCTCCGCGGCACCTTCGAGGCGATGCCGCCGACGACCAACAGGTTCCACCGGGCCAAGATTCGAGTTGCGTTCGGGCCCGCGATTCCCTATACTACTGAAACTTCGCCCGCCACTGACCTCTCCACGAGGCAAATCCCAGGGCAAGTAGAAGGAGTATCTCCGAAGCGTCACAGCCAGGAACGGTTGGCCGCTCTGGTCACCGAGCGGTGGCGCCAGCTGGAGAGCACGAGCGCATGACCATCGTAGACGCAGTCTCGTCGCAAGCGTTGTCGGACCTCTACGCGCAGAGCCTGCGCGTGATCACCGAGGGCCAGATCGTCAAGGGCCGGGTGATCGCGATGACGGACCAGGATGTCCTCGTCGACATCGGGTTCAAGTCGGAAGGCTTGATCAATAAAGGCGAGTTCCATGATCTGCCCGCCCTCGCGGTCGGCGATGAAGTGGAAGTCTTCGTCGAGAACATCGAGGATGAGCAGGGCATGGTCATCCTCTCCAAGTACAAGGCGGACCGCCAGAAGGGCTGGGAGAGGATCGTCAACAATTTCAAGGAAGGGGACATCATCGAGGGCCGCCCGGCGCGCAAGGTGAAGGGCGGCTTGATGGTGGATATCGGGATCGAGGCCTTCATGCCGGCCTCGCTTGCCTCCTTCAAGGGCTACGCGAACCTCGACAGCCTGGTCGGGCAGCAGCTGAAGTTCATCATCCTCAAGATCAGCCGCGCCCGGAAGAACATCGTCGTGTCCCACCGGGACTACCTCCTCCGAGAGAAGGACCAGATCCGCAAGACCCTCATCGAGTCGCTCACCGTCTCCGAACGCCGCAGCGGCACGGTCAAGAACCTGACCGATTTCGGCGCCTTCATCGACCTGGGCGGCGTGGATGGGCTGCTCCACATCGGGGACATCTCCTGGGGCCGCATCGGCCATCCGTCGGACGTGCTGCAAGTCGGGCAGCAGCTCGAGGTGGTCGTGCTCTCCGTGGACCGCACGTCGAACAAGGTCTCGCTGGGCTATAAGCAGCTCTTCCCGAGCCCGTGGCAGCACGCCGAGGAGAAGTACCCGGTGGCCGCGCGCATCAAGGGCAAGGTCGTCAACCTGGTGCCCTACGGCGCCTTCGTCGAAGTCGAGCCGGGCATCGAGGGCTTGGTGCACATCTCCGAGCTCTCCTGGTCGAAGCGGATCGCGCACCCGTCGGAGCTCCTGCAGGTCGGGCAGGAGATCGAGGCGGTGGTGCTCGCCGTGGACGCCAAGAACCAGCGGCTGTCGCTCGGCATGCGCCAGGCGACCGGCGATCCGTGGGTGAACGCGAAGGAGAAGTACGTCGCCAACGCGAAGGTCCTGGGCCGCGTGCGCCAGCTGACGGACTACGGCGCGTTCATCGAGCTGGAGGACGGGCTCGAGGGGATGCTCCACAACGCGGACATCTCCTGGACCCGCAAGATCAACCACCCGTCGGAAGTGCTGAAGAAGGGCCGGATGGTGGACGTGATCGTCCTGACCTGCGAGCCGGAGAACCACCGGATCACGCTCGGGATGAAGCAGCTCATGCCGGATCCGTGGCCGCAGCTGATGGCGCAGTTCTCGCTAGGTTCCCAGGTCGAGGGGACGGTGACCAAGGTCGCCGGCTTCGGCCTTTTCGTCGAGATCGCCAAGGACGTTGAGGGGCTCATGCACCTCTCCGAGCTTGAGCTCGGCCAGAGCGAGAAGCTGGACGAGCGGTACAAGGTCGGATCCAAGGTCAAGGCGCAAGTGATCAAGCTGGACGAGCTGGAGCGCAAGATCGGGCTGAGCAACAAGAACCTGCCCGCGGATGCCGCCCCGGCGAGCTCTTAAGCGCGATCCCCGAGTCACCATGACGCCGCCGATGCCGGAGCAGCCGGCGCGGCGGCGTTCGTGTTTCCCCGATGAGTGATCCTCTCCAGACGATCCGCCGCGGCATGGTCGAGGTCATCAGCGATCAGGACCTCACGAAGAAGCTGGCGCTCAAGCGCCCGCTCGTCATCAAGGCCGGCTTCGATCCCACCGCGCCCGACCTCCATCTCGGCCACACGGTGCTGCTGCGCAAGCTCCGCCAGTTCCAGGACCTCGGCCACACGGTCGTCTTCCTGATCGGCGACGCCACCGCGCTGGTGGGAGATCCGTCCGGCCAGTCGAAAATGCGCAAGCTGATGACGCCTGCAGAGGTGAAGGCCAACGCCGGGACCTACCAGTCCCAGGTCAAACAGATCCTGAAGATCTCCGACGCGGCGACGTACCAGCTCCGGTACAACAGCGAGTGGTTCGGCGGGAAGACGCCCTTCGGCCTCAAGGAGCTCGTGGCGCTGACGTCCAAGTACACGGTGGCCCGGTTGATTGAGCGCGACGATTTCCAGAAGCGCATGAAATCCGGGCAGGAGGTCAGCATGCTCGAGCTGTTCTACCCGCTCATGCAGGGCTACGACTCCGTCATGCTCAAGGCGGACGTGGAGCTGGGCGGTACTGACCAGAAGTTCAACCTCCTGGTCGGGCGGGACCTCCAGCGGGCCTACGGCCAGGAGCCCCAGGTCGTGCTGACGGTGCCGCTGTTGGAGGGGACGGACGGGGTCCAGAAGATGTCCAAGTCGCTCGGCAACCACATCGGGATCAACGAGGCGCCGGGGGAGATGTTCGGCAAGGTCATGTCCATCCCGGACACCCTGATCGTGAAGTACGCCACCCTCCTGACCGATTGGACAGCCGACCGCCTGGCCAAGCTGGGAGCCGATCTCACAGCCAAGGCGATCAACCCCAGGGATGCCAAGGCCGATCTCGGGGAGGAGCTGGTCCGGATGTACCACAGCAAGGAAGCGGCTCAGCAGGCCAGGGCAGCGTTCTCCAAAGTGTTCTCTCAGCGCCAGGTGCCGGATGATATGCCGGTGTGTGTCGTCAGGCCGGATGAGCACGGGCTAGTCAACTTTGTTGATCTTATTGTGAATGAAGGACTTGCGAAGTCAAAGAACGAGGCCAGGCGACTGCTGACTCAGGGCGGCATCAAGCTGAACGGGACGAAACTGACCCAGCCGGCCCGGCCGGCTGCCGAGGCGGTTGGGACTCTCCAGGTCGGCCCAAGGCACTTCCGAAAGCTGACCGCCCGGAGTTGACAAGGCCTTGGAAACCGCTATACTACCTACCAATTGACCCCCTGGAGCACCGGGGGGTCGGAAAAAGGAGGTGACTGCACCATGAAGTCTGTGGCATCACGTTTCCTGCTCGGGGTCGTGTTGGCCAGCGGTCTGGTTGGTTCGGCGGCTGCTGAGGATCCCAAGGCTCTGCCCACCCTGCTCATCAAGGGAGAGGTGGTTTCGATGGACAGCAGCGACCCGGCCGCTCCGCTCCTCAAGGTCAAGGATCGTTATGGCTTCGAAACACCGATTTTCCTGACGGGTGACACGAAGATCAGCCAGGGGGAGTCGGCTTTGACGATCTCGAACCTCAGCGCCGGCACGCCGGTCGAGGTGGAGTACAACTTCGACGTCAACACCGCCAAGCGCCACGCCGTGACCGTCAAGCTCCCGGCAGCGCCCGCGGCGGCTGACGCCGCCCCGGTGGCCGATGCGGCTGCTCTGGCAATCGAGGCGGCTTCGGCCGAGGCGCCCGAAGCAGCAGGCATCATCGAACCGGCAGCCCCTGCGGCTCCGGACGCACCAAGTCCAGTTGATCCTGCCGCTCCGGCGGCACCGTAAGTCCGGCGGGCCATCGGTCCGCGAGTACCGCTCGAAGAACACGGCGGCCCCTTGCAGGGGCCGCCGTGTTTTGCTACTCTGAACCCTGATGACTCCACTCAAGGCTTCCAGCGACCTTCCCGAGGCGCCGGTGTTCCGCTACCGCAAGCCGGTGCGCGGGTCGGTGATCTGGTGGCTGCGCTTCCTCGGCATCGCCGCCTTCGTCATCATCCTCGCCATCAACCTGCCGCGGTCCCAGGAAGTGCAGCTGGTGCGCATCGACCTGCGCTGGCTGGGCCTTGCGATGTCGCTCACGATCCTCCAGCTGCTGCTGGACGCGTTCGTGTGGCACTTCCTGCTCGCGGCACAGCGCATCCGCCACACCTATTTCGACACGCTGGTGGACTACCTGGCCAGCCAGTACCTGGGCCTGGTGACGCCGGGGCACGTGGGCGAATTCCTCGCGGCGGGCTATATCTCCATGGACACGGGCCTCACCTTCGGCTACGCGCTCTCGAGCGTCATCATGAAGAAGATCCTGGCGTGGGTGACGATCGCGGGCTTCGGGATCTGGGGGCTGCCGCTCCTCGCGGGCGTGCCGTTCCTGCACGGCGTGAAGCAGATGATGTGGACCGGCGTCATCGTGGCGGTCGTGCTCTCCGCGGGCGTCACGCTGTGGGTGTTCTCGCTGCGGCGGCTCGCGAAGAAATGGCAGACCCTGTCGCCCTGGGAGGTGGATACGACGGAGCTGTGGTCGGGGCTGAAGTCTCTGACGTCTCCGCGGCTCGTGCTGCCGATGGCGGTCTCAGCGCTGTCCTTCGCCATCTTGTTCGTGCAGTTCGATGCGATCCTGAGCTCCATGGGGGTGGCGCTGCCGTTCGTCCAGGTCGCCCGGATCATCGCGCTCTCCCGCATCGCCGCGCGGTTCGTGCCGGTGTCCCTCGTGGGCTTCGGCTCCAAGGACGCCGCGGTCATTGTGCTCCTCTCCCAGCACGGCGTGGACGTGTCGGTGGCGCTGACGGCCACGCTGCTGTTTCTCGTGTGCTCCTACCTCGTGACGCTCTTGCTGAGCGGGCTGTGCTGGTGGGTGAAACCGCTGGTCATCCGCCGCGCGGTGTCCTCCTACCCCTAAGGGGCGGAGATGGCAGAGCGCCCCTTCTACCTCAAGCAGCTTGAGCTAGGGCCGATGCAGAACTTCATCTACCTGATCGGCGATCCGGCGACGCGCGAAGCCGCGGTCGTGGATCCGGGCTGGGAAGTGCCGGCCATCCTCAAACAGCTCGAAGAAGACGGCTACACGCTCACCAAGGCGTTCGTCACCCACCATCATTTCGATCACGTGATGGGGCTGAAGCCCCTGCTTGAGGCTGTCGATGTGCCGGTGCATGTCCATCGCGATGACGCCTCCTACCTAGAGATCCAGCGCTCCTCGGTCAAGGAAGTCTCTGGGGGCGACACGATCCAGGTGGGCGGCCTTCCGGTCAAGCTGATCCACACGCCAGGCCACACGCAGGGCTCGCAATGCCTGCTCGTCAATGACCGGCTGCTCTCCGGCGACACGCTATTCATCCGGGCCTGCGGCCGCTGCGATTTTCCGGACAGCGATCCGAAGCAGCTGTACAACAGCCTGGCGAGCACGCTCCGCCCGCTCGATGATCAGACCGTGCTGTGCCCGGGGCACAACTACGCCGAGGTGCCCACGGTGCGGCTCGGGGAAGAGAAGCGCACGAACCCGTTTTTGAGCTCGCCCACGCTGCAGGACTTCCTCAGGCTTGTCGGGCACGCCTAGCGCCATCCCGCATCCTCGCGGCGGGGCCTGGCAGGGGGACTTCCTCCGCCGCACCGCTCGGCCGGCCACGCTGGGGCCGGCGGAGCGGTGACGCGAACCGAATGCGAGCAAAGCCCGGAGCCATCAGAGACCCAGCTGTAGAGGCGGGTGCGTTGACGGTGCCGGGGGCGTCTGCTAGACTAAACAGGTCGTCATGCCCCCCACATCCCGCCGCGGTTTGATCGTCCTGTATACCGGAAACGGCAAAGGCAAGACCACGGCCGCGCTCGGCATGTCGTTCCGGGCGCTGGGCCACGGCTGGCGGGTGCTGGTCATCCAGTTTTTCAAGGGCGACTGGCCGGTCGTGTTCGGGGAACTGGAAATGGGCAAGCGGCTGGGGCCCCAGTTCGAAGTGCTGCAGCTCGGCAAGGGCTTTGTGAAGTTCATGGGCGACAAGAAGCCCTTCGACGAGCACCTCGCCGCGGCGAAAGACGCGCTGCGCCTCGCCCGAGAGAAGATCACCTCCGGCGCGTACGATCTGATCGTGCTCGATGAGATCATCTACGCGATCGACTATGCCGGCGTGCAGCTCGTGTCGCTCGAGGAGGTGCTGGGGCTGCTCGACGCGAAACCGCCGGCGCTTCACCTGGTGCTGACCGGGCGCAACGCGCCCCAGGCGCTGATCGACCGAGCCGATTTGGTGACCGAGATGCAGGAAGTGAAGCACCCGTGGCAGCAGAAGATCCCCGCGCAGGTTGGAGTCGACTACTAACATGGCGGATGTGAGGCAGAAGAGCCGCGTGTTACTGGATGGCGTTGACCGGGCCCCGGCCCGGGCGATGCTGAAGGCCGTCGGGCTGACCGACGCCGATCTCCAGCGGCCGCTCATCGGCATCGCGAACACCTGGATCGAGGTGATGCCGTGTAACTTCCATCTCCGGCGCCTGTCCGAGCGGGTGAAGGCCGGGGTGCGGGCGGCCGGGGGTACCCCGATCGAGTTCAATACGATCGCGGTCTCCGACGGCATCTCCATGGGCACTGAAGGCATGAAAGCCTCGCTGATCAGCCGCGAAGTGATCGCCGATTCGATCGAGCTGGTCGTGCGCGGCCACCTCTTCGACGGCGTCGTGGCGCTTTCCGGCTGCGACAAGACGATCCCGGGCACGGTCATGGCGCTCATCCGCCTCGACCTCCCCTCGCTCATGCTCTACGGCGGCTCCATCGCGCCGGGGCAGTTCAAGGGCAAGGACGTGACCATCCAGGACGTCTTCGAGGCGGTCGGCTCCTGCGCCGCCGGCAAGATGAGCGCCAATGACGTGCGGGCGTTGGAGAACGAAGCGTGCCCGGGCCCAGGGGCCTGTGGTGGCCAGTTCACCGCCAACACGATGGCGATGGCCTTCGAGGTGCTCGGGATCTCGCCGATGGGAAGCGCCAGCGTTCCGGCGATGGATCCCCAGAAGGATGACGTGGCGTTTCAGGCCGGCCATCTGGTCATGGATTTGCTGCGGCGCGACCTGCGGCCGCGGCAGATCGTGACCCGGCACTCGCTCGAGAACGCGATCTCGGCGGTGGCGGCGACGGGCGGTTCGACCAACAGCGTGCTCCACCTCTTGGCGGTAGCCCGCGAGGCCGGGGTGCCGCTCTCCATCGATGACTTTGACGCGATCAGCGGCAAGACCCCGCTCCTCGCCGACATGAAGCCCTGGGGCCGGTTCGTGGCGACGGATCTCTACGCCGCGGGCGGCATCCGCCTGGTGGCGCAGCGGCTCCTTGACGCCAAGCGGCTCCATGCCGGCGCGATCACGGTGACCGGGCGGACGATCGGGGATGAAGCCAAGCTCGCCAAGGAAACACCAGGGCAGGAGGTCGTGCGCCCGGCGGACCATCCGCTGAAAGCAAGCGGCGGGCTGGTCGTGCTGCATGGCAATTTGGCCCCGGAGGGCTGCGTCGTGAAGATCACCGGCCATGAGGCCGAGCGTTTTGAAGGACCGGCGCGCGTGTTCGACAGCGAAGAAGCGGCGTTCGCCGCCATCCAGGCGCGCCGCATCAAACCCGGCGACATCGTGGTCGTCCGCTACGAGGGGCCGAAGGGCGGCCCAGGCATGCGCGAGATGCTGGCGGTGACCGCCGCGATCGTGGGACAGGGGCTCGGCGAGTCGGTGGCCTTGCTGACCGACGGCCGGTTCTCCGGCGCGACCCGCGGCCTCATGGCGGGCCATGTGGCGCCCGAGGCCGCCCACGGCGGCCCGATCGCGCTCGTGCGGGACGGCGACCGGATCGTATTCGACATCAAGGGGCGGCGGCTGGATGTGAAGCGCACCGATGCCGAGTTGAAACAGCGCCACGCCCAGTGGCAGGCGCCGGTACCTCGCTATACGAGCGGGGTCATGGCGAAGTACGCCTATCTGGTCTCCTCGGCCTCGGAAGGGGCGGTGACCGGCGTGGGCGTGGGGCCGAAGGCGAGGCCGGCTGCGAAGGCTGCGCGTTCCGGGTCGCCGCGCCGCGCAGCGGCCAAGGCGCGCCACTGACCATTATTTCTCTTTTCACGCGGCGCACCGCGCCGTAGACTGCTTTCCACGGGCACGTGGCGGAACTGGCAGACGCGTATGGTTGAGGGCCATATGCCGCAAGGCGTGGAGGTTCAAATCCTCTCGTGCCCACCATTTTTTCTCTCGTCACAACGTAGCTGTTGACAACCAGTTAGCGAGTTGCTATTGTGGGCTGCAGGGTAGCATGAACGCATGGTTATCGCTGCACTTCCACGGACTGCGCGCAGGGTGAGGGTGTGTCTGTCGTGAACGGAGGTCGAGAGCTGGCGCGCTCCATGGTGCACAACAGGAACCGACGAGTCTTCCCCAATGAGGCCGTGTCATTGGGGATCTTTGTTGCCCCCGGACGACCAGCCTGAGGGAGATGCCGTGACCGGAGGACAGCGGATCGCATTCGCCGCCATCGGCGTGGCGCTGGCGGGTTTCGGCACCGGGGAACATCTCTATCGCCGCGTGATCCAGCGCCGCTACCATGACGCTGTCGAGGGCCGCCGCCAGCTCGAGCTGCATTTCGGCGAGGTCCTGGCCGAGCGGGATGAATTGAAGGTCTCTCTGGCGCGCGAACGGCAGCGCGTGAGCGAGCTGTCCGGGGCGGTGCTCTCCTCCCGCAGCGAGATGGAGCACGCGGTCGGCCGGCTCGCCGAGGAAACGCAGTCGGTGCGCCAGCTCAAGGCGCGGCTGTCGGCGATGCACGCCCAGATGGATCAGCTCCAGGGCGAGCTGGCCGTCACGCTGCAGCACCGGCCGGCTGAGCCGGGCGGGCAAGCGGCGGTCCAGCTCGAGCGGATCGTCGTCAACACCGAAGATTCGGTCGGCTTGCGGGGCCGGATCGTCTCCGTCGATGCGGATTGGAAGTTCGTGATCATCGACCTGGGATGGAACGCGGTCAGCATCGGCGACACCGTCTCGATTTTCCGGAATGAACAGCTGCTCGGGCGGGCCCGGGTGGAACGCGTGCAAGAAGGCGTGTGCGCCGCCGCCCTGCTGCCGGAATGGGACACAGCTGATATCCGCGAGAATGATGTCGTGCGCGTGCTCTAACCGCCGGTGGCGCGCGGCGTCGGCCTGGGTGGCCGCCGCAGCGCTGATCGCCGGCGGACGGCACGCGGCGGCCGCCGAGACGTCCGATCCCTCGCCGGTGAGCAAGACGGTCCTCGTCCTGGCGCTGGATGCGCGCGAGCCCCTGGCCGTCCGCACGAAGTCGCTCGCCTCCCCGCCGGCCATCAGCATCGACTTTCCCGGGCAGCAGGTGGTGAGCACCCTGCCGGAACGCTCGGTCATCAACCGCGGCCCGGTCGAGGCCGTGGAAGCCAAGTATGCGCGCGGGGTCTCCTCCCGGCGCGCGCTGCAGTCGCTCGTGATCACGTTGAGCGCCGCCTATCCCTACCGCGTGAGATCGGAGCCCGGCCGCATCACCGTCGAAGTGGAGCATCCGGCTTCGGTCCGCAGCGCCTCGATCGAGGTCGGCCTCCTGGGTGGCGCGGTGGTCGGCGGGCACGCCGCCTCGACGGTGAGCGAGCGGTTCCGGGCGATGCAGCAGGCCCTTGCGAAGGCGACGCCGACCGAATGGACGCTCGACCTCTCCGATGCAGCCACGGGCCGGCCGCCGGCGCCGAAGGGCGCCGGGCCGGAGTCCCGGTTCCGTCCGGCGTCGCTCGCCGCCGCAGCGGCCATGGCGCACAGCGCCCAAGCGCAGGCCCCGAGGCCGAGGGGCGAACCCGTGCGCGGAAGCGGCGTCCCGCTCTGGCTCCTGGGCCTTGGCCTCCTCGTAGTGGGCGCCGCCGGGACGTGGCTGTTTTCCGCCGGTGGCACGCGCACCCGGCTCTGGGCGCGGCCGTCCACATCCGGGCAGCATGCCCGGGTGCCATCCGGCGTGCTCTTCATCGACCAATTGGTCTGGGGCGCGTTCGAGCGTCAGGGGTATCAACTGATCGCGTCCACGGAACAATTCCAGCCCCTCGGCGGCACGTTCCGCCTCATCATCAAGGATGGAGCCAAATCCGCGTTATCATTCGTCGGCAACGGGCCCTTCTTCGAGAAGCAGACGGTCGCCCGGTTCATCGCCGCCATGCAGGAGGCGCGTCTGGGCCAGGGCTTCCTGGTGGCGTCCGGGTCCTTCACGGTGCCGGCGCAACGGCTGGCGAAGGACCACGGCGTCGTGCTGATCGGCCGCGAGCAGCTCGTGGAACTGCTGAGCTCAGGCGCCAGCAGCGAATATTTCGCGAGGCAGCTGGAGCAGACCCATGCCCAGCTCTTCGAAGCGAAAGAAACGCTGCGCCAATACGCGAGCGAGCTCGACATGCTGCGCCGCCAGCGCAACGAGGCCAGCTGGTTCCTCGGCGAGGAGCGGGCGAAGTCCGGCAAGCTCGAGGCAGAGCTCGAGGCCATGACGCAGGAGATACGCCGGCATGAGGCCGAGCTGAAGCGTTGGGAGCACGAGGTGACCGCGCTGCGCAAGCAGTGGGAAGAGAGCCAGTGGTACCTGGGCGAGGCGAAAGCCAAAGGACAGTACCTGGAGGATCAGCTCAGCCAGGCGCAGGGACAGGTCGCAGCGGCGGCGCAATCCCTGGAGCGTACGTTGGACAGCGTGACGCAGCAGATGCAGGACGCCGCGACGCGGGAGACCGCGCTGCGGGACCAGCTCGATCAGTTGGCGCAGGAGGTCGAGGCGCTCCGCCGGTATGGGGAGCGGCGCGGCGGAGCGAGGATCCGCGTGCCTGAGGCCGGCATCGAGCTCTGGGATCTGGAAGGACAGCTCTTGGCGGCCGGGCCGTCGCGCGATCTGAGCGCCGGCGGCATCGGCTGCGACACGCCGGGTTCGGTGCCAGAGCTGACGCCGCTGCGCATGCGGCTCAGCCTGCCGGGGGGCGGCTCCGTGGAAAGCGGCATCGAACTGGTGTGGCAACGGGGAAGCGGGGTGGAAGGCGAAGGCTTCCGGGGCGGATTTCGGTTTGTGGAGCCGTCCGACGCCGCGCGCGCGGCCATCGAGGAGACGATTGAGCGACAATGCAAGAGCGACGCACCACCATCCGAGTGATCCACCCCGCCCGGGCGCAGTATTGCCCGTCGGAGGACTTGTTGCCGAGGGACGGCCGGATCATGAACGTGAGCGAGCGCGGCAGCGGCATCCTGACGCGCGAATCGCACCGCGAGGGCGAGCGCGTCACCGTGACGTTCATGGTGCCGGGCGACGCCGAGCCGGTGACGGCGAGCGGGCAAGTCCGCTGGTCCAGCCTCACCCCGGCTGCGGGGCGTTGGCACGCGACCGGCATCGAGTGGCTCCCGCTCGAGGAAGGGACGAAGAGCCGGCTCCACCGGTTCCTGTACCAGCAGCCGAAGCGACGCCCGCCGTCCACGCCGTCTTCCGGCGACCGGCGGGTCGCGCCGGCCATCGGCTGGATCTTCGCGGCGACCTTCAGCGTCGCCCTCCTCGCCGGGATCACGGTCTTCTGGCTGCTGTCGCTGCATGAGGAGAACCAGGCGCTCGGCCAGGCCATTGAGCAGCGCAACATCCTCATCGCGCATCTGGAAGGCCAGGAGACGCGCCTTGCGCGCGAGCTCGAGACCTCCAAGGCGCATCTCGCGGCCAGCGCCGGGGAAGTGGCGCGGCTCGACCAGCAGGCCCAGATGCTCGGGGGGCGTATTGTGCAGCTGACCGGAGAGGTTGGACGGTTTCAGCGGTCGTATGACGAGGTGCGGAGTGAGCGCGAACGGCTGATGAAGCAGGTTCTCGACCTGCAGCAGGAACGGGCGAAGCTCGGGAAGCGCTGGGCGTCCCTCCCGGACTTGCGGCTGGCGATTCGCGAGGCGCTGGACGCGCGCCGGGTGACCGAACGCGAGCAGCGACGCATGATCATCGAGGCCCGGCGGCAGGCGGAGCGCGAGGCGCTCGTGAACGGGAACCGGGGATTTCTGATCCGCAGCGGCCGCCCGACCATCAGCAAGGACACCATCTTCATCCGCGTGCATGACCTGGACGCGGCCGCGTCCCCGCAGGATAACGGCAGCTGATCCCCGTTGTTTCCCGGGTAGGGATCATCCTGAGCGAGGCGTAGCCGAGCGAAGGATAACCGCAGCCAGACCTAGCTTGAGCTTCACGCCGGCGGCGTCTGGCGCCGCTCCTTCACGTAGATGCTGCGCTCGAACTGCTTCGCGTACGCCTTGAGCTCAGCCCCGATCCGCGCGATCTGCCCCGGGTGCGTGAGCGGCTGCGCCTCGCTGGTCACCAGGGCGATGGAGACCGACAGGAGCGGCAGCTTGATCTCCTGGCCTTTGCGGTCCGTGTGCAATAAGTAGCCCCTCACGCGGTCCTCCTCGTCGTACAGCCCAGGCACGGCCGCGTCGAAATCGCGGATCACCCGCTCGCACAACGCGTCGCCTCGCTCCGGCGTCGTGATCATCAGGAAGTCGTCCCCTCCGATATGCCCGACGAAGGTCCGCTCACCCCCCGCGGCTTTCGACGCCTCCAGCAGCACCGTGGATGTCCGCTGGATCACGTCATCGCCCCGCTTGAAGCCATAGTGGTCGTTGAACGCCTTGAAGCGGTTGAGGTCGACGTAACAGACGGCGAGCGGTTCCGACGCGCCGAGTCTCCGCTCCAGCTCGCGCAGGATGGAAATGTTGCCAGGCAGCCGGGTCAGCGGATTGGCGTCGAGGTCGAGCGCGGTCCGGCGCAGCACCATGTGCACGCGGGCCAGGAGCTCCTGCGGCTCGAAGGGCTTCACAAGGTAATCGTCCGCTCCGGCATTGATCCCGTACACCTTATCCTGGATCTCGCTCTTTCCGGTCAGCATGATGATCGGCAGGTGGCGGAGCAGGAGATCCTGCTTCAGGTGCTCGCAGACCTGGGGGCCGGTGAGATTCGGCATCATGTAGTCCAGGATGATGAGATCCGGCGGCTGGGCGCGGATCGCGCGCAGCGCCTCTTCACCATCGGGGGCCTCCGTCACCGCGAAGCCCGCAGGCTCGAGGGTGGAGCGGAGGATATCCCGCAGGTCCGGATCATCGTCGGCGATCAGAATGGCGCCCGGCATGTCCCGTCCTCTCCTATGCGGCCGGCAGGGTCACGGTGAACGTGCTGCCCTTGCCTTTTTCCGAGGCCACCACGATGTGTCCGTGATGCGCCTCGACGATGCGTTTCACGAGAGCAAGCCCCAGTCCTGTGCCGCGGATCTCGCGGTTCACCGGGTCGTTCGCGCGGTAGAACTCCTGGAACAGCTTCGGCAAGTCGTCCGGCCCGATGCCATGCCCGGTGTCCGTGACCGTCGCCTCCACGAGCTCCCCCTGGCGGCGGACCGCGACCCGGATCGTGCCGCCCTCCGGGGTGTACTTGATCGCGTTCGAGAGCAGGTTCATGAAGACCCGCCGGAGGTGCTGGGCGTCGCCGATCAGCTCCTGCACGCCGTCAAGCTCAACGGCATACCGGATCTGCTTCGCCTGCAGTTGCGGGTGCACCAGCTCTTCGACCGTGGCGAAGAACTCGCCGACCGGGATCGGGCGGATCTCCATGGTGGTGCGGCCGGCCTCGATCTTCGCGATGTCCAGCAGGTTCGTGATGAACTGGGTGAGCAGGTCGGTGTGCTTCTCAATCTTCTGGATCCGCTCCTTCTGGGCATCCGCGAGCGGCCCGAACTGGCCGCTGCCGAGCAGGGACGCGTACCCCTTGATGGCGGCGAGCGGCGTGCGCAACTCGTGGGAGACCGCGGAGACGAAATCGCTCTTGGCCTTGTTGAGACGGAGCAGCTGGGCGTTTGCGTCCGCCAACTCCTTGGTCCGCTCCTGCACCTTCCGCTCCAGCTCCCGCTTGGCCGCCCAGGCTTCCTCATAGAGCGACGAGTTCTCCACGGCCGTGCCGAGCTGGTTCACCAAGATCGCCACCAGATCCTCATCCGCCTTGGCGGAGATGCTGCTGCCGCCGCGCCCGAGCAGAAGACAGCCGGCGGGCCCGGTGTGCGGCATGATCCCGGCGACGACCACGCTGTGCACGCTCAACAGTTCCAACAGCCGCGGGACCGCGGGATGGGACGCGTCGCCGGCGTGCAGCACGCGCGGCGCCGGGTTCGTCAGGATCTCCTTGAGGAGCCCGGTCTGCATCAGGTGCTGCTTGATCTGTTCGGCGACCGGCGGGCTGATCCCGACCAGCGACTGCCACTCGACGGCGTCAAGCGAGCGGCACAGGCCCGCCAGGCCGTTCAGCATCCCGAAGTTCGTGACGACGGAGGCGTCGACCTTGCGGAAGACCTCATCCGGCCGCAGGCTCACCTGCACCTGCTGGCTGAAGTGGTGGAGAGACAGGAGCGAGGCGAGCCGGCGATCGAGCTCTTCCTGGGCCCGGTGCAGCTCGAGGTCGGTGCGGATCACGAGCTTCGCCTGCCGGTCGAGCTGGTCGTACGCGTCTTGAAGCCGCTTCAGCTCATCCCAGGAGCGATGCGGCCCCTGGGAGCGCAGGGCCAGGTAGATCAGGCAGCCGAGGATCGTCAGGAGCGCCGGCCAGAAGCTCAGCCAGTCCATGCTGAGCGCCAGCACGCACGTCGTCAGCACGCCGATGGCAAGCACGATGTAGCCCATTGAGCCGGGTATCCCTAGGTCCCCAACGCGACGACCAGCACCGAGCCGGTCTGCGTCACGGTTTGCGGCACGCCGGCGCTCAGCCCCATGGGGGCTTGTTCGCCGTAGGTATAGCAGCCGGCCAGCGGGGTCGCCGGACCGACCGCTTCACGGATCGCGGCCAGCTCTGTCAAGGCCGCCCGGGGCCCAAGCAGGCGCCGCCGCGACACCGAGTCGAACACGATGACGCAGCTCACCTGGTTGAGCGTCCGGATCGCGTGCGCGGCCGCCTTCGCGGCCGCTTCGATGGCGAGCTCCCGGCTGCCGATCATGAGCTGCAGCCACGTGTCTTCCAGCAGCTCGCCGCTGCACGTGAGACTGCCGTCGATGCCGAGCGACACGACGTTCCGCAGGAGCCACTGGTCGGCGCCCCCGAGCTGGATGCCGAGCGGGTAGGCGACGGCCTGGCGAGCCAGCCCCTCGTCCCGCATCCGCCGCACTTCGTCAGGGCCGAAATACTCCTCGTAGACCGACGCGGCCGGCTGGCGGTCCAGCTCGTACAAGACATGCGCCCGCGCTTTCGTGATCCGTCGGGGCTTGCTGATCGGGGCGAAGCCATGCTCGATGCCGGCGCCGATTTTCACGTGACCCGCAAAGAGGATACCGGCCACCGCGCGGCTCACAACCTGGTCGTTCGCGTACTGGTAGGTCCGTTGGTAGCGCAGGTCATCGCCGGTCATGCCGCCCACGATCAGGCTGCCGGTTCCCAACACCTCCTGGATGCCCCGCGCCACGTCGAGGTAATTCGTCAGGAGACCGTCTCCGAAGAGCAGAAAGCCGGCGCGCGGGATGACCTTGCATCCCTGCAGCGCGGCGTAGGCCGCCTGTTGCCCGGCTTCGCGGGGCGCGGTATCCACGCCCTGGGCCATACCGAGGCTGCAGGCGATGGACGGGGACGAGAGCACCAGCACCACGCAGCTGTGCGTCGAGGGGCCCTCGGGCGTGATTTCGCCCGCGGTGCTTCCGCCCGCGAGCGGCACCTGGCCCAGCACCGAGCGCGCCCCGTACACGAGGGCCGCCTGGTCAAACCAGGACGACGCGAAGACAAGCGCACACGACGGCTTGGCCGAGCCGAGCCGCGCCATGGCGGCTTCGGCCGCCTCTTTCCCGGCGCGCGCCGCCTCCGGCTTGGCGCTCCATCCTATGGACGCAAGGAGAGGTTCAGGCATCATATTCTTGAAGTATATCTGATACCTAATACGCGATGCCAATGAGGGTTAGCAGGAATTAAGGCGGATGGGGGAAGAGCTAGCTGGAAGCGGCAGCCGTCTAAAGCCCTATGTCACACTCTGGGCTTTAAGGCGGCGCTTCCAGGCATACAGGGACTGGTCGGCAGCGTCGAGGACCGCCTGGGGGGTTTCGTGGCGTTCCTCGGCGCGGCTGACGCCGACGCTGAGGCTGACCGGGGGCACCGCGGTCTTGCCGCGGTCATGCGGGATCAGGATGGCGATCTGGCGCAGCTTCTCGGCGACAGACTCCGCCTTCTCGAGCGGGGTTTCCGGCAGCGCGATGACGAACTCATCACCGCCGAAGCGGGCAAGGATGTCCGATTGCCGCAGCGCCGTCTTGAGCTCTTCGGCGACCTGTTGCAGCAGCAAGTCGCCCGTGTGGTGGCCGAGCCGGTCGTTCACCTGCTTGAACCCGTTGACGTCGATCATGAGGCAGGCGATCGGCCGCTGATACCGTTTCGCGCGCTCGCACTCCCAGGCCCACCGGTCCAGGAAGAACCGGCGGTTGTAGAGCCCGGTCAGCTCATCGGTGATCGCCATCTGCCGCAGCCGTTCGCTGGTCCGCCGCAGCGCCGCCGTGCGCCGCGCGACCGCCCGTTGCAGGATCCAGGTACGCGCGGCGAGGATCCACACGATCACCGTGATGCCGAGCCCGGCGACGATGCTGAGCGTGATGAGCAGGATCGTGAACCACGAGAGCGTTTGGACGACGCCGGTCCGCGCGGGTGCCAGCTCAAGCGTCCATCGGGCGGCGTCGACCGTGACCGGATGTGTGGCCACCACCCCGGCGGTCCCGCGCGAGGACTCCTGCCAGCCTGCGGATTGGTAGAGCAGCGTGTCCTCATCCAGGAGCTGCACCGGGTAGCGTTGGGGCAGCCCGGAGGCGAAGAAATCCCCGAGCAGCGGCCGCAGGTCGAAGACCCCGACGATGGCGCTCTGCTGGTACGCCGTGTGCCGAAGCGGCTCCAACATGACGAGGATCGGGCGCTGCGGTGCAGGCTCGGTGACGAAGGTGGACGACACGCGCCAGACGCCGCGGAGCTGTGTGCGCTGGGCGATCGCCCGGTGGAGTTTGGCGGAGACGGAGGAGGAGAGGTCCGAGGGCGCAGACCACCAGACCATCGCCTGTCCGGCGCGTATGAGGCCGACGCCGGTCAGGTGGCGGGTGTGCTCGACCGCGCTGGCTCCCATGGCCTGCAGGTGGGGCATGGCTAAGTCGGCGCGCCGGTTCAGCGTATCGCGGATGAAGGTGAGGGTGCCCCGGCGGCTGTGCAGCGAGCGCACCAGCTGCTCGCTGACCTGGGTGATCACGCTGCTCGTGTCGCTCTCCAGCGCTTGGCGGCCGCGCCATTTCGTGAAGCCGATCAGCCCGAGCAGGAGGGCGCTGACAGCGAGGGTGATGCCCGACGCGATGAGGATGCGCCGGTGCCGCTTGACGGCCAGACGCGCCACAATGCCTTGGAACCGCGGAATCTGGATCACAACCGTATTGTAGTCCTCGGCGCGAGGGCAGGCAAGGCGCGGTAGTGTCTCAATTTGCGGGGTGACGCGGAGCCGGGGCCCCACGCCGGCCCGAAGGCGCGAGCGGGGGATGGGGGGCACACTTGCGTAAGTCAGCACGCCCCGCCGCCGAGGACCGCCGTGGGGTGGCGCAGCGGCAGGACCCGGCAAATTGAGACACGACCCAAGGCGCGATGGCAAACGAAACGCCCCGGGTCAGCAGAGCTGGCCCGGGGCGTCTGAAACGGTGGGCAGGCTTAGAAGCCGGGGACCGACGTGCAGCCGGTCGGCGGCTTCGACTTCTTGACCTTCTCCATCAGCGCCTGCGCGTCCTTGAGCGCCTTGGATTCGGCTTCCTGCTTCGTCGCGCCCTGCGCCTTGACGACCCAGGCGCCGGGGTCGGTGTTGTCGATCGTCGTGTGGTACACGGTGCCGAGCCGGTAGGTCACGATGTTGACCGGCCAGCCGGCCAGCTCTGTTTTCTTTTCCGAGTACTCTTCAGGCTTCGGCATGGAGGCGGATCGTCCTTACGGCTTCTCGACCGGAGCGGCGACCAGGTTGCCCCACTCGGTCCAGCTGCCGTCGTAGTTCTTGACGTTCTTGTAGCCCAGGAGGTGCTTGAGCACGAACCAGGTGTGGCTCGAGCGCTCGCCGATGCGGCAGTAGGCGATGGCCGGCTTGTCCGCGGTGACGCCGATGCCGCCGTAGAGCGCCTTCAGCTCGTCGGTGTTCTTGAACGTGCCGTCCTCGTTGCAGGCCTTGCCCCAGGGCATGCTCTTGGCGCCCGGAATGTGGCCGCCACGCTGGCAGGTTTCCGGCAGGCCGGGCGGGGCCAGGATCTCGCCCGAGTACTCCTGCGGGCTCCTGACGTCCACGAGTGCGGCGGACTTCTCGGAGGAGGCTTTCATGACTTCGGGCAGGAACGCACGGATCGAGTTGTCCGGGCTCTGCGCCTTGTAGCTCTTCGAGCTGACCTGCGGGGCATCGGTCGTCAGCTCGCGGCCCTCGGCGATCCACTTCTTGCGGCCGCCGTTCATGAGCCGCACGTCCTTGTGCCCGTAGACCTTGAGCTGCCAGAACGCCCACGCGGCGAACCAGTTGTTGTTGTCGCCGTAGAGGACAACCGTGGTGCTGTTGTCGATGCCGGATTGGCCCAGCAGCTGCTCGAACTTCGCCTGCGGGATGATGTCCCGCCGCACGGTGTCGCACAGCTGCGTGTCCCACGCCCAGCCGAGGGCGCTCGGGACATGGCTCTCGCCGTACGCCTTCGTGTCCACATCCACTTCCACGATCCGGATGCTGGGGTCATTGAGGTGCTGGCTGACCCAATCCGTCGACACCAGGACGGTCTGCTGCGCAGCCGCCGGAGATGCTTGAACCGCCATACGTGCCTCCTTGGTTGACACGGCCTCACGATGTGCTCGTTCAGGGAACGCGGAGGATGGAACGACGGTGATCCTAGGAAAGCCCTATTATCGTCGTCCAGCACACCCCTGTCAAGCCTTGAGCCGGGCTAGGAGGACTGCTGGAGGGTGTGGGCGGTTTCGAGGGCGTACCAGATGGCGAGGAGGGCCGCCATCTCAGAGAAGAGGAACGGGCGCATGTACCAGCGCCCCATCGCAAGCAGGATGCCGTCGAGGCCCAGGTAGGCCTGGGCCAGCATCAGGCCGCCGAGCGCAACTCGGATCTGGGTCACCGGGATCTTCCGAGCCAACATCCCGGCGATGCACAGGAAGCCGGCAACGAACACGCTCTGCACGACCGCCACCAGCCGTTCCCACCCCGGGGCCAAGTCCAGCGTCCACCCGGCGACCGGGTCCGGCACCGCGGTGAACCGCCCGAACAGGATCACGGCCGCATACGCGGCCAGGAACGGGCTGAACCAGCGCAGCAGTTTCTTCGGGGTCATCGCCGGATGGCGGATCAGCTGGTCCACGGCCACCACGCTCGGCAGGGTCAGGCCGACCGAGGTGGCGAGCCAGCAATGGCGCAGGGCCGAAAACCGTTGCGGCGCGTCAGGCCACGTGAACAGCGCGAGGGTGACATACCGGCTGAACACGAACAGGCCGGTCGCCATGACCAGCCACTTGAGCCACGTCGGGGAAATACGGCGGTAGCTTGTCATCGCGAGCAGGGTGATGCCGGAGGCCAAGCCCAGCAGGAAGAGGTAACCGCCGGCCAGGGGCGTCATACCTAGCTTGGCTGGCGGGTCTGGAGCGCTGTGCGGCTACCGGTGAGGAGGGCGAAACTGCCGAAGAAGAGCGCCGTGTAGACGAGATCGCCCGCCAGCGTCCCGCGGAAGAACGGCACCGCGGCAAGAAAGCACTGCCACAGTCCGGCTAAGGTGCGGGCGTACAAGTCGCCCGCGGCCCAGACGCCGACGTTCGTCACGAGGAAGAACAGGACTGAGGCGGTGAGGCTGCCCGAGGCGATCCGCCCGGCCGTCGGCCGCTGTCCGACCCACCGTCCGAGCCAGGCGATCAGCAGAAAACTGCCCCAGGTGTACGGCACGGTGTTGTGCCAGCCGAGCAGCACATCGCTCAGCGCGACGATGGCGAGCGGCAGGAGCACAGCCCAGCGGCAGCTGAGCTGCGCTCCGGCGAAGAGCGCAATGGCGGTGACCGGCGTGGCGTTCCACGGATGCGGGACCAGGCGGGACAGCACGCCGAGCACGATCAGCCCGAAGACGAGCCCGTAGTGAGGACGGCCGGTCCGGGAGGTCATGGACACCATTCTACGCTCCAATGGTTTGGCGGTAAAGGCGTCAGAAATCGATGGTCACGCCGCAGATGACATTGAACGATGGCATCGGGTTCTCGCCGTTTCCGGTCGACAGCGTGACCCCGTTGCTGGATTGGAAGGCGACATATTCCTCTCCGGTGATGTTATTGAGCTTCAGGTACACCTTCGTGTGCGGCCAACGGCCGGCGGTCTTCGGCTCGGGGAGCTCATACTGCAGCAGCATGTTGAGCACGCCGAAGTTGTCCGCCGGCAGGATGTTGGTCACGTCGTTGATCCGGAAATAGTCGTGCACGAGCTGCCAATCGAGGCTCATCCAGAAGTTCCGAAGCGGCGAGACGCCGATCCCGGCGTTGAACAGGTGCTCCGGGGTTGCAGGCAGCGACCGCCCGCTGAACTCGCCCTTGCGGAACTCCGCATCCATGAACGCATACGTCGCATAGCCCCGCAGGCGGGGCAGGTCAAGATGCGCGCCGCCTTCCACGCCGAAGCGCCGCGTGTCGAAGTTGCGGTTCTGGAACAGGAACGGACTCCCGGGGATGCCTTGCACGAACAGGATCTCGTCCTGAGTGCGCGTGTAGAAGGCCGTGGTGTTGGCGCGCAACGGGCCACGGGCCGCGCGGGCGCCGAGCTCGTACGTGTCGGCCTGCTGCGGCTGCAGCGAGATGTTGCCCCGGAATTCGGGGCTGCGCGAGGAGAAGTCATCCACGTTCGGCGCCTTGAACGGGCGGCCGTAGCTCGCGAACACCCACGCGGAGTTCGGGACCACCGTGTAGGTCAGGCCAAGTCGCGGAGACTTGCCTTCGAAGTGGAGCGTGCCCACGTAGTTGACGTCCGTGGACGACACCGAGTCGAACGCGATGATGTCCTCCTCGAACTTCGACCGGTCGTAGCGGAAGCCTCCCACCAGGCTGAGCCGGTCCCACAGCGTCAGGGTGTCCTCGAGGTAGACCCCGTACCCTTCGCGGTTGGACTCATCCGTCCGCCCGGCATTGCGGGTGCCGGTCGAGGCCTTGTCATCCGCGAGCTCGACACCGCTCACCAGGACGTTGGAGAGGCCCTCGCCGACCCATTCGTAGTTCGACCGCAGCGTCATGCCGGTCGACGGCGCCAGCGTGAAGAGGCGGGACGCGCGCGAGTCGGAATTCCGCGCCCGCCAGAACGCCGTCGCGAGCCATGAGAGCCCGTCAAACGGCCCCAGCGCGAGATCCATCGACACCTGGTTCGTTTCATCGTCGAAGACGCCGACATTGAGGGGGTTCACGCCGCGCCGGTTCTGTTCGACTCGGGTGAGCGTCATCCCGCCCGGAAAGTTGGTGGTGTCTTCGCTGTGCAGGAAGTTCGAGGACAGATCCACGCCCGGCATCAGCTCCACGCGGCCATGGGTCGTGACCGTCGTATTCCTGGAGTTGGAGAAATCGCGGTAGCCGTGCAGCAGTCGCCGCTGGTAACTCATGCCGTAACCCGCGGTCTTTGCCTGCCCGCGTGCGGCCAGCGAATACCGCTGCCAGCCGAAGGTGCCGATTTCCGCGCGCGTCTCGGTTTCGAGGAGGCGTTCCGCGTCCCGCTTCGTCGTGATGTTGATCACGCCGGACAGCGCCCCTTCGCCGTAGATGGTGCCGCCGCCGCCCCGGATGATCTCGATCCGCTCGATCTGATCCAGCGGGATGCTTTGCCAGTGCACCTCATCGCCGGTCAGCTGGTTCTGGCGGATGCCGTCCACGAGCACGAGGGCGCCGGTCCGCGAGCCATTGGAGATCCCGCGCAGGCTGAGCGACGCGTCCGACCCGACGCCAAAGCCGCGAGTATCCAGGAGCGAGACGCCCTCGGCCCGGGCGAGGATGTCTTGGACGGTCGTCACCCCGGAGCGGCGGATGTCCTCGGCGGTGAACACGGTGACGTTGGCGGGGACGCGGGATTGGTCCGTGACGAGCCCCGGGATCCGGCGCGTCGAGGCGAAACCCTCGGACACGGTATCGGCCGGGCAGGGCGGCGACCAGATGAACAGCGCGAGGAACCCGAGGACGCACAGACAGACACGGCGAGCCATACGACCCTCCTCCCTGACAACCGCAGGGCATGTGAGGTGCGTGAGCGCGCTCCGCAGGGTGCGGAGCGCGTGATGGGCAGGTCTTCTGACTCCCCGACAACCCTTGCGCCTTCCCACCCCGCCGCGCAACGGCGGCGGAGCAGTGGCGTAGCAAGGGGAGACACGCGGGTTACAGCGGCGGGTCCGTGCCCGATTTACACGGGCTTCCCTTGGCCCATCGAACAGGTACTGCAAATTGTCTGAGAGCGGACGCTTAGTTCACGGTCGACTGCGCGGAGGAGGCCTGCGCTTGCTGCCGGCCCATGCAGATCGGGCAGTCCGTAGCGAAATGGATGTAGCTGTTTTGGACTTTCGGCGTCCAGAAGGTGAGGAGCTCGCCGGCGCCGGCCAGGGTGCGCATGACCCCTTGGCTCACGCCCTTGCCGATGCCGACAAAGACGTTGCCGCCGCCCTTGGCCTCCTGGGCCGGCTGGCGGATCAGTTCGGTCCAGCCGAAGACCGCGTTCGACGCGCCCCGGGCGAGCGTGTTGCCGGCTTTCTGGGTGTAGGTGGCATCCTCGGCCCCGGCTTTCTGGCAGATGGGGCAAGCGCCGTCCTCGGCCGAGGCTGGTTGAGCGGCTGCGCAGAGCATCGCGAGCCCTGCGGCGAAAACGAACAGCGTGCGTGCGAGTCGTGGTGTCATGCGACCTCCTGCAGGTTGCGGTGAGTCTAGCACCGCGCGACGCGGCGCGCAAGCCGCTTTGATGCCGCCCGGTGCCATTGACACTCGTCGAGAGCGCATGATAGCATTAAATATAAACGCTGCAGGAGACGTCATGGCCGACGCACCGCACAAGAACGGCTTTGTGCAAATGGAAGTGAGCAAGATCCGGATCGACGAGCGCCGGGGCGAGCAGGTCATCGTCCTCAAGGAGCGCGGCGGCACCCGGTTCCTGCCGATCATCATCGGGATTTCCGAGGTGACCGCGATTAAGATGAAGATCAGCGGCATCGAACCGCCCCGTCCGCTGACCCACGACCTGCTGAAGAACACCATCGCGCAGCTGGGGGCCACCCTCAGCCGCATCGTGATCACGAAGCTCGAGTTCAACACCTTCTTCGCCAAGCTCATCCTCACGACACCGGGGGGCGAGCTGCGCGAGGTGGACGCCCGCCCGTCGGATTCGATCGCCGTCGCCCTACGGGCGGACGCGCCGATCTTCGTGGCGGAAGAGGTGTTGAACCAGGTCGCCTCGAGTTACGGCTTGTGAAACGCTTCTATCTTGTCCGCCACGCGCAGACCACGTGGAACGGCCAGAACCGCATTCAGGGCCATTCCGATGTGCCGCTGAGTCCCCTGGGCGAGCGGCAGGCCTCCTGCCTGAAGGAGTTCTTCGCGTCGACCCGCCTCTCCGGCCTCATTACGAGCCAGATGGCTCGCACCCGGCAGACCGCGGAGGCGATTCTTTCGGGCCTGCCTGCCGCGCCGAAGACTGGCGGACAGGGCGCGGCGCAGGCAGGCAACGGCCATCGTCTCAACCTGGTCGTCATGCCGGACTTGGCTGAAATGCACCTGGGCGCCTGGGAAGGGCTGACGCCGAGCGAGGTGGACGCGAAGTTCGGCGGGGCCTACGCGCAGTGGCGCGTCCGCCCGTCGTCGGTGATCATTCCGGACGCCGAACCGGTGCAGGACTTCCGCCGCCGCGTGCGCCGCGCGCTTGAGCAGATCGTGGACGACAGCAGGGCGGGAGAGCACGTCATCGTCACGCATGGCGGCGTGATCGCCGCACTGCTCGCCGATCTCCTGGATGCGGACTATGACCGGCTCTTGCGCCGGCTGCGGCTGGACAACGCCGGGGTAACGGCATTGGAGTTCGAGACGCCCAATCCCCACGCGCTGTGGATCAACTCAACCGGACACCTGAGCGTTCTTGGCCCGATCGATGGAGGGCACTGGGGCTAACGCGCCGGGCTAGCGGCGGCGCGGCGACTTCTTGGCGGACTTCTTCTTGGCCGCCGGCTTCTTCGGGCGCTTGGAGGCGCGGATGCGCTTCTTGGCGCCCTTTTTCTTTTTGCCGGGCTTACTGCCGGCGAAGGGCAGGCCGAACGCGCCGGAGGCCGGCTTCGTCAGGGCGGCGAAGTCCTTGTAAGCCATCTTGATCGTTTCGGTGTGCGTGCCGGCGTTGAAGACGATCTCCGGCGCCTCGGCCAAGCCGCGGTCGACGACCACCGGCACCTGATACAGGTTGCCGAACGGCGACATGGCTCCCACTTCGATGTCCGGGAACTGGGCGCGGATATCGCTCTCCTTCGCGATTTTGACCGACGTCGATTTCACCACGGCCTTCAGTTTCTTGAAGTCGATCAGGTGAATCGCCGGGAGCACGGCGAGGACCAGGCCCTGGTCGGTCTTCACGAGGACGGACTTGGCGAGCTGCCGCCCCGGCACATGCTGGCTCGCCGCGATTTCCTGCGCCGTGTACACGACCGGGTGCTTGGCCACCGTGTACCGGACTTTCGCCTGTGCGAGAAACCCCTTCAACCGCTCTGAAATCGCCATCGGCCTCCCTCCTTGTGGTCGGTATGGGCTGTATCCTAGCGCAACCATCCCGCGCTGACAATCAGGAAACGCAACTGCTTCTGCGTGCGGGTTTTACTTTGACGTGCTTCGTCCGGGCCAGGTAGAATTAAGCTTATGGGTTTCATCAAGGGACTGCTTTGGCTCATGGTGGCGGTGGTCCTCATCGTCCTCGCCATGTACCTGACGGGGAACTACGAGCTCGCGGACCGTCTGGCGGGGATTTTTTTGGCCATCCAGCCCTGGCTTCCCGTTACGCTCAACTTCGATCAGTTCCTGGTCGTGCTCACCGTCCTGTGCTTCATCCTCGTCTCGATCTCCCTCAGCGCCTGCGCGGGGATGCTCATGCTCATGGGGACCCGCCTGTCGGTGGCCCGCCAGAAGCAGTTCGGCCAGGCGGCCGCGGCCAAACGGGAGATCGACCACATCAAGCAGGACCAGCACAGCCGGTACGAGCAGCTCACCGCCCTCAGCCACACGCTGACCAAGCGGCTGGACAAGCGGGTCATCGTGCAGGCGGTGATCGAGGCGACCAGCCGCCTGATGAGCGTGCCCCAGGCCAACAGCATCGTGAGCTGCTGGATCCTGAACTTCGAGACGGACACGATCCGCTTCGAGATGGGCCACTACTGCAACGACACGCTCTTCGCCCAGCGCGAGTTCCAGCCGACGGAACCGCCGTTCTCCCGGGCGATGGCGACGCAGAAGTCGCTCACGTTCGCGTCGTGGCAGGACGCCGGGGCGAACTTGCTCAAGCCCGAGAAGGCCGCGCAGCTCGGGGCCGCGACCGGGCTCATCGTGGTGCCGCTCGTGATCGAGAACAGCGTGCTCGGCGTGCTGCTCGTCTCCTGCCATCCCGACGTGCTCAAGAGCTACGAAGAGCAGAAGCCGTTCTACGAGACGATGTGGGGGGAGCTGGCGCTGGCGCTCGCCATTGCGATTCAGGGGGAAGTGGCGATCCTCGACCGCTTGACCGGCGTGCACAACCGCGAGTATTTCATGAAGCGGCTGATCCAGGAAATCGAGCGCGCCAACCGGTTCCAGCTGCCGATCTCGCTCCTCATGGTGGACATCGACAACTTCAAGGCGGTGAACGACACGCTGGGCCACCCGCAGGGCGACGCGGTGCTCAGGATCGTGTCGAAGCTGTTGAAGAGGGAAATCCGGGCGATCGATCTGGCCGGGCGCTACGGCGGGGAAGAGTTCATCGTCCTGCTGCCCGAAACCGGCTACGGCGAGGAGACCAATACCGCCTCCGGGGCTCTCGTGGTCGCCGAGCGGGTCCGGAAGTCGGTGGACGACGAGTTCCATGGCATGCTGAAGCCGCTGAACCTCACCGTGAGCATCGGCGTCTGCGTCCGGCGGTTCCCGGAAGACAAGGAGTGGGACTTCAAGGAGCTCGTCCGCCTGGCGGACGAGCAGCTCTACAAGGCCAAGACGAGCGGCAAGAACAAAGTGTGCGTCCACCTGCCTGAAAAGAACGCCCAAGCTGTGTCATAATAGCTCTTCGTAATGGCCACTACGTGTGATCTCGCCGTCATCGGCAGCGGTCCGGGCGGCTACGCGGCCGCCTTGGCAGCCGCCCGCCGGGGTGCTGCGGTGGCGCTCATCGAGCGCGAGGCCTGGGGCGGTGTCTGCCTCAACGTCGGCTGCATTCCTACCAAGGCGTTCCTCGCGTCCGCGCACCTCCTTCGCCGCATCCGGCACGCCAGGGAGTTTGGGATCACCGTCCAGGGCGTTGAGGTCGACTATGCCGCGGTCCGCGAGCGCACGGAGCAGATCGTCGCGACGCTGCGCCGCGGGCTGACCGAGCTCTTGCGGCGCGAAGGGGTCCGGCTCGTGCAGGGGAGCGCCGCCTTCGAAGACCAGCGCACGCTCAGGCTGACCCAGGACGGCAAAACAGAACGCCTGAGCGCCTCCCACATCGTCATCGCCACCGGCGCGCGGCCTATCGCCGGCCCATGGGCGTTCGACGAGGAGCGAGTGCTGTCCTACCGCGGATTGCTCGCCCTCGCGACGCTGCCGAAGTCGCTCCTGATCATCGGCGGCGGCGTCATCGGTTGCGAATTCGCGTCCTGCTTCGCGGCGTTCGGCGCGAAGGTGACGATTGTCGAGCAACAGCCGCAGCTGCTGCCCCAAGACGATCCCGACGCGGTCCGGTGGCTCGCGCGGCGGCTCGAAGCCGACGGCGCCACCGTTGTGACCGGCGCGACCGTGCAGCAGCTGGCGGTTCAGCCGGGCGGGGTGTCTGCCACGCTGTCCACGGGCACGCAGGTCAGCGCTGAGCGCTGCCTGATCAGTATTGGGCAGCGGCCCAACCTTGAAGGGCTTCAGCTCGACAAGGCTGGGATCGCCGCTGGGCGCGGCATCCAGGTGGATCAGTCGCTCCGCACCAGCCGCCCGCACATCGCCGCGATCGGTGATTGCCTCGAAGGCCACGGGCTCGCGCATTGGGCGAGCGCCGAAGGAATGCTGGCTGCCCGGGCACTCCTGGGCGAGGCGACCGAGCCGCTCGACGCGGCGGAGATCCCGCGATGCATCTTCACGACGCCGGAGATCGCGCAGGTGGGCCCGCTGCAATCGCAGGCCGGCAACGTGCGCGTCAGCCGTTTCTCGCTGGCCGCGCTCGGCAAGAGCCACTGCGACGGGGATACCGAGGGGTTTGTGAAGCTGCTGGTGGATCCGGTGACCGAGCGCATCACGGGAGCGACGATCGTCGGGGAAAGCGCGTCGCAGCTCATCCATTACGCGGTGGTCGCGATGCGGCAGGGCCTCACCGCCAAGCAGCTCGCGCAGACGGTCACCGCCCATCCGACCATGCCTGAGGCCGTGACCGAGGCGGCCGCGCACCTCTACGGGGAATCGCTGTCCGTCGCGCGCGCCTCAACCGCCAGGGCCAGGGCATGACCGGCGTGCGCGGCAGGCCATGGCTCTCGCTCTCGCGCCGCTCATTCTGGATCGGCTTGGCTGCTGGCGTGGGGCTGAGCCTCGTGCTCCGCGAGATCCCGTACATCAACTGGGAGCCGGTGGTCCCGCCGGTGGATGGGCCGCTGGTGATCCGGCACGATGCGAAAGGGGACGGCCGGTTCGCCGCGCCCCGGAGCGGCAACCGCAAGCACCGGGGGATCGACGTGGCCGCGGAGCTCGGCAGCGCGGTTCGGGCCATCCGAAGCGGCGCGGTCCTTGAAACCGGCACGCACCGGGGGCTTGGGCGGTTCGTGAAGCTGGAGCACAACGGCGGCATGACCAGCTTGTACGCGCACCTGAAGGACGTCACCATTGAGGCGGGAGACCGCGTGGGGCAAGGCCAACCGATCGGCACGGTGGGGAAGACCGGCAACGCCCGGCACCCTTGGATCACGCCCCACGTGCACCTCGAGGTCGTCAAAGACGGCGACGCGGTCAATCCTGCGTCACTCGGGCTCGCGGTGGCGGAGCCGGAGCCATTTCGCGGAGAGGTGGATGCGAGCGGCGGTGAATAGGCCACTCGAATTAGCCCACGGGCCTCGCGGCGGCTGGTGGCTTGCAGGGTGGGCCTCGCGCCGGATCATGGCCGGGGTGACGGATCGCACCATGACGGTTGAGGCGCTGCTCGGCCGGCTGCCCGCAGGCACCGGCACCGTGTCGGCGGAGCAGGTCCACGGCGCGAGCCTTGCGGTCATCGAACGCCTGTCCGGCACCGCCCTGATCCCCGGCTGCGATGCGCTGATCACCCGGACACCCGGCATCGCCCTCCTGATCCGCACCGCCGACTGCCTGCCGGTCTATTTCGCCGATCCTGACCGCGGCGTCGTCGGGCTGGCGCATGCCGGGTGGCGCGGCCTCGCCGCCGGCCTCTTGCCGCGCGTGGTGGCGGCCTTCGCCCGGGCCGCCGGGACCCCTCCGGAGGCACTTCGGGTTGCCATCGGGCCGTCCATTCGGGCAGACTGTTATACAGTAGGTCCTGAGTTTCAGGGACGGTTCGGCCGGTTCGTCCGGCCGGCCGGTTCCGGGTGGACCTGTGACCTGACAGGGGTCGCGGCACATCAGCTCGCCGGATGCGGCGTGCGGACCTCCCGCATCGCCGATTGCGGGTGGTGCACCAGCTGCGAGACCGACCGGTGGTTTTCGCTGCGGAAGGAAGGCCCCTCGACCGGGCGGCTCGTATCGGTGATCGTGCTGAAACCGTGATTCGTGGATCGTGATGCGTGAATCGGGGGTGTTCGATTTACGATCCCCGATTCACGAACCACGAAACAGGATGCAAGTAGCGAAGCATGCATAGAGCAATCGGGTACCTGTCCAAGCGGTTCGTTCAACTCCGCCCGGGGGAAGGGAAGCGCGTGTCGCTGACGTTCCTCTATTTCTTCCTCATCATCACCGCCTACTACGTCATCAAGCCGGTCAGCCGATCGATGGCCCTCGGCGAGCTGGGCTCGCGCATGGTGCCGTATGTCGACCTCATCTGCGCCATCGTCATGGGCCCGGTCGTCACGCTGTTCGCCCGCCTGGTCGACCGCATGTCGAAGGCCCGCCTGGTCAAGATGGCCTTCCTCGTGGTGGCCGCGCTCCTGGTGATCTTCTGGAGGCTCCTGAGCTGGCAGCTGCCGTGGGTCGTGGCCTCCTTCTACGTCTGGGTCTCGATCTTTTCGGTGCTGGTGGTCACGCTGTTTTGGCTCGTCGCAAACGACCTCTACCGCCCCCGGGAGGCCAAGCGGTTATTCGGCTTCATCGGCTCCGGCGGCATCCTGGGCGGCATCGTCGGCTCCTCGATCGCGGCGGTCGGCGCCCAGCTGGTCGGCACGCCCCAGCTCCTCCTCGTCTCGGCATCGCTGATCGTGGGCTGCTGGCTCGTGGTGCAGGAGCTCTGGAAGCTGGCGCCGGAACGGGCGGCCGAGGAGCAACGCCCGGCGCGGCACGGAGCGCCCGACACGTTCCTCGGCAACGTCGGAGGCTTCGCGCGGCTCCTGCTGCAATCGCGCTACCTCTTGCTGCTCGTGGCGCTCGTCGGGCTCAACAAGCTGTGCGCGACGCTCATGTACTACCAGTTCAATCCTTACATCGAGCAGGTGTTCACGGACCAGGACGCGCGCACGACCTTCACGAGCCTGTTCTTCGGCGCGGTCAACGTGCTGGCCTTCGTGATCCAGTTCTTCCTGACGAGCATGGTGCTCCGCCGCTGGGGACTGGGTCTGGCGCTCCTGGCGCTGCCGGTCGGGTTGCTGGGCGGCACGCTGGGCCTCCTGGCGCTGCCGGTGCTCTGGGTCGCGGCCTGGGTCGAACTGTACGACGGCTCGCTGAACTATTCGCTGCAGCAGACGTCCAAGGAGCTGCTCTATCTCCCGATTGATCGGTCGATCCGGTACAAGGTCAAGCCGTTCATCGACATGGTCGTGTTCCGCTTCGGCAAGGGCATCGCCGCGATCCTCGGGATCGTGCTGATGAATGTCTGCGCCGTGCCGTCCCGGTGCCTCGGCTACGTGGCGGTGCCGCTGCTCGTGGCGTGGGTCGTGGTCGCCTTCCAGCTGCGCCGGGAGTACGTGGCGACGATCCGGACGATGCTGCAGGCGCGCGCCGCGCGCCGGCCCGACAGCGGCGCAGCCGCCCACTACGAAGACGGGGGCGCCACGCCGCTGTGGGTCTCGGGGATCAGCGGACACCCGGTCGCTGACGCGGCCGAGCCCTATGGGACGCTGACCGACGGGCGGTTCGCGTCGGTCAAGTTGGACCTGGTCGAGCAGTGGCTGGTGACCAAGGCTCCGCAGCCATCGAAGGAGCTGCTCCGGGAACTGGCCGCCTACGAGGTGCACGGGAACGGGCAGCAGGAGCTGACGGGAGACGCCGGCTGGCTGCGGCAGCTGATCGGCGACGCGCAAGCGCCGATGGCGAAGCGCCGCCAGGGCATCCGGCTCCTCGCGCGCTACGCGGACCAGAGCACGGTGGACTATCTCCTGGGCACCGTGATCGTCGCCAACGACGTGGTGCTGCGCCATGACGCGGTGAAATCGCTGGTCCGGCTGCGGATGCGCAATCCGGAGCTGGACTTTCCAGGGCCGCAGCTCAGGCGGCTGATCGCGGAGGAAATCGCCAACTACCGGCGCATCGTGCAGGTGAGCCGGGTCTTCCGCCAGCAGTTCCGCAGCCAGGCCGGCGGGGAGCCGTCAACGATGGCGCTCCTACGGGTGCTCATGGAGGAGGCCGTCGAACAGGTGTTCCGTCTCCTCATGCTGCTCTACCGCGCGGATGACATCCATCTCGTCTACGAGCAGATGCGCGCGCCGGATCCCTACCTGCGCACCGACGCCATCGAGCTGCTGGACAATCTGGTGGATCCTGAGATCCGCCACACGCTGATGCCGATCCTGGATGAGGACCGGTTCCTTGGGATGTTGGAGGATGAGCCGATGTCGGCGCAGGAGCCGGCGACCGCCTACCGGGTGCTCCAGGAGGCGATCTGGGATCACAACTCCTGGCTCAGCGTCACGACCTTGTGCGCCGTGGGGCAGCTGCGCCTCAATCCGATGCGCCAGGAGCTCGAGCGCGCGTCACAGCATACGACCCCATTGATCTCCTCGGCTGCCCGCGTCGCCCTGATGCTCTCCGCGCACTGACCGCTTGCCACGTCTTCCGCCTCACCGCATAATACCGTCGTGGCCCTTCCCATGATGCCTCCAGTCGCCCGTGCCATGGCTGCGTGCTTGGCGGCCGGCGCGCTGGCCGCCACCGCCGGCTGTGCGGCCTGGCCGCGGCGCTACGGGTCGACATCCTGCTGCATCGAGACCAAGCCGGCCGTGCGCCGTCAGCCGGTCTGGTGGCACCTCTTCGACGTGACGGTGCTCGAGCCGCTCGAGGCGCCATTCCATCTGATGCGCGTCGGCCGGCGGATCGCCGGCTCTCCGATCCGGTCGCTCAACTTGCGTGACGGCCGCGTGACCGGCAGCGCCTTCTTGGAAGACCGCGATCCGTCCCGCCTGACGGCGGAGCAGGTCCGCTGGGGCCCGACGCGGCCCGAGGACCTGGCGGTGCCGCCGCTCACGGTGACGCGGCTCAAGGATGAGGGGAAGACCGCCGGCTTCTTCGCGACCGACAGCCGCGGCGTGCGCTACCTGCTCAAACTTGACCCCGTGAACGCGCCGGAGCTTCTCTCCGGCGCCGAGGTCGTCACCAGCAAGCTGCTGCACAGCCTCGGCTACCGGGTGCCGAGCTATGAGATCATCCGCCTGCAGGCCGGGGAGCTGCTGCTGGCCCCGAATGCGACCGTGAAGGCCCCCGGCGGCGCGAACGAGCCGCTGGCACAGGAAGTACTCGACCGCCTCATCGAGCCCCGGCTGCATGACGGCCGGCTTCGGGTCTCAGGGACCCGGCTGCTCGAGGGGGACATCCTGGGGCCTGCGTCGTTTAAGACGTTCCGGGACTGCGCAGAGGTCCGGGCGCTCAAGGTGGCGTATGCCTGGGTCAATGACATCGACACGAAGGACCACAATTCGCTGCTCGTGTGGAACGGCACGGAGACGGTGGGCTATCTGATCGACTTCGGCACAGCACTCGGCGCCGATGCAGGCCTCGCCGGGCCCAAAACCCCCTGCGCCGGGTGGACCAACATTGTGGACATGGAGGAGCTCTCGCTCGAGTTGGTCACGCTCGGGTTTCACCGGCCGGTCTGCGATCCGCAGCCCCAGCCGGTGAGCTCCAACATCGGGCTGTTCACCGGGAACGTCAACCCTGACCGCTGGAAACCCTATGCGCCGAACGTGGCGTTCAAGGAGATGAACCAGGAGGACGCCCGGTGGATCGCCCGGCGGCTCCACCAGCTGTTGCGCCCGCAGATCGAGGCGGCGGTGTCGGCCGGGCAGTACTCCGCTGCCGGAGAGGCCGCGTACCTGACGGATGTGCTGGATGCGCGGCGCCGCGCGATCGTGGACCACTATCTCCGTGAAGAGCTCGAGGAAGAACAAGAGGCGCTCGAGGAAGAGCGCGAGAAGCGGATGAAGCAGGACAGCACCTGATGCTCCTCCCGTACCGTGGCGCCTACCCGGTGATCCACCCGAGCGTCTTCGTCGCGCCGGGGGCGGATGTCATCGGCCGGGTGCGCCTGGCGAAGGACAGCAGCATCTGGTTCGGCTGCGTCCTGCGCGGGGACGTGAACCGCATCGAAATCGGCGAGGCCACGAACATCCAGGACGGCTCGATCCTGCACGTGGACGACGACCATCCCTGCCTGATCGCGGACCACGTGCACGTCGGCCACCACGCCAACCTGCACGGCTGCCGGGTGGAGCGCCACGCGCTCATCGGCATCGGCGCGATCGTGCTGAGCGGATCGCGGATCGGCTCAGGATCGATCGTGGGGGCGGGCAGCGTCGTGCTCGAAGGGGCCCGGGTGCCGCCGGGGGTCCTGGTCGTCGGCGCGCCGGCCCGGGTCGTGCGGACGGTGACCGCGAAGGACCTGCAGTACACCAAGCGGTGGATCGCGAAGTACGTCCGCCTCGCCAAAGCCTACGCGAAGAAGTAGCGTCAGGCGCTCATTATTGACGTGAGCGCCCCCTGTTTGACACGTCCCCGTGAGCCTCGTTATACTGAATGATCCCCTCAGGCGGAGGTGGTGAAACTGGCAAACACGCAGGTCTCAGAAGCCTGTGCCGAAAGGCTTGGGGGTTCAACTCCCCCCCTCCGCACCACTTTCACCACCGGAGCATTTCATGCGACTCGGACTAACCTACGACCTTCAGACCGACCCGGCCGACGAGCGTCAGGCGGAGTTCGACCCGCCGGCGACGATCGGCGCACTCCGCCTTGCCCTTGAGGCGCGGGCGGACGAGGTGCGCTTGCTCGGCGGTCCGGAAGCCCTGTTGCGCTCGCCGCAGCGGCTTGAAGGGCTGGACCTGGTGTTCAACATCGCCGAAGGGCGGAGCGGCCGCAACCGGGAAGCCTGGGCGCCCAACCTGCTCGAGCTGCTGGGCGTGCCCTACGCAGGCTCGGACGCGCTGGCTCTGATGCTCGGCCTGGATAAAGTGATGTCGAAGCGGCTGGCGGCGGCGGCCGGGGTGGCGACGCCGGCTTGGTGCTCGATCGCGCATCCGGATGCGCTGCCGAAGCGTCTCCCGCTGCGCTTTCCGCTCATCGTCAAGCCCAGGCATCAAGGATCCGGGCGGGGGATCGGGCCGGGGGCGGTGGTCGGGTCGAGCGCTGCGCTGTCGGCGCGGGTCCGATGGTTGTTCGCCCGGTGCCCGGAACCCATCCTCATCGAAGAGTTCGTCCCGTATGGCGAGCTGACGGTGCTGGTGATCGGCAACCATCCGGCTGTCGCCCATCCGCCCGCCCAACGGCCCATCGACTCCGCGAGCCGGCTCTCCTGCCATGTCGTGACGCCGGCGCCGGAGACCTGGGACTGCCCGGTTGTGCTGGATGACGCGTTGGATCAGGCCGCCCGGGCGATGGCGCTCACGATGTTCCACGCGGTCACCTGCCGCGATGTCGCCCGCGTCGACCTGCGGGTGAATGAGGCGGGACAGCTCTCCTTCCTTGAGATCAACCCGCTGCCGTCGTATGACCCTGAAGGGACGTTCGGGCTGATCGCCGAGCAACTGGGGCTGAGCTATGCCGCCATGGTCGGCCAGGTGCTCGATGCGGCGGTCACCCGGTTCGGCCTGGCCTGCGAACCGGCGGAGCGCACGCGATGAGCGAGCGCAGGGCCGCGGGGGGCGGTGCGGCCAAGCCGACGCGGGCGCCGCAGGCGGTCAGCCGATCGGATGTCTACCGGCACCCGCGCTACTACGCCCTCGGCTACCGCTGGAACACCGAGACGGAGACCGAGTTCATTGAGGCAGCGCTGAAGAGGCACGGGCCCGATGGAGGCAAGCGCATCCTGGACATCGGCTGCGGTGCAGGCCGCCACATGCTCGAGCTCGCCAAGCGCGGCTACCGGATGACCGGGGTGGATGCGAGCGCTGAGATGGTGGAGTACGCCGTCGAACAGGCCAAACAGGCGAAGCTGGCGGTCACGGCGTCCGTGGACGACCTGCGGCACCTCAGGCTCCGCGGCACCTTCGACGCGGCCTTCTGCTTCATGGACACCTTCCGGTTCCTGCTCACGAATGAGCAGATCTTCGCGCACCTGAAGACCGTCGCAGGGCTGCTGGCGCCGGGCGGGCTCTACCTGACCGATTTCTGGGTGCCGAGCCAATGGGACGTGGCCGGGAATGAGATCCACCAGTGGGAGCAGACCGAAGTCGACACGACGGTCCGGGTCTTTTACCTGCAGCATCCCGAGTCGGCCGATCCCATCGCCCAGACCTTCGAGGATGAGCTGGTGTTCGAGGTCACCGAGGGCGGGCAGACCCGCGAGATCCGCGGCGGCCGGACCCGCACCCGGCTCATCATGCCCCAGGAGTTCGGCGCCCTGGTGACGGGGTCAGGCGCCTTCGAGCTGATGAGCACCCACGGCGAGTTCGACCTGGCGAAGCCGTTCGACCGCGCGAGCCTCTCCTGGCGCATGATCAGCGTTCTGCGCAAGCGCTAGGCGCGGCCCATGGCGGCAGCCAAGCCTCCGGCGGGCGAGACCTTCGCGACCAACCACAAGGCCCGGCGGGACTACGAGATCCTGGAAGCCTTCGAGGCCGGCCTCGAGCTCAAGGGCACCGAGATCAAGTCCATCCGCAATCACCGCGTCAGCATCGACGATAGCTTCGCCCGTATTGATGCCGGCGAGCTGTTCTTGTATAATATGCATATCAGCCCGTACGAGCAGGGTGGGCGGTTCAACGTCGAGCCGACCCGCGTCCGGCGGTTGCTCATGCACCGGCGCGAGATCGACCGGCTGAACGGCTTGCTGACCCAGAAGCGGGTCACGCTCGTGCCGCTCAAGCTCTACCAGAAGCACGGGCTCGTCAAGGTGGAGCTGGCGGTGGGGAAGGGCAAACGGCTCTTTGAGAAGCGCGACCGCATCAAGGAACGCGAAACGGATCGTGAGATCCAGCGCGTCATCCGGAAAACGCAGCGGGAGCGCTAAGCTGGCCATCGACTATGGGGGCGATGAGATTCGATTCGGACCAGTGAGCTGCGGGGGGCATGCCGAGGTGGTCAGGAGGCCTCGTAAAACACCTGACGCAACACCAAGTGCCAACTACAACCCTGTAGCAGAGGCAGAAGCAATTCTCGCCTCTGAGGCACTCCAAGTCGCCGCCTAACTCGTTTAGGTGACGCCGTCGCTTAGTCAGCCTGCGGGCTAGGTGGGCGTATCGAGCAGGCTGGTCTCAGCATTGCGCCGCTGGGTGCTGAGCGAGACGACACAGTGGCTTGGTCCTGAAGCGCCGGCTCCGCAGGCGGCTCAGGGTGACAGCTCGATGCGGGGCTACGCATGTAGAGGGCCCACACTCTCGATCCGAAGACGCGGGTGCAACTCCCGCCGCCTCCACTTTTTCGGCCTACGGCCGAAAAAGTGCCCTGAGCGACCGAGGCCGAAGGAGTCGAAGGGCTTCCGTTTCGCACCCTTGCTCTCGTCCAAGAGGGCAAGGGTGTCGATGTTTGTGCGGGCCACGTAGAACTTCTTGAAAACAGCCCGTCGGAATGGTATATTTACATTGTACATATGTCTGAGATCCACTTCGAATGGGACAAGAGCAAGGCTGCGCTGAATAAAAAGAAGCATGGCGTCTCGTTCGAAGAGGCGCAGACGGTGTTTTACGATGAGAATGCCATCGAGTTCTTCGACCCGGATCACTCGGGTAGCGAGGATCGCTTTATCATGCTCGGGGTGAGTTTCAAGCTGCGTCTCTTGGTGGTGTGTCATTGCGTCAGAAAGGCGCAGTCGGTGATCAGAATTATTTCGGCGAGACGGGCCACACGGCACGAAGCAACACAGTATCGGAGGAGACAGCCATGAGAGCAGAATACGAGTTTTCCAAGATGAAAGGCCGCCGCAATCCGTATGCGAAGCTTCTCAAGAAGCCAGTGACGATTCGACTAGGAGCGGATGTTGTGGACTATTTCAAAGCCATGGGGAACCAAATGGAAGTGCCGTATCAGAATCTGATTAATCTTTACCTGAGGGACTGTGTGCAGTCGCATCGGCACATCCAATGGGTGGCGCATTCCTAGCGGAGAGAGTCGGGTGTCGTCCTCAATAGTCCCGCCTAGAAAGTCCTCGCAACGGCAGCCTGTCTCTGCAAACGCTCGTCAAGCTCGCCCACGCCCTCGGCAAGGAAGTCAAAGTCCAGTTCGTCTAGCAGCTAGTCCCGACCGAAGCAGGCCGATTTCTGGCGAAGCTTGGGCTGACGTTGAGTGTTTTTTCGATCTCTCTGTGGGCATGCCCAGGAGGCGAAGTTGAGTGGCCTTCTGGGCGATTCTTTGCCATAATGGAGAACACCCGGATGGAGATGCAAGCGGCATTTTCCCCGACGGTGCAAATTGGTTGCAGGCGGGTCCACCAGTTTCTCAACTTGTAGGATAGGAACGCCAACGCTCCCGGATAGGTTGTGTCTGTTGATCGCGCCTCGCACGCCTCTGTGTTCAGCCCCGCCCTGCCGCCCCTCTGTCTGAGCGCATGAGCACGCTCATGGTCTTGATCCGCGCGTGGTGGCTGGTCAGCCTGCTTGCAGCCGCCGGCTGCGCCGTCGAGCCGGTGCAAACCGGAGCGATCCCGCTGCGCAGCCCGACGCGCTCCGGCAAGCCGCTGCTCGGCCCGGTGGAGACGATCGTGATTGACGCGGGCCACGGCGGCCACGACCCGGGCACATCGCATTTCGGGCTGCGGGAGAAGACGCTGGCGCTCGACATCACCAAGCGCCTGCGGACCGACCTGCAGAACGCGGGCTTGACCGTCGTGCTGACCCGCGAGTCCGACCAGTTCATCCCGCTGAGCGGCCGTCCGGCCATCGCGAACCGCCTGAAGGCGGATCTGTTCGTCAGCGTGCATATCAACGCGAACAAGAGCAGCAACGTGTCGGGCATCGAAGTCTACTACCCGCGCCTCTCCGTGGTGTCGCCCGGCGCCCACTGGCCTCCCTCGGTGCAGTCGTCAGAGGTGGGCGCGCCCTCCGCGATCGTCAAGCAGATCCTCTGGGACCTCGTGCTCAGCCGCACGCGGATCCAGTCCCGGCGGCTCGCTTCGTCCGTGTGCCGGTCGATGAAAGCGGAGCTGCAGGTGGCCTGCCGGGGTACCCGGCCCGCGCGGTTCGTGGTGCTGCGCGAGGCGTGGATGCCCTCGGTCCTCGTTGAGGTCGGCTATGTGACCAACCAGGCCGAGGCCAGACGGCTCGCGAGCGCCCAGTACCGCGAGGCGGCGGCGAAGGGGATCGCCGACGGGATCATCGCCTATGTGCGCGAGTTAGGGGCCCAGCACATCTGATGAGCTTCCCATGAACAGCGCGCGGCAGCCGATCGGGGTGTTCGATTCCGGCATCGGGGGCCTGACCGTGGTCAAAGCGCTCATGGAGGATTTGCCGTCCGAGTCCATCATCTATTTCGGCGACACGGCGCGGGTCCCCTACGGCACCAAGTCGAAGACGACGATCGTGAAATTCTCCCTCGAGAGCGTCGAGTTCCTGCTGCGCTTCGACGTCAAATGCATCGTGATCGCCTGCAACACCGCGTCCTCCTGGGCGCTGCCCACCCTGCGCAAGTACTTCAAGGTGCCGATCATCGGCGTGATCCGGCCCGGGGCCCTGGCGGCCGTGCGGCAGACAAGAAACAGGCGGGTCGGCGTGATCGGCACGACCGCGACGATCCACAGCGGCGCGTATGAAACCGCCATCCAGCGCCTCGACCCGGCAATCAAGGTGTTCTCGCAGCACTGCCCGCTGTTCGTGCCGCTGGTCGAGGAAGGGTGGCTGAATGGGGGGATCTCGAAGGAGATCGCCGCGAAGTACCTCGAGCCGCTGAAGCGCCAGCGCATCGACACGCTCATCCTCGGCTGCACGCACTACCCGCTGCTCGCCCCGACGATCCAGAAGGCGATGGGCCCGGGCGTGACGCTCGTGGATTCGGCCCGGCAGACAGCCGCCGAAGTCCGCGGCGTCCTGCTGGGGGCGGACACGCTGCGCGACGAGGCGAGGAAGCCGCGCTACCGGTTCTTCGTGACGGATGAACCCACTCACTTCTTGCGCGTGGGCGAGCGGTTCCTCGGCCGGCTCGCAGGGTCGGTGGAGCACGTCAACGGACATCTGGAGCGGACATGAAGCGGCCGGACGGACGGACCAGCCAGCAGCTGCGGCGGGTCAGCCTGACGACCGGCATCATGAAGTTCGCCGAGGCGTCGTGCCTCGTCGAATGGGGCCACACGAAGGTGATCTGCACCGCGACGATTGAGGAGAAGGTGCCGCCGTTTCTCCGGGGCAGCGGCACCGGCTGGGTCACCGCCGAGTACGGCATGCTGCCGCGCTCGAGCAGCCAGCGCATCGAGCGCGAATCCATCAAGGGCCGCGTGGGCGGCCGGACGCAGGAGATCCAGCGGCTGATCGGCCGCAGCCTGCGCACCGTGATCGATCTGGCACAGCTCGGCGAGCGTTGCGTTATCATCGACTGCGACGTGGTGCAGGCGGACGGGGGGACCCGGTGCGCCAGCATCACCGGCGGGTTCGTCGCGCTCGTCGAGGCGCTGCGGCGGCTGCGCGCGCGCAAGCTCCTGCCGGTGCTGCCGGTCAAGGATTTCGTCGCGGCCACGAGCGTCGGGCTCGTGGGCCTGGCTCCGATGCTCGACTTGAGCTACGCAGAGGACTCCACGGCCGGCGTCGACATGAATGTGGTCATGACTGGACGGGGCGAGTTCATCGAGGTGCAGGGGACTGCCGAGCGCACCCCGTTCACGCACGCACAGCTCGGGCGCATGCTCCGTTTCGCCGACGCCGGGATCCGCGAACTGATCGCGCTCCAGCGGCGCGCGCTGCGGGCGTCCTCTATCCGTTCGCTGTGAACCGCCTTCCTCCATGACGCGGCCGCGCGTCGACATCGTCATCGCCACCCGCAACGCCCACAAAGTCCGCGAGCTGACGCGCCTCCTGCCGCTCACCGGCGTCCGATGGCATTCGCTCGCCGAATTTCCCGCGGTGCCTCCGGTGCGCGAGGACGGCCGGACCTACACGGCGAACGCCATCAAGAAGGCCAGAGCCGCGGCGCGCGCGACCGGGATGCCAGCGCTGGCGGATGATTCAGGACTTGAGGTGCGGGCCCTCGACTGGGCCCCGGGGATCCGGTCGGCCCGGTTCGCCGGAGCGCACGGCGATGATGGCGCGAACAACGCGAAGCTGCTGCGGCTGCTGGACGGCGTGCCGCCGGCGAAGCGCGGGGCGCGCTATCAGTGCGTGCTGGCGCTCGCAGCGCCGGATGGGCGCATCATGCTCGCGCGCGGCACCTGGCGCGGGCGCATCGCCCTGAAGTCCGCAGGCCGGGGCGGGTTCGGGTATGATCCGCTCTTTTGGCTGCCCGGGCTTGGCAAGACGGTGGGGCAGTTGCCGGTCCGGCGCAAGCACCGGCTGAGCCACCGGGCGCGCGCAGCGGCACGGATGCTGCCGATGCTGCGGCGGTTCGTACGCACGTCTCCTCAAGGTAACCCCTCGACTCGCTTCGCTCGCTCGGGGTAAATGGAACCGCCCGCTGCCTCGGCCTGAGGCGGTTCCATTTAGCGGACGACGTCGAGCAAGTTCTGGATGAGGTCGGCGGGTCCGGGGACGAGCTGCCTGAACACTTCCTGGGTGGTGAGCTCGAAGCGGTACTGGGGCTCTTTCAGCGTGCCGAGGACCCGGTGCCGGCCGATCAGCCGGCGCAGCCGCTCGAGCTGCCCGGCGGCTTTCAGCACCGTGCCGGCGATCGAGGCGGTGGCCGGCGCTTGCAGCAGCACGCCTTCCGACAGTTCCGGCTCGACGACGAAATCGAGCGTGTGATCCAGTCCGACGCTGCCTCGGGCGTAGACCGCCACGGGTTCGCTGCCTGCGAAGCCGCCGAGCCGCAGATTCTCGGTGCGGAAGCGCGCCTCCGCGAGCTGCCACTCGGTCGCGACCTGCGTGATCTGCGCGCGGCGGAGCGACTCGAGCCCGAGCCGTTCGGCCAGCAGGCCGAAAATCCCCCGGAAGAGCCGATTGAGCAGCGGCAGATTGCCCAGGCGCTCGCCCGAGGCGTTCAACCACCCCTCGCCCCGCCACGACTCCTTCATCTGCCAGGTGCCGGACATCGTCGCGTGACCTGACGCGGTGCCGGAGATCTGCTGCGTGCGCCAGGCCGGGATCGCTTCGCCCAGCCGCTCGAGCTCGAGATGGGTGAGGTCGGCTTCGAGGAGGAAGTAGCTCCCGGCCGGCTCCGGGCGAGGCTCGATCGCAAGGTCGGCCTTGAGCGAGCCGTTGGCGACGAGGCCCGCAGGCATCCGCACGTACAGCCCCTGCTCATTCTGCTCAAATTCAACGGTCACCTGATCGAGCGGCACGTCGCGGACGGCCAGATGATCCGCTTGCAGCCGGCCTTGCAACAGCCCCCTGCGCCATCCGGCGATGGGGCCGGAAAATTGCGCCTCCACCGCCGCAGCGCCGCGCAACTTCCACGACTCGAGCCCCGGAAGCTCCACGAAGGGCAGCTGCGTCAATTCGGAGAGCTCCGCGATACCCGAGAGCGTCAACCGGCTCGGCCTCTCTGGTGCCCGCGCGATCGACCCGGTGAGTTTGAGGCGGCTCTGCGCCATCGCCAGCCGGGCCTCGTCGAGCACAAACGCGCGGTCATCCAGCTGTCCGGCCAGCTGCAGCGTGCCGCGCGGGAGCGTGACCGTCCCGACGACGCGCGGGCGGCCCAGCTCGGTCACGACGGCGTCGAGTCCCACCGGCTGCCCGTCCACCTGAAAGGCGGCCTGCCGGATCTCGATGCGCTGCCCGTCCAACACCATCACGCCGTTCAGATCCTCGATCGGCTTCGGCCACGAGCGGAGCGTGGCGCCGGCGCCTTGGAATTCCACGCGTCCCACAGGCCGCAGCCGGGCCAGCGTTCCGGTCAGGCTGAGTTCAACCGCCGCCCGGCCCGACAACCCGGTGACGGGCGCCGTCGCAGGCAGCAGCCCTGCGGCCGCCTCCAGCGGGAGCGCGCCCTTAAGCTGAAGGGCGAACGCCGGGGGCGTGGTCAACAGCGCTTCGCCGGATACGGTGATCGCCTCATTGGCGATGCGGGCGTTGAGTCCGTCACTCGAGAGCCGGCGCATGACGAGATCGTAAGCCAGCGCTCCGGTCACGCCCGTGACCGGCTGGGACAGTTTGGCGCTGCTGATGGTCCCGTCGCGCAGCCCGGCCTGGACCAGACAGTCAAGGCGCGCAGCCGGCCTCAGGGGGCCACGGCAGACCGCCCGAAGGTCTGCGGCGCCTTCCGACTGCCATCCGGCGCGCGCGATGAACGGCATCGCCTCTGCCAGCGGCTTGAGCTGTGCGCGTGAGGTGATCAGGATCTCAAGGGCCGGCAAGGGACCGGTGCCGATCGTGCCTTCCACCGTCCATGGCGAGCCGAGGGCGACGCCGTTGAGCTCATGCACGAGCAGCGCTGCGCTGGTCAGCGCGCCGGTGCCCTCCAGGTGCGTCACAGGGCCCACAGTCTTCAACCCTTCCACCGTGCCGTCACGCAGCGCCACCTTCGCATCAATCGCCCATCGCGTGCCGGGCGCGGGCGGCGGGGTGGCGCGGCCGTCCACGACCAGGGCACCGGTGGCGGTCCAGGACGGTGCGGTCCAGACAAGCCCTGACCCTGTGAGCCGCCCGTCAATGAGCAGCGGCGCGTCCGGCTGCTGCTCGATGTGCGCGCGCAGCTCGACGCGTCCGCCGGTCAGCGGCTTCGGCAGGAACCGGCTGAGCGGCAGGCCGATCGCCGTGACATCCACCGGCGTCGTGTCGGCGTCGAGCACGAGCGTCTTGGCGTTCAGGTTGTAGCGTCCTGAAAACACGGCGTCGGCGGGGCAGGGCGCCTCGACGGTTGCGCGAGCGCGAAACACCGCGACCCGCCTGAGCGCAAGACCCAGCCAGCCGACCTGGCCCCGGAGCTGCCTGATCCGGGCGACGGGCCCGGCACCCTCGTGCCGCGTCACCGTCACGCGGTCCACGATGAGGCCGCGCAGCAGCTCGTAGCGCATCGCGCCGATCTCGACGTCGAAGACCTGGCTGCGCTCCAGCTCCTCGATCAGACGGGCCTTGCCCTTGCCAGGGACCCAGGAGGAGAGGAACAGCCAGAGGGCCAGCGTGCCGGCGATCAGGAGGAGCAGGGCGGCGGCACCTGCGATCAACGCGATCCGCTTCATCGTGAGCTCATTATACATGGTACACTTTTAAGATATAATGCCACACGACGGCGTGGCCGGGGCGTAGCTCAGCTTGGCTAGAGCGCCACGTTTGGGACGTGGAAGTCGCAGGTTCGAATCCTGCCGCCCCGATTCCGTCAGAGCAGGATCTGAAGGAGGGGGAATGTCTGCACAGACAGGTCGGTGGATTGCGCTGGGACTCATCCTGCTCGCGGGCCCGATAGCAGCCTCAGCCGGCGATTGGGAAGCGTTGCGCCAGGAAGCCGCCGAGCTCTCCAAGCAGGGCAAAACAGCGCAGGCGGTCGCCAAGGCCGACGAGGCGGTCCGCGCCGCAGAGCAGCAGTTCGGCAACCAGCACGCCAACGTCGCCTCCGCGCTCAGCGCCCTCGCACTCCTTCACGCCTCCCAGGGCGGGTACGAGCAGGCCCAGCCGCTCTACGAGCGCGCACTCGACATCCGCCAGCAGGCCCTCGGGGCGGATGACCTGCTGGTCGGCGAAAGCCTGAGCCGGCTGGCGCTCCTGCACTATTCGCAGCAGGCCTATGACAAGGCCGAGCCGCTGTACCAGCGAGCACTCGACATTTATGAACGGAAGCTGGGGCCGGAGCATCCTGAAGTCACGAACATCCTGCAAATCCTGTCCGTCCTGTACGATCTGCAGGCGCGCTCCGCGGGGAAGGAAACGCTCTATCAAGACGTGCTGACCCGCCGCGAGCGGGACCTGGGACCGAAACACCCGGCGGTGGCCGCCGCCCTCGAAGGGCTGGCCGAAGCGCATCAGGCGCAGGGCAAGTCGGCCGACGCGGAGCCGTTGCTCAAGCGCGCGATCACGATCCGCGAGGAAGCGACCAGCGCCTCGCATCCCGGCCTTGCGGAGTCGCTCAGCCGGCTGGCGGCGGTCTACGAGAGCCAGGAGCGGTTCGCGGACGCCGAGCCGCTGCTCGAGCGAGCGGCGACGATCCTGAAAACCGCGCTGGGCCCGAACTTCCCAGGGCTACCGGCGCTGCTGGAGCGGCAGTCCACGGCGGTCCGCAAGCGCGGGGACGGCGCCAGGGCGGATGCGCTCGCCGCAGAGGCCAAGCGGATCCGCTCGCTGCTGCGCGGTACTGCGCAGGCCTCGCCCGCAGGGCCGCCGACACCCAACGCCCGCTGATGAGGTCCGGCCGTTCAGGAGCCCTCATTTTTTGCACAGCCGCGACGCGCCCGTAGCTCAACTGGAAGAGCAGCAGCCTTCTAAGCTGTTGGTTGGCCGTTCGACCCGGCCCGGGCGCACCTTTTCTCCTGCCGCATGAAACGGCCCATCCCCTGGTTCCGCGCGCTCGCCGGGGCCCTCATCCTGCTGCTCCTCCTCGAATACGCCGCGCTGACCTGGTTCGCGCCGCGCTACGTCCTGCAGATGATCCGGTGGATCGGCGGCGGCGAGGTGACCGCCGAGACGGCGCGGCTCGCGTTTCCGTTCACGACGGAGCTGGGGCGCTTGCGGCTGGTCACTGGACCGCCGGCCGCCGCCCTCAGCATTCAGCGGACGATCCTCCGGCCGGGGTGGGTGTCGTTTCCCCGCAAGATCCTCTGGCTGCGGTCGGTCGAGGTGGACCGGCCGCTCCTGCGCGTGACCCGCACACGAGAGGGCACGGTGCTCTGGCCGAGCCTGACGGCGTTCCTCCCAGGAGGCACTGGCGCTTCGGCCTCGAAACGGTCCGGCGTGCCAGGCTCTGCCTGGCGCGTGAACGTCGACCGGCTGAACGTGACGGATGGGACGATCGAGTTCATTGACGAGCGGGTCCCCGGCACGTTTCACGCGGTCTTCGACCATGTCTCATTCGAAGCCGGGCCGCTTGTGCTCCCCTTGGACGGCGCGCAGACGAGCGTGGCCATCCGCGGCGAGTTCATCGGCCACGGCGGCCATGCCGCACCGTTCTATTGCTCCGGCTGGTTCGATCTCGCCAAGCAGGATGTCGAAGCCGCCTGCCAAAACGAGCCGCTGGCCCTGGCGGCGTTCACGCCGTACTACGGGCAGGCGCCGACGGTGCGCGTGTACAGCGTAAAGCTGCACTCGACCAGCCAGTGGACCGCGCGCGCAAACGAGCTGACGGCGAAGATCCAGCTCGAGCTGAGCGACCTCCACGAAGGCGACCTCTCGTTCCGGGGCCGGACGTTCATTGACGTGAAGCAGCTGGCCGCAGGCCCGGATGCGCGGCTGCGCGGTGAGATCGGGCTGGAAGGACCGCTGAACCGCCTGTCGCAATGGCACGCGCACTTCATGCCAGGGGATCTCGCGATGCAGGGGCTGGTGTCCCGCCTGCTTGAGCGCGACATTGAAGTGCTCGGCTTCTGGTGCTGGGGCCAGCGGGTGGCGCTCAGCCTGGTGCCGGCGAGCGAACAGGTCATGCAGGACATCGTGACCAAGAGCAAAGAAATCCAGGACGCGCTGGAGATTCTCTCGGCGGCCTCCGTGTCGCCTGAACAATCCCCGCTTGAGTTCGCACCCGATGTGCTTGCTGAGCCGGTGGTCGAATCTCCATCAGCGCCGTCCGCCACCCAGCCTGGAGCCTCGGAGGCGCCGGAACCATTGCCTGCACCCGAGGCCGGCCCTCTGGGGCCCAGTACGGCGCCTGCGGCACCGCTCGTTCCGGCTGGATCCTGACGGGGTTGCCTGGCCCCAGGCAATCGGGTAAGATAAAGCTCTTCCTTCGGTAACTCCTTTACGGTGGGCGTAGCTCAACTGGTTAGAGCGCCTGGCTGTGGCCCAGGAGGTCGCGGGTTCAAATCCCGTCGCTCACCCCAATTTCTGTCCTTCCCCATTCCAGCTCGTCGCCGAAATGGGGAAGGACAGAAATTGGGGTCGTCTAGCGGACGACATTAGAGCGTATTTTGAATCCTGCGGCCTCAGTGCGCCAGCAAAAACTCATGGCTGAGGCCAGCGCGCCCTCCTGCCCACCCCCGGCCTAGCCAGCTTGGGCGTCACTTAGGCTGGCTATCGGGTGGGGTCGGGCGCGTGTGTGGTGCGGCGCCTAGGCCGGCGCCGCGGCCTCGCTAGGCCGCTCGGCCTTTGGAATCCCCCGGCGGGGCGGGCGGCGGCGCCCCGCCGGGGCTGCCCTACAAGAGCCCCACTCCTTCCTGGCAGGGCGCAGTCGATGCCGCCTGCGCCTTTATCGGCAACTGTCGAGTGGCAACAGGTTCTTTTTCCAATTGCCTCATCTAGCAAGTCGAGACTTTCTAGACCAAGGGAAATGGAACTCAGTAAATGCCGGTGGTAAGGTCTGTCGCGTTGGACCTACTAAGCCGGTGTAGTCACAGATAGCTGCTGCAATAGTGTCAATCTCAGCTTGGTCATTCCACCAGCTATGGAGCTTGACCCTTTTCCCACGCTTCCGAACAAGGATGAGATCATACGCAGACGTCCCAATCCCATCGTGACCCGCGAGCGCAGACCGTTCTTTGACCACGACTTCCACAATATCGGTGAGAGGACAGATGAATTTCCTACCGTTCAGGAAACGGTTCGCATTCCGATCAAACGTGAACGTTTCTAGACCCAGAACACGCGACGAGCGATACAAAGGCCTTCCCGCGACGGCCAGAAGACCTGAGACGAACACGACGAGGACCCATACCATTGATGGATCAGCCGTGAGGCTGTCTCCAAACAGCGCACCAAGCGTGACGCCCGCTATGACTAAAGCCACAACAATGCCAGCCAGCTCAATGATGGCCGACGGCTTTGTCCTTGTCAGGATCAGTTGGCCGTTCGTCTTGGAGACATAAAAGTGTCTGACGCGAAGAGGCATCTCGTTTCAACGGGTTACGTGAGGTTGCGAGAGAGTTTCGAAAGCTCAGCGCGCATCGATTGATCTATCTACATTGTGTCGACTGACCAGCGGAGACAAGTCAAGTTACCTGTACAGATATGACCCAAGGAGAAACTGGATGGCTGCGAGAACGAACAGGCCTCCAAGGAGCCAGATGAGTAGCGTCAATTCAACTCGACACCCGATCTTGCATCGAATAACGCCTCACAGCTCTTTGGCGCACTCGTGACACAGGTCGTTCCGGTGCCACATTACCTAATTATCACTCTGGGGCCAGGCTGGCGTCTACGGATTGGTCGAGCAAGCCTTCGTTCCAGATTGTTTAAAAAGATGTCTGATCCTCTTGGTCTGCCTGTTCGCAATTGTGCTTCCAATTGGTGCTTGAGGTTATCATCCGCAGGTTTACTGAGGAAGTTCTTCCAGTTATTAATCTGATCTGTCAGAAAACAGGTAGCAAGGAGAGCATCAGCTGTTTTGTTGCAATGGGCGCGAGCGCTAGACCACGGATAATCAGGCGCAGCTGAAACCAAACCAGCCTCAATAGGGTTACGTTCTACATAGCGCATAGCGGCTACTAGGTGAGTTTCATCCAGTGGAACACTGGAAAAGCGGCCCTGCCAAAGATAGCCTCGCCAGCCTTCCCGAAAGTTAATATAGCGTGTATAGCGGCGATGTGTTTCAGCGAGGCCCCGGGTTAAGCTGTCATCGCCTTCCGGGACTACAATCAGGTGTACGTGATTAGGCATCAAGCAATAGGCCCACAGCTGCAGACCCCAGCGTTCAGCTTGCTGCTTCAGCAAGCGTAGATATTCCCGGTAATCCACATCTTCAAAAAAGACAGGTTGTCTTCGATTGCCTCGCTGCGTGACGTGGTAGGGAATACCCGGCAAAGTGATTCTTTGCAGTCTACCCATGGGCTACTTCGCACGTTTCCGCCTTAATCGTGAGTTAGGTAATATGGCACCGGAACTCCGGAACTCCAAGAAGCGTGCCCCTATTTTCCTCCCCGCTCAATCCTAACATCTACTATCTCGTCGGCTGTAAAGGGAATGTGGATGCTTCCCCCGCATTTCAAGATTTCATCATCCCAGGAAACTTCAACATTTCGGAACTCTCTACCATCCTTCAAAATGATCGTAACGTTGACAACGCCATAGTGTGATTCAGGTGCATCATACAAACGCTCCTTGAATATGTCAGGTATCCTAACAACCATTTTTTGCACCTAGAAATCTTCGGGAAAATATACTTCTTGGGCCCCGCCATCACCACCATACTCGCCACCCGGGACAATGCCTCTTTGGATCGGTGTTCCAGGTGGAGGTGATATTTCACGATAAACTGTCGGCGCACCAGGCAGATCACCTAAATTCCTCATTATCTGCGGATCATTGTTGAACTTCAAGAATTGGTTCTTAGGAAAAGCATGAGTTTGCCCCAGGGTTCCACCAGGCGATTTGAAAGAAAATCTCAATTTCTCGGCACTGGAAGCAGCCCGGATGAAGGTCTCCCCCGATTGTGTGTGATCAAGGGGTGCATTCATGGCACGTACTTCACCAACTATAATTCTAGGCCTCACGAGCTCTCCCCGAATTGCTGTATTTAGTTGCGTGGCTAAAGTCCCATATGCCTGCCTGATCGGGGCTGTAGCAGTTGTGGCCACGCGACCGACCGCTTGGCCAAAAGGTGAACGTGCGACAGCTTGACCGAGTGAGGAGGCGCCTATACCTTTGACGACACCAAAGCTGACTACGCCTCCAATCGCTCCCGGAAGAAGTCCTGAGGCAAAGGACCCTCCACTGTAGCTGCTGCCCACACCGCCACTTACGGCGCCGGCTACCGCCACGAGAGAGGCCTGGCCAAGCAGACTGGCTCCAAAGGCAGGAGCCAGGACCCCCATCAGAGCTCCACCAGTGAAGGCGGTCGCCCCAAACGCCGCTCCACTCACGAAACCTGCCGCGAGTCCTCCAGCAATGGATTGACCAGTTACAGCAGCGCTAACAGCACCAACGAATGCGCCCGTGACGGCACCAATGGCGGCTCCAACGACTGCGATCTTGGCAAGTGCCAGAAGAGCAGCAACGAAGAATATGTTTCCGGAAGGATCGATAAATCGGGCCGGGTTGTTGCCTGCGTAGGTATAGCGGTTTAGAGTCTGTGGAGAGGCTGGTGCCTGCACAATACTATCTGCGGAAATGAAGCGTCCAAGAGTCGGGTCGTAATATCTCGCGTTATAGAAGTAAAGACCCGTATCAGCATCGAGGCGTTGGCCGGTAAACTTGTGTCCCACATTGCCTGTGCCCTCACGGCGGGCAAGCGTGCCGTATGGTGCATATTCGGCCAACTCGATCTTTGTACCGGTTTGGTCTGTGATGACGTTAGAGGACCCGAGATGGTCTCCATGGTAGAACTTGAGGCCGGTAGAGTCCTTCGCAGCAATACGTTGGCTGCCGGCAAAGACGTACTTGGTTGCCACATTGCCTGGTGCGATTTCGTAGGACTGACCAAGAAAGACGGTAGTTCCAGCCGCGGTAGTCTTCTTGACCCGCCCGCCGTCGCCGTCGTAGACGAAGCGGGTGGTCGGGTCGCGGGGCAGCGAGGGCCGGAAGGTGCCGGCAGTGCGCAAGTGCACCCAGTACGCCAGGCCGGCAACGACCTCGGTCGCCGGCTTGAGCGTCTTGGTGGCACGGTCCCAGGTCAGGATGTGATCGGCATCAAGACCGGCAAAGACCGTGCTGACAGGGCCGGTCTGGAGGCTGGTTGATGGCAGAAGGTGCCACCCGGCCGAGAGGCTCTTGGCGAGCTGCTGGCTGGGAAGTCGGCCTTGAATGGGAATGGTCAGGTCTGACGTGCCCTTGTAGTACACCTGGTGGCCAACCCCGTACTCCAGCTTCTCAAAGTCATCGAACTTGGCCGTGCCTACATAGTGCTCAAAGCGGTTCGTGGCCGGCACATACCTTGCCAGCTGCTCAAAGGATGCCCCGAAGTTCGGAAGGATCGCTGCGAGCGAGGCATCGTCAAGGATGACGGGGAGCGCGAAGAAGTTCCATTCGGGCTTGAACGTGACGGGCACTGTCTCTTCTTGCGCCGTTCTCACCTCGACCAGCCGATTCTCCGCGTCGAAGGTGAGCTGCTGGGTTGTGATCTCCTGAAGACCTGGCTGGTCAGAGGTCGTCTTTTCGACCATGTTGCCGTTGGCGTCGTACCGCATGCTCCAACCTGCGGATGTCGAAGTAACGGCGTGGGGTCCTGCGCTCTCTCCGTAGGCCATCGCGACCCCTTCCTTCTGCACCATGTTGCCGATGGGATCATAGGCGTAGGTCCGCGGGCCGTACGAGGCGCCGTCCGCGAAGACCAGACGATTCAACGCGTCGTAGCTGAACTGTTGGGTTCCCGTGTGGACGGTATCCTGGATGCCTGCGATATTGCCGAGCGCATCGAAGGTGTACGTGAAGTTCTGCAGCTGCAGCCCTGTGGGGCCGATGGTCTGAAGCTGGCGTAGGCGAAGCGTGTCCGCATCGTAGTTGTACGTCGTGGCGACGCCGTTGCCGTAGGCGATCTGGGTGATCTGCCCGGCATGGCCGTAGTCGATGTTGCTCGCGATGACCTGGGCCGAGGAGCCCGGTGTTTGCAGGGTGATGCGCTCGATGCCGCCCTGACCGTTGTAGGTATAGACGGCCACGTCGTTGTCCGGGTAGGTGAGTGCTGTCAGGCGGCCAAGCAGATCGTTTACCGAACACCTCAGCAGTCGCTATGACGACCCGGACTTCCGGGCGAAGTTCCAGAAGATTGTGGGCGGAGAAGTTGAGCGGGTCAACCTGATCGTCCAGCAGCTCCTCGAGTTCGCGAAGCCCGTGCCCCCGAAGCTGCGGCCGCTGAACCTGGCGGAGCTCACGGAGGAAACACTTGCCTTCTTAAACCAAGACCTCCTCAAGCAGGGAGTCGAAGTCACCCGGAACTACGCCACCCAAGCGCCGGTCTTGGCGGATCCCCAGCAGATGAAGCAGGTGCTGCTCAACCTCCTTCTCAACAGTCTCCAGGCTATCAATGGCCAAGGCTGGCTGACGCTCGCCACGGCCACTCAGGGGACCGAGATCGTCCTTACGATCCAGGATAACGGTGCGGGGATCCCGCCCGAAGCCCTGCCCCACATCTTCGACCCCTTCTTCACCACCAAACCCACCGGGACCGGCCTTGGGCTTGCCGTCTCCCGCAGCATTATTCAGGAGCATGGGGGGCGGATTACCGTAGACAGCCAGGTGGGGCGGGGAACGAATCTTTCGATTTATCTGCCTGTAGCAGCCAGCACTTCTGCATCCTAGCCCTCCGGTGTGCACCAATGATCAAGTTTTCCTTTGACGAAGCGGCTCGCTTCTGCTATATAGTAACGAGCAACAACTGATAGCAGTTGTTGATTTTTTGTGCTAGGAGACACATGGAAACAGACATCCTGACGCCGGAAGAACTGAGAAGCTACCTTAAGATTCCGAAGCCAACGATCTATGCGCTGGCGCAGAGCGGCCGTATTCCTGCTGCTAAGATCGGGAAGCATTGGAGGTTCCGGCGGTCGGACATTGATGAGTGGCTTAAAAGTCAGCAGTGGAAGAGGTTAGCACAACTGCAACAGCGAAGCGACGCACATGCCAGCTCATAGCCGCGTTGCAATCACCGGTCTAGGTGTCATCTCCGCGATCGGGGCGGGGAAGGAAGCCTTTTGGGCATCGCTCCGAGCCGGTAAAAGCGGCATCAAGCGCGTGAACAAGTTTGACCCCACACCGTATCCCACCCAATTTGCCGCCCAGCTCAACGGCTTTGATTTTGGCTCCTATATTGATGCTAAATGGTCTCGCCGCATGGACTTAACATCGAAAATGGCCGTCTCTGCGGCAAAGATGGCCGTGAAAGATAGCGGCTTGAATCTAGATGCTGAAGATCGGGAACGTATTGGGGTCGTCGTAGGCACTGCGATGGCGGGTCATGCTTTCATCCTTGAGCAACATGATGTCTACAAGGAAAAGGGGCCCATGCGCATCAACCCTTTCACAGCGCTGACGGTCTTTCCGGATGCGCCAGCGAGCTTCATTTCGATTGAGTTGGGTCTCTATGGTCCAAGTTTCTCGCTGGCGACAGCGTGTTCTTCGGCGCTCGATGCGGTCGGCTATGCCTTCAACGCCATTCGGAAACGTGAACTTGATGTCATTTTGATGGGCGGAGCGGAGGCGACGGTGTTCCCGCAAGCCTTCTCTGCTTTTTGCATGTTGAGAGCGATGTCTCAGCGCAACGATGATCCGGAGCGCGCCTCGCGGCCATTTGACAAAGAGCGCGACGGCTTTGTGCTGGGAGAAGGGGCTGGGATGCTCGTACTCGAGGATCTTGACCACGCAAAGCAACGCGGCGCCCACATCTACGCCGAAATCATGGGTTTCGGCATGACCTGCGATGCGTACCACATGACCGCTCCGGAGCCGTCAGGCCGCCAGGCCACCCGCGCCATCCAGATCGCGTTGAAAGATGCCGGTGTGAAGCCGACCGATATCGACTATATCAACGCGCACGGCACCTCCACGCCTCTGAATGACAAGACCGAAACCCTCGTCATCAAGCAGGTGTTCGGCCAGCATGCGTATCAGGTGCCGGTGTCGGCAACCAAATCCATGATTGGGCATCTGATCGGCGCGGCCGGCGCCGTCGAGCTGATTGCCACAACACTGTCGCTTGAGCATCAGGTCATTCCTCCGACCATCAATTATGAGTTTCCCGATCCGGAGTGCGACCTTGATTACGTGCCGAATGTCGCCCGGAAAGCGACGATCGACTACGCGCTCAAGAATTCGTTCGGATTCGGCGGCAAGAACTCAGCGCTGGTAATCAAGAAGTACGAGACCTAAGAGCCAGGAGGGATTGACACGCGCATGGTTCCCAAATGTCCGCTCTTCCAGAACGGCAAAATCCTCTGTCGCGTGAAGCTGGAAAGTTCGCATCGCTGGGTCGGCACCGAGCGGACGTGGTACATCCGGAACTACTGCGAAGCCGACTACTACGTCGATTGCGAAGACTTCGAAGCGTTCCTCGAGCAGCAGGCCATCGTCAAAGGAAAGATCCTCGTGGTCGATGATGAGACGACGATGCTCGAAACCCTCAGCAGTTTCTTTGGTAACCGCGGCTACCAGCTGATGACCGCGGCCTCCGCTGAGGCGGCGCTCAAGCTCATGGCCGATGAGCAACCTTCCCTCGCGCTCATCGATATCAAGCTGCCCGGGATGAATGGCATTGAACTCCTGAAGCGGATCAAGCAGGAGTATCCCACCACCAAAACCTTTATCATCACCGCGTACGATGAGGAGAATAAGCGCACCGTAGAACAAATCGGCGTCGATGCCTTCTTTGCAAAACCCATTGGGCTCGATGCCTTGAAAAAGAAGGTCATCGAAGTGCTGTCGAATTCCGAGCGGCGCATCAAGACGATCGTGCGGACTCAGGTGCTGGAAGGTGTTCCGGCCGCGAAGCTGCTGTTCGTGCTGGAAGTGCTGCCCAATGAGCAGGACCGGCTGACACCCTACTTGCGGGAGTGCTTCTCTGATAAGAGTCGCTGCGGCGGGAGCTATGAGATTGAGTTCGCCTATTCCATCAACGAGGCCCAACAGAAGCTCATGTCATTCCGGCCGGACATCGTCCTGATCAACTTTGATTCGCTCTACCAAATTGCCTCCGGACAGCTTGCCTCACGCATCGTCGAGTCGCCATACCGGCCGAAAGAGATCATCGTGTACGGGCTCAATCTCGAGGCATCCGACAAGCAAACCATGGAACAGCTGGGCGTGCAGTATGTGGATCAGCGCCGGTCGTTCGCCAAATTGGTGACGACAGTCAAGCAGACAGCCCTGCGGCACGGTCTCAAGGCTGCTGCGTAGTTCTTCTCATCCCCGGAGGGACATGGAGAAGAAGCGGATCGTCATTACGGGTATTGGCGTCGTTGCCCCCAATGGCATCGGCAAGGAAGAGTTTTGGAGTAATTGCCTCGCCAATGTCTCCGGGATAAAGCCTATTACGCTTTTCGACACTTCTAGGTATCGCTGCCGCTGGGCGGGAGAGATCAGTAAGTTTCAGCCCGAGACTTACCTCGGCCCCAAGGGTCTACGAAACCTCGACCGCACGACTCTCCTTGCCCTAGTTGCAGCCAAGATGGCTCTCATTGACGCTACACTTGAGAGTACCGAGCAGGATTCTGCAGATACAGGTGTAGTGATTGGCTCGACCATGGGCAGCGTTCACTCGATTAGCGAGTTCGACAGAGAGGGCTTGCATGAAGGTCCACGATATGTCAATCCGGCTGAGTTCCCAAATACTGTGATTAACTCTCCGGCGAGTCGCATCGCGATTCACTTGGGCTTCAGAGGACTCAACGCGACAATCTCTACAGGTTTTACAGCTAGCCTCGACGCAATGGGTTATGCACTTGATATGCTTAGATTGGAAAGAGTCAGAAGGCTGCTCGTGGGCGGGGTCGAAGAACTCTGTCTGCAGACATTTCTTGGGTTCTATAAGCTAGGGTTCCTTGCTGTTTCAAAGAATGGTGCTCCGCCTGCTTTTCAGCCGTTTGGCCCGGATCGGGCTGGTGCGCTACTCGGTGAGGGAGCGACTTTCTTCATGTTCGAATGCTTGGAGGATGCGCTTGCTCGGCAAGCAAGGATCTATGCCGAGTGCTTGGAATATGCGACCGAATTCACTCCCAGGTATATGTTTCGCTATGATCCAACAGCGGTTGGCCTAACACGCGCGATCTCTCAGGCGGTTAAGGAATCGCAACTAGATTCTGACGCCATCGACTTTGTTGGTGCTTGTGCAAATTCAACCAAGGTATGCGATGCTTCAGAGATGGTTGCGTTGGAAAACATTTTTGGTTCTCGACTTTCTCGAATGTCTCTCCATGCTGTGAAGTCACTAGTGGGTGAGTCTTTTAGTGCAGGCGCGGGACTTCAGTTGGCAGCCGCTCTTGGCTACATGAACTGCAGTAAGAATGAATCGAGTGAGACGGAGGCGTCTCTTACTCGGATAGACAGGGGCGGATCTGGTAGCGCACTCAGCCAGTGGCCTCCACACACTGCGTTGATCGATGCGTTTGGTCCGATGGGCGCAGCCTCATCGCTAGTCATCTGTGCCTTGGATGACGAGGACAAACAATGAACCGATACGCTTTTCTTGGGCACTACCTAGGTCTGGAGCATTGCTACCGAATGCTGGGCTGGTTGGGCCCCTTCATGCGTCTGCTTCCTATTGCGATACAGAAAGAACTCATTCGTAGACTACCACCTTATGTTCTCTTGAGTTTGGGACCACTAGAGTCACCTGCTGGAGCCGTAGTAGAGGGTTGCGCAATCGTCGCCCCGTTGTTACCTGAATTCATCGCTACGGACGGGGAGGCAGTAGTGCTTAGGAAGGTGCTCAGGGCTGCACGCCTGGCGGAAAAGCTAGGAGCGAGCATCATTAGTCTCGGCGGATTCACTTCAGTCGTTGGAAACGAAGGCAAGGAAATATCGGAAGGGCTTTCAGCAAAAGTGACCAGCGGAAATACCTATACTGCTGCTCTCGTACTGCAGGGAATGCGACGTGCCGCGGCTTGGATGCGCATTCAATGGAATCGGTCGGTTGTAGCAATCATTGGTGCAACAGGGGATATCGGTAGTGGCTGCGCCCGCACGCTTGCTCAAGAGGTTGGTAGTTTGGTCCTGGCCGCACGCAATGAGGAGAAACTTGAATCATTTGCACTTGAGTTGAGAGGCCAGGGGAGTTGCGAAGTGCGCGTCGTTAAGTACGTTAAGGATGCTGTTAGAAATGCGGATTTGATCCTGACTGCTACTAGCGCCATTACCACTCTGATTGAGGCAGAGGACGTAAAGCCCGGAGCAGTCATCTGTGATGTTGCTATGCCGCACAATGTCGCAATCGATATAGTGCGTAAAAGGAACGATGTGTTTGTTTTTGAGGGCGGGATGGCAAGGCTGCCGCAAAGACTGATGACTCATCAACGAGGGCTCGAGCATATTTCCAAGGATGGACTTGAGGTTTTCGGATGCCTGGCCGAGTCAATCATGCTGGCCTTTGAAAACCGGCTTGAGGCCTTCTCCCTTGGAAGAGGGAATATCACACCGGAGAGAATTCTTACCATTGAAGCGATTGCCAAGCGTCATGGATTTGATCTCGCAGAGTTCCGATACGCGAATGTTACATTCAATGAGGCGCATACGGCGGCTGTACGAGAGAATGCTGCCCGTCTTATTAGTGAGCGAGCCTAGGTCATTACATTAATGGAGAACTCAGGCCTTTTGAAAGACAAGGTTGTAGTAGTTTTTGGTGGTAGCCGAGGTATTGGTGCCGAAATTGTTAGGCAATTGGCTGTGCAAGGCGCAGCCGTGGTGTTCACTTACTTGAAGCAACGAGATGTCTCAGAAGCACTAGCGAAAGAGCTGTGGGTCAGCGATAAAAATGGGCCCTACACATTACAGGTTGATGTCACGGATCTCGAGAGCACCAAGAAAGCCATCAATTTCACCGTTGAAAAGTTTGGACGGATTGACGGCGTTGTAAACAGCGCAGGTATTACCAAGGACAAACCGCTTATGCTTATGGAACCCGGAGATTGGGAGGATATTATTAGAACTAATCTCACAGGTACATTTAACTGCTGTCGTGCAGCTATTATCACCCTGATGAAGCAGCGTGCCGGGCGAATTGTGAACATAGCCTCAATATCCGGGATCATTGGGCTCAGTGGTCAAACAAATTATTCAGCAAGCAAGCAAGGCATCTTGGGATTTACCCGGTCATTAGCGAAGGAAGTTGCCGCATACAATATTACGGTCAATGCTGTTGCCCCTGGATACATTGAGACAGATATGACGCAAGGCATCGCTAAGAATAAGAGGGAATTGTTAGAAAAGGCGATACCCTTGGGACGCTTTGGCAAAACCCAAGAGGTTGGTGGTTTGGTTGCTCTTCTGCTTAGCGACTTGGCAAGTTACATTACAGGTCAAGTGATCATTGTCGATGGAGGAATGACTCTCGGCTAAGTTAGCCATAGCGGTAAAGGATTCCATGGAAGCAGCTGAACTCGATCTGACAATTCGAAAGCTAGTAGCAGACATCATTGAGGTCAACCCCGATGACATTAACCCAGAGGCGAGCTTAGTTGAGGATCTCGGAATGGATTCAATGATGGCATTGGAAATCTTGGCAACAATTGAAAAGAAATACAAGATCAAGATTCCAGAGGAGGAGCTACCAAAATTGACAACACTTAGTCGCGCGATCGAACTTGCAAGGAAATATGTCAAGTAAAGCAGCTGCGCCAACGAAACTCACATTCGAGCAGATTAAGGAGATCATTCCGCAGCGTTTTCCTTTTATCATGTTGGACCGAGTGGTTGAGCTGGAACCAGGTACTCGCGCCATAGGAATCAAGAACCTCACAGGGAACGAATGGTTCTACCAGGGTCACTTTCCCAAGAGGGCTGTTACACCGGGGGCTATGATCTGTGAGGCTGTTGCGCAAACCGGTATTGTTTTTTTTCATGCGTCCTTCCCACAGCATCAGGATGTGACCTATCTCCTAGGCAGTCTAAAAATGAGATTCATTGAACCTGTATGGCCGGGTGATCAAATGAAGATAAGCGTTGAGCCAGTTCGGCTGACAGCATCCGCGGCGATCTTGAGTGCGGTCGTTAGCGTTGATGACAAAACAGTCGCTCGAGGAGACTTTGCATTAGCGGTGAAGGCCAACAAAGATCTATGAAGGTCCAGCGCGTCGTCATTACTGGACTCGGCGTTGTCTCGTCGCTTGGGTTGGGCTGGAGGACATTTTGGAATGCCCTACTCGCTGGATGTTCAGGAATAAGAGAGATTAGGTACATTGATACAACGGGGTTCCCAACGCATTATGGAGGAGAAGTAGAGTCATTCAATGCCTCTGATTTTATGTCGGCCAAAGCAGAAAAACGGTTGGGACGTGCCACGCAGTTCACACTGGCGGCTAGCAGGATGGCGCTCGATGATGCTGGCGTACATCAACTCTCGGATAGCCGAATAGGAATATGTCTAGGAACTACAATGGCGGATATCCAGGCGCTAGAGGAGATAAATAGCACTTGGACAGACACTCGGGAGCATCGTGTGCGGTCCTCGCTGGTCGCGAAGTATCCGAGCTGCACAATGAGCGCGGGTGTTGCGTGGCAACTAGGTTTTACTGGTCCGAATGTTATGATTCCAACAGCGTGTGCTGCTGGAAACTATGCACTCGCATACGCATATGATCTTTTGTGCCTTAGAAAGGCTGACCTTATGGTTGCCGGTGGCGCCGATGCCTTCTCACGAATTGCCTTCATGGGTTTTAATCGCTTATTTGCGGTCGCTCCAGAGCGGTGCCAGCCATTCGATAGAAATAGGAAGGGGATGATAGTCGGTGAAGGAGCAGGAATGCTTGTGCTGGAGCGACTAGAGGCCGCAGAGGCCAGGCGTGCTCCTATTTACGGAGAAATCGTCGCATATGGCCTAAGTTGCGATGCAAATCACATGACCATTCCTCACATTGCTGGCGTCAAGGCAGCAATGCAAAACGCGCTTAGAGCTGCGCAAATAAGTCCAGAGGAAGTAAATTATATCAATGCACATGGGACGGGAACGCCAGCTAATGACAGAACGGAAGCCCAGGCAATTCGAGAAGTGTTTGGTAAGCATGCATCAACCTTGCCGGTTAGCTCAATCAAGTCGATGATCGGCCATGCTATGGGGGCTGCGAGCGCGCTGGAATCAATCGCCACTATCTTGGCGGTCAAGAGCGACCACATTCCCCCGACAATCAACTTTGAGACTCCTGACCCAGAATGCGATATTGATTGCGTCCCGAACACCAGTCGGCGTCAACGCGTCAGTATCGCTCTAAAAAATGCATTCGCTTTCGGTGGTAACAACGCATGCGTTGTCTATCGGAAATATAGCTAGTTGGACCGTAGCCAATCTGATGCACTACTGATGAAGCCTGCAAGGCGAGCGAAGGAAATTGGTACCCGGTACGATGCTGTCGTTATCGGCGCTGGAATAGGTGGCCTCACGTGCGCGAATTACCTTGCAAAGGCGGGAGCAAGTATTCTCCTAGTGGAGAGGCATCATGTCCCGGGCGGCTACTGCAGTTCCTTCAAAAAAGGGAAATATTACTTTGATGCGGGTGCGCATTACCTAGGAAGCTGTCGACCTGAGGGTCAAATTGGTCGTCTTTTGTCGGATCACAAGCTTGAAAGCAAGGTTACGTTGCTACGTTGTAGTCCTTCAGAGGTTGTCGTGACGAAGCATCATGAAGTACTCATACATGACGATATTGAGAAAACGACGCATGGCATTTCGGAGGAATTCCCAAAAGAGGCTGACTCTGTGAGGAACTTCATCAAGTATGTTGCAGAGACCGACCCCTTAAAGCTATACATAGAGCTGAAAGATCGCACATTCGGTGAATTGTTGGACCAATATTTCCATGATTGGGAGATAAAGGCGGTCTTTGCGACTCTACTTGGTAATATTGGCTTACCCTCATCAAGGGCATCTGCATTGACGTCTGCTTTTCTTTACCGGGAGTTCATTTTTGATGGGGGCTATTATCCCAAGGGGGGCATGCAAGCGTTTCCAGATGCCCTGCTAGAGAACTTTGAAGAATACGGTGGCGATTCCGCTTTCTTAACGCCAGCTGAGCGGATTGTGATCGGTCCAACAGGCAGCGTCCAATCAATTTCCGTACGAGTTCGTGGTAAGGAGGAGCGAGAGATTACCACAAGAGCAATTATCGCTAATTGTGACCCATATCAGCTGTACGGGCGACTTTTGGGACGGGAGGGCGCGAGTATCTCAGAAGCCCAGGGAATAAGGCACCGGTTACCTACAGTCTCAGCATTTATGCTCCATCTTGGTGTGAAGCACGATATAGCCAAAGAAGCAAAATATCACTGTAATATCTGGTCATATCGTAAGCATCACGTTGATGAATATTACAGCGGTGTTATGGATGGGCAGGTGGAGTATGGGACTGACTCATTCCTATTCTGCAGTATACCGACATTCCATGATCCGCAGTTGCTGCCCGAAGGACTACATTCCATTCAGGCAATAGTTGCGGCACCCTTCCTGGCGAAGGACAAGTGGGATGAGCATAAAGGTCCTTTGGCTGAGGACGTAATGAACAGGCTCGAGCAATTCATTCCAGGTCTTAGGGGCTGGGTCGAGGTAGAGTATGTTGCAACGCCTCATACGCTTGTAAAGTACACGGCCAATCACTGCGGAGCAATGTACGGGTGGGCATCTATTCCTACCCAAGTCGCCAGCAAACGCCTACCAGATGAGACTCCAATTGATGGCCTCTTCACAGTAGGGCATTGGACTGGTCTACCCTCAGGGCACAGTGGCGTTCCGAGCGTAGTGACCTCAGGTCGGAATGTCGCAAGGTTGGTGCTCAGATGGTTGCGGAAGGGTGGCGTTCCAGTCCACCAGAAGGCCGGAAATGGTAAGCTCTAGGCGGGTCTAATGGAAATGTGCAGAGCTAGTACGCACAGCTCATCCAGGTTAGTATACGTGCGCCCATGAACCCTTTTTCGTATCCAAACCTTGGCGCATCGGCATTTATCCTAGTGCTTGGCCTTTTCGTCGGCCTCCAAACCAGGGGTCGGTGGGACAATCGCATTCTCTCCTTTGTAGCGTTTTGTATGGTGACATTCGTTTGGCAGCTTACTTATGGTATCGCGTACAACATGGCCGAAGAGAAGGCCGCGCTAGCGTTCATGCGAATCGGGTACAGCGCAGTCATCTTCATGCCCGTTACGTTCCTTCACTTCGCCGCATCCTTTCTACGCAAAGGTCAAATGCAGGTTGTCATACGAGTTTGTTACGTACTGTCCTTTTTCTTTCTCGCCACTCTTTTCATTGATGGTCTGTTCATGAGAGGTGCGTATAGGTACTTCTTCGGCTTTTATCCGAAACCCTTTGTACCTGTGCATATCGCTTTTCTCGCCTTGGTGATTTTTAGCGTTCCCTGGAGTGTGTTCATGCTCTACCGAGAGTGGCGGAGAATTCAAGCTGACGGTCAGAGCAGAGAGGCTTCCGAGATCCCGAGAATCAAACTTGTGTGTGTTGCATATCTGATCATGTCCATTGTTTGTCTCGACTTCTTGCCGAACTATGGCTTCGGATTCTATCCAATCGGCTTCGTGTTTGTGATTTTATATAGCTTGGTTATCGCCTATACGATTCTCCGTTACAACCTGCATGACATCCAGGTCATTGTAAAGCGGACACTGGTCTTTGCGGGTCTTGTTGCTTCAGTAGTAGCAGTCGTATCGCTTGTAGCTTTCGTATCACAGGATCTGTTGCCAACCGCCGTTCCAAAATGGCTTTCCAATCTGTCCTCAGCAACGTTCATCGCGCTTCTCTATGGTCCGTTGCGCAGATGGCTCACCAACGTAACTGACAAGTATCTCTTTCAAAAGGAATATGACTACAAGCAGTTGCTCAGAAACTTTACCGATGAGGTAATGGTGGTGTTGGATCTCAAGCAATTGGTTCAGATGACAATCGAAACACTCTCCGAGAGAGGCAAGCTCGAATCTTGTGGGCTTCTGCTTCTAGATAAGGACACACGGAGGTATGAGTTAGTGGCCTTTAGGGGAGAAGACGGGCACAATGTTGTGCTTGACGGGCAGGAACCATTTGTGACGTTTCTGCGGGAGACGCACGAGCCGATTGGGCTTGATGGCGAGATGGGGAAGGTGCACTTCCCGGAGCAGGTGACGAATCGGATGAAGCAGCTGAGCGCGCGGTTGTGCCTGCCGCTCAATGTGCATGAGGAGTTGATTGGCGTGCTGTGTCTGGGGAAGAAGAAGTCAGATGAGGAGTTTACGAAGGATGATCTCGATATTCTGCAGCCGTTGGCGAGGACGCTGGCCATCGCGGTGAGCAATGCGCAGCTGGTGGAAGAGCTCAAGGTGACGCAGGCGCAGGCGGCGCAGAAGGAGAAGCTCGCGGTGATCGGCACGCTCTCAGCCGGCATCAACCATGAGATTTGCAACCCCCTGGGCATCGTGAAGGCGCAGTGCGAAGCGTTCCTGCTGGACGTCGAGGATGGGATTTTGATCGGGAAGTCCTCCCCGGATGTGCTGGAGCGGACGACGACGATCATGCGGGTGGCGCTGAAGCAGATTGACCGGGCGACGGCGATCACCCAGAAGCTGTCGAACTTCGCCAAGCCCATCAAGGACATCTCCGCCCAGCCGGTGTCGGTGCCGCAGGAGGTGGATGAAGTGCTGCTGCTGGTGGGGCACGACCTGCAGCTGGAAAAGATCGAGGTCGTCAAGGAGATGCAGGCGGACATGCCGCAGATCGTCGTGGACCGGCGGCAGTTCCAGGAGGTGCTCTTTAACCTCGTTCGCAACGCCGGCCAGGCGATTAAGCCGCCGGGCACCATTTCGGTGCGCGCGCACGTGACCGCCGAGGGCCTAGTACGCATCGAGATCGCGGATACCGGCAGCGGGATCCCCGCGGATAAGCTGGAGAAGATCTACGACCCGTTCTACACGACGAAGGAGCCGGGCAAGGGGACGGGCCTCGGGCTCTTCATCGTGCGGCAGATCGTGGAGCGGAACAAGGGCCGCATTTCGTTGGAAAGCACGATCGGGAAGGGGACTACCTTCTTTCTGGACTTCCCGGCGGCGAAGCCCGAGGCAGCCGGGAAGGCGGTTACGGCGTGATGGCGAATCCGAAGCTCGTGGCGATCGATGACGAGGTGGAGTTCATCAAGACGATCGATCATTTCTTCACGGCGCGGGGCTATGAAGTACATGTGGCGATGACGGGCGCCTCCGGGTTAGAATTGGTGGACTACCACCAGCCGAACGTGGTGCTGGTGGACCTGAAGCTGCCGGGCATGGACGGCGACGAGATCCTCCAGCACATCCGGCGGACGCACCCGAACATCAAGGTGATCGTGATCACGGCGTACAATGACGGCGGCAAGACGCGGGACCGGCTGCTGTCGCTCGGCGCCTTCGCGCATTTCGACAAGCCGGTCTCATCGCTGCGGGACCTGTTCGACACCGTGAAGCGGGCACTCCCCCAGGCCGGCTGAGTGCGATGCCCCGACGGCTGTTCGGCCGGCGCTTCAGCGTGAGCCGCCTCAAGCTCAGCAAGATCGCGCTGTTCGTCGGGCTCTACACCGTCGTCCTCTCGCTCCCCTCTCTGATCATCCTGTTAGGCGCGCCGTGGCTGCGCGAACATTTTCCCGGCTTGTGGTGGCTCGCGCCGGTGGCCCTCTTTGGGCTCTTGGCGATGCTGGCCCCGATGGTCTATTTGGGGATCGTGCGCGGGCTCGAAGGCCAGGTGCTGCGCGACCAACGCCGGTACCACCGCACCCTGATCGCCGCCTCGAGCGGCATGACCCGCATCAAGGAGATCCAGCGGCTGTGCCGGCTGATCGTCCACATGGTGAACCACACCGTGCGGCTGACGAATATGGGCCTGTTCCTCTACGATCCCAAGAGCCAGCAGTACACGCTGCGCGCGGTGCGCTACCCGCGGCTCATCCCGACGGGGATGGTGGTGGAGCAAACCGACCCAGTCATCGGGATGCTGCAGCAGGAGAAGGACCTGGTGCTGCTCTCGGATCTGCAGGAAGACGTCGAGAGCGGCCAGTCCGACGAGGCGACGCGCAAGCGCGC